>Ga0194125_10003768_pt1 | contig 24218 bp, 22 predicted proteins | sample TA2KigC250mmetaG_FD_148626 | JGI IMG/M metagenome (GOLD analysis project Ga0194125, IMG submission 148626) | Freshwater microbial communities from Lake Tanganyika, Tanzania - TA2015034 Kigoma Deep Cast 250m | ecosystem: Environmental > Aquatic > Freshwater > Lake | place: Tanzania: Lake... | reverse complement strand
CCGGCTTTCAGGTAGGGGCGTTTTCCCTCAGCGCCCCATGGATGGATCAGCAATCGTCATTGGGAGATAGGTCGCTGCAGAGAGCGACCCTACGATCCGGCTTTCAGGTAGGGGCGCTTTCCCTCAGTGCTCCAGATCAGGAGCAGAAATGAGGAAGCAGATACTGAGCATAGTGTTCTTGTTCCTGGCAGTAGGTATGTCCGGGATGATCCGGTGGGTGGCATTGGACGGCAGCCAGGACTATAACACGATCCAGACGGCGATCGATGCCTCGGCGCACGGCGATACGTTATTCATCAGCAACAGCACCTTTGCGGATAAAACCGGCGGCTCATATCAGGAGATGCGGGAGCAAGGAAACTCTTGACAATAAGCAGCCGTTTTTGGAAATGAGCGTATGAAAAGTAAGAGTGTTTATTATGCGATTTGGTCCGCATTGATAATAGCCGGGTTGTATCAGATATTTATCAGTGGCAAGAACATCAGACCGGAATTGAATCTGCGTCCCGGGCAGATCGCGGATCGGGATATTACAGCACCGTTCGATTATCCGGTCATGAAGTCGGGAGCTCAATTGACCCACGAAAAAGATGAGGTGATAGCAGGACTCCCGATACCTTATGTAATCTCCGCCGATGTGGGATTCGAGCAGCAGAAGAAACTGGATGAGATCTTTGTCATATTAGGTGCGTTTCAGGTGAAGGGAGATATCGAGCAAGCGAAATCGGATCTGGCAAAGCAAGGGATCACGGCGGGAGAAGATCAGATAAAAGTACTCGGTCAGTCGTCCTTGCGCAATCGATTGTATAACCATCTGTATGACCGGTTGACAAGGGTCTATGAGCGAGGTGTTTATGAAGCGATCAAGGCAGACAGCATATTTCTCATGACCGATGATGAGCAGGTATTGATCGGGCTCGACCGGCTGCTGGAAGTGGATGCAGCCCGGGCTATGATCAGGGAGCATGGATTTGCTACTGTGCTGAATGCTATGATTGAGCAATTGGCAGATACCTTGGTAACAGCCAATGTCGTGGTGGACGAAAAACAGTATAATGCCATGAAAGACCAAGCGGTTAGCGAGATCCCACTCCAGGTGGGAATGATTCTGAAGAATGAGGAGATCGTCCGCAAGAATGCCCGGGTGAGTGAAAAGGATGTAGAGAAACTGATCTCATTGCAAACTGCCTACCGCAACCATTATGGCCGACGTAATTCGTTGGAGCAATTGCTGCTTGTAATGGGATTATTCTGTATGTTCGGCGTGGTGATTCTGATGACGGATCAGTATTTGGAGAGCCATCGGCTGCGTCAACCGGAGCGTTTCTTTGAAATGATCCCAATCAATCTGGGATATGTGATCCTGGTCTTGATCGCCATTGCCAACAATATCCTGCTGGGCTACAATACGTTACTCATTCCATTTGCCATGACGGTGATCGCGGTGGCGATCCTTATCAGTTACGAATTTGGCGTGTTTTATGCGGTCTGCGGGATGATCATCGTTTTTCCTTTTGTGGGGATGGACTTTTACAATCTCATAGTGAAGCTGGTGGCGTCTTTGATGACTGTCATGATGTTGCGTAAGATCCAATCCCAGACGGAGTATCTGACGATCTGGCTATATCTGATCATCTCTTCGTTGGTGGCGGGATTGACGATGTCGCTGTACAAGAATGATCCGATCCAGACGATCCTGAGTAATATCGGGCTATTGGCGATATCATCCGTGATCTCAGTAGCTGGTTTGTTTTTTATTCTGCCCTATTTCGAGAAACGGTGGCATCGGGCAACCAAGCAGACCTTGCTGGACCTGCTGGACTTCAATCATCCTCTGTTGAAACGCCTGGCGGTAGAGGCAGCGGGCACTTATCACCATTCACTGATCGTGGGCAATCTGACCGAAAGGGCGGCGGAGGCGATTGGAGCCAATCCTCTGTTAGCCCGCGTGGGCAGTTATTATCATGATATTGGTAAAGTCGTCAATAAAGATATCTTCACTGAGAACAACGAGAGCAGCAGTACGATCCATGATCTCTTGCCACCGGACCAAAGCGCTTCCATGATCAAGGATCACGTCCGGGAAGGGATTGAACTGGCGATCAGATTCCAGATTCCTCAACCGGTGGTGGATATTATCCGCCAGCACCACGGGACGAGTACGATCCGCTATTTCCTGGACAAGGCACAGAACAGCGATCAACTGATCGATCCGCAGGCATATATGTATGATGGACCCAGGCCGAAGACCAAAGAGGCAGCGCTGGTCATGCTGGCTGATATCGTCGAGTCCACCACCAAATCCAAAGTGATCAGCTCGGAAGTGGAAATTGCCCGGATCATCGATGAGACAACCCAGAAACTGATTTATGAAGGGCAGTTCAACGATGCTCCGATCACCATCAATGACCTTGCCATTGTCAAGGAGTCAATGCTGCCGGTATTGGCCAGTATTTATCGCAAACGCCTGGATTATCCCGCTGAAAAAGCGACGACAGGATCCGGTACCGAGTAAAATGACAGGCAATCTAACGATTATCAACCAAAGTGGAGCAGCATTAGATCTCATCAATCTGGAGGGTATAACCGGCTACATCGTAGCTGAAGAGAGACCGCTGGTAAGCTATGAAATTGCCTTGACCCTGGTAAACAGCGCAGAGATGAGGTCACTGAACCGCCGGTTCCGGGGTCAGGATGCTACGACCGATGTTCTATCTTTTACCGTGGAAGGCGATGATCTGCCCATTCAAATCAGGGATGAAGTCCTCATCGGTGATATTGTTATTGACATAAACCAAATAGAAAAACAAAGGGGTCACATCAATGTAAAAGACGAATTGATTCGAGTCTATATCCATGGATTGCTACACCTGTTGGGGTATGATCATATCCGTTCGCAAGATAAAGAGGTTATGGAACAAACAGAGCAAAAATACCTAACTCGGATGAAAGGCACAAACGTTGGACAGCAGTAAGATTCTAATAATCATTGGATTACTGGCATTGTCAGCGTTGTTTTCGGGATCGGAAACGGCGTTGTTCTCACTGTCCCGTCTATTTCTAAAAAAGATCGAGAATTCCGACGACAGAGTCGCCAAACGGCTCATTGGACTCCTGCGGCGTCCCCGTCAACTGCTGATCACGATCCTGCTGGGAAACACTTTTACCAATGTCGCCCTGTCATCCTTTGCCGCGCTTCTGGCGCTGGAATTGAACGAGCGGTATTTCCAGCTGCAGATATCTACCGTGATCACGATCCAGGTGATCCTCACCACTGCGGTGATCCTGGTATTTGGCGAGATCATGCCGAAATTGGTGGCGATCTCATCTCCCCAGACGATTTCCAGGATCGTTAGCATTCCGATCAAGCTGTTTGTGGTTGTTTTGTTTCCTATTGTCTGGATCCTGGAGAGATTAAACGGGCTTCTGACCAGGAAACAAAGCGTTGAGCACCGCCTGGAGAGCGGATTCACCAGTGAGGAGTTTCACGATTTGATCCAGAGCGAGGACACCAATCATCCCCTTGAAGAACATGAGAAACGGATGCTGGCCAGTTTATTCAGATTCAAGGATGCCGAGATTTCGGAGATCTATGTGCCTCGCGTGAGAATAAGGGCAGTAGAAGAAAACCAGAGCTTGGCTGATCTCCGTCTGCTGATCACCCAAAGCGGTTATTCGCGGATACCGGTCTATCGCAACACAATAGACGATATCATCGGGATTATTTACGTCAAAGATCTGATTCTGCAACCGGAGAAGAACACCATCGCCGAATTGATGCGTCCGGTTTGGTTCGTCACCGAGAACATGAAGATCCAGAGCCTGCTAAATCAATTCAAAATGAAGAAACTGCAGATTGCCGTCGTAGTTGACGAATATGGCGGAACATCGGGCTTGATCTCACTGGAGGATATTCTGGAGGAGTTAGTAGGGGAGATCAGGGATGAATATGATACCGAGGAAATTCCCGATATCGTCAATATAAGCCCTCAGGAGTGGATCGTAAGTGGCCATTACAACGTGCGACAATTCAATCAGGAGTTCCATTGCGGGATAGATCCGGAAGAGTATGATAATATCGCAGAATATCTCCTCTCTTGCTTCAATCATGTGCCCGGCAACGGAGAGACATTCTTGCTGGAAGACCGGATATCGTTTACGGTCAAGGAGAGTGACCGAAAGAGTATCAAACGCGTCAAGGTAACCATTCTGGCGGATGAAATGAAATGAAGAAGCTGATGATTTGGACTGTGCTCGCTTTTTCTTTCGCGTTGCTATGGAGCTATCGGACGGTTTATAATGTCAAATCCCTGGGCTTGAGCGTTGCCCGGATCACGATAGATCATGACAAGGATACACGGATCATTAGGGCGGAAGCGAAGTCGTTGATGAGTAACTGGCTCTTTCCCAGTTTAGACAATGTCTATGTGATATCTTACGAAGGGGCATTTTATCCGCGAGTATATACGCGACAGATCAAACAGAGCAATGCTGAAGATATCGTGGTAGTGAACTACGACCGGAAAACCAATACCGCGATACAGACCCGCAGATCGAATGCCGAATCGTCCACGTATCCGATCAAACCAGATATCCGCGACTACTTTTCGTTATTTACCTATCTTTGTGAAAACCAAGACGCCGGAGGCACATACTATGTGGATGGTAATTCCACTCTATGGCAGATCAACGCTAAGTATCTGGGTAGCGAGAAAATCAAGATAAACAGCGGATCATACCAGACCAAACACTACAAAATGAGATTCAAGAACTTGTCCGGAATCAAGCCACCCTATGTGGATATGGTCACTTTCAATACCTTGAGTGAATCGAGTGTAGTAGATTTCTGGGTGAGTGGCGATGGCATCCCCATCAAAGCTGTGGTTAAGAAGAGCTTGTTATCTATGACTTGGGAAATGGTATCACATACGCCATGATCAAACTGAATCGCAGAACATTGTTGTTATTGACTATTACTTGGTATATCCTGATTTGGGTTATCTCTTCGATACACATGAGATCACTTTCTACTTTGGATCAGCTGAATCTGGACAAAGCAGCTCATCTGGGAGTTTATCTGATTCTTGGTCTGCTGAGCAATCGGGTCTTGACCGGTTATCGAAAAGGCCTGCTCTTTACGATCATGATCTATGCTGTGTTATTACTTTCTGCTGCACTGGATGAATATCATCAGGTCTGGGTAACGAACCGGATGGTTTCAGTGTATGATATGTTTGCCAATCAACTTGGTTTATTGATTGGCTTGACGATCTATATGCTGTATGATAGACGTAAAAGACCTTAATCTGACTTTGAATGGGAAGGATATCCTTCAAGGTATCTCTTTCCATCTGGAGGCAAAGACACCATTGGCAATACTTGGAAAAAGTGGTAGCGGAAAGACGGTATTGATCAAGACGATACTGGGTTTGTTTGTACCTGACCGCGGTTCGATCTCGATCGATGGGGTCAATATGCTTGTTGATTCTGCGGAAGCAGACCAGATCAGAAAACGTTGTGCCATGGTCTTCCAAAATGCTGCTCTCCTTGACTCATACACAGTTTATCAAAACGTGTCCCTACCTCTCTATGAGAGGCATGCAAACGAGGAATCGTTTATTCGCTCCAAAAGTATGGAAGCTCTTGCCTTGGTAGGGCTTGAATCAGTAGCGGAGCAACTTCCCGCTGAATTGAGTGGCGGTATGAGAAAACGGGTTGGGATCGCGCGGGCTCTGGTCTATGATCCTGAGTACATCATCTTCGATGAACCGGTATCCGGGCTTGATCCAATTACCCGACAGGAGATAATGAGATACATCATTGGTATCATCAATCTGCATAATAGGACTGTAATTACCATAACCCATGATATCGGAGAACTGGGGTCGATCTGTGAACGAGTGATTTACATTTCCGCTGGAAGGATGATCTTCAATGGTATGTACAGTGAACTGGAACATCAAGATAATGAAGAGATCAGGAACTTTCTCCGCAACGCATGAACCGCCGAGAACTATGCTCAAGACTGATGCCAGATTGTCTTTAGCATTTCTTACCGCTACAGCTTGTTCGGTCTATGTGGTAGAGAGTTTCATTCTGCGGGGGCTACCCATTCCATTTATACGTTTGGGTTTATCCAATACTGTAATACTATATCTGCTGTACCAAAACAGGTTCTGGGAAGCGCTGCTGGTTAATCTGGTTAAACCTGTGATAGGTGGGCTTATCACATTAAATTTGGCATCACCATCCCTTCTGCTATCATTGAGTGGAGGTTTAACCGCGATAATCACCATGAGATTGCTGCTCATTCGTGATATCGGGTTCAGTATTTATGGCGTGAGTGTCATCGGGGCATTGACCCATAACCTTGTTCAATTAAGCATTGTCCGACACTTGATTATCAAAACTACCGAGATCTGGTATCTGTTGCCCTTAATGCTCGGGATGAGTTTGATTGGAGGACTGATTATAGCATTTATTACCGTCGAATTGGAGTTTTATTTATCCAGGAAACTGGTGGATAGGGTCAATGAATAGAAAGAAGATATTGTTAAGGATCGCCAAATACATCGGTCTGGTTATCTGTGTCTTTGTGGGAATGAGTATTGGCGCATTCTGGTTTTACCGCGACGAGTTGCCTCCTACTAGTCAGCTGCGCAGTTTTACTCTCAGATCTGGATCAGAGGTCTATGACCGAAACGGTAAGATGATCTACTTATTCGCTTTTGAAAAAAGGAAACTCGTGTCCCTCAAGGAATTGCCACCATATCTAATTGACGCACTAATCGAAACCGAGGATAAGAATTTCTATTCCCACTTTGGTATTGATATTAAGGCATTCATTCGAGCTATCCTAGTGGATATCAGTAAAATGGGCTTCAGCCAGGGGGGCAGTACAATAACTCAGCAGATGGCCAGAAATATGTTTCTCACTCTTGATAAGCAAGTATCGCGTAAGATTAAAGAATGGATCCTGGCTTTGAGAATTGAACGTAGCTTCAGTAAAGACGAGATATTGGAGATATACTTCAATAAGATTTTCTTCGGAGGTCAGATTTATGGCGTAGAAACCGCATCATTGAGTTATTTCGGCAAACATGCCAGGGATTTGTCTCTTCCGGAAGCTGCAACTCTGATCGGGATGATACAACGTCCCAACTATTATCATCCGGTGAAGTATCCAGAACGAACAAAATTACGCCGGGATTTCGTACTCCATCAGCTATACAAGGCAGAGAAAATTACTGCTGATGAATACAAAACGGCAATTGAAACTCCACTGGACTCCGAAAGAACTGCAGTTAAACAACAACCTTCTGATTATTTTATCGAAACTATCAGGACCTATTTGGAAAGCAAATATGGAACAGATCGGTTGTTTGAAGGGGGCTTGAAGATCTATACAACGCTGGATTATGATTTGTCGGTCTATGCGGATTCTATGTTGAATGCGCATTTAACCAAACTGGAGAATAGATACCAATATCCTCACAAGTTCAGTGATGTAGATGATGGAAGATTTGACATTCAAACCAACTATATGCAAGGGGGCTTGGTTTTGATGGAAAACAAAACCGGGTATGTCAGAGCTTTGATCGGGGGCCGCAGTTTCATGCATAGTAAGTTTAACCGCATTACCCAGGCAAGACGTCAACCAGGTTCGTCTATAAAGCCAATCTATTATACAATTGCACTTGAAAAGGGCTATACCCCCGCAACAGTAATAAATGATGGACGAATTTCCTTCCGTTATGATAACAAAACATGGAGCCCCCGGAACTACACCGGTATGTACTACGGGTATAAGCGGATGCGACAGGCGATTCAGAATTCATACAATCTATATGCCGTGAAAACAGTGTATGATCTGGGTTTACCTGCTGTAAACGATGCGTTTAACCGATTTGGATTGTCGATAAACGCTGAAAACTATACCTGTGCTTTGGGTACATATGAGGTGATCCCAATCCAATTGGTGGCAGCCTTTACGACATTTCCCAATGAAGGTGTGAGAGTAAAGCCGACCTTTATCATTAAAGTGGAGGATAGGGATGGAAAAGTCTTGGAAAGATCAAGGGTGGTAAGAGAGCGGGTTTGTACACCCGAGATAAACTACATCATGACGTCAATGCTGCAAACAGTGGTACAATCTGGAACTGGAGTAGAAGCGCGGATTAATTATATCTGGCCGGTTGGTGGTAAGACAGGCACATCAGATAATTTTAAGGATGCCTGGTTCATTGGTTTTAACCGGGAGATGATCTGTGGAATCTGGGTCGGTTTTGACAACAACCGTTCAATCGGTGCAGGCACGGGGGGAGGAAATATAGCCGCACCAATTTGGGGACGGATCATGCGACGGGCGATGATACTCGACAACAAAGGCAGGACTCCCCAAGCTGACGATCCCAGATATGGGTTCGAAAAACCTGATGGGATTGTGGAAGCAACAGTCAATTCCAGAACCGGATTTCAAACCAGATATGGCGGGGTTACAGAGTACTTCATCGATGGCACGGTTCCTCCGCTGGTTGAGGATACCCTCCAGTTTAATTTCCATCCAACCCGCTGGGGCTATAACGATCAAGCGATATTGGATGCAAATCGGTGATGAACCCAAACCTGCTTTTCTGGTTGTTGACCATCCTATCCGCGTCCGGTTTCATTACCTATTTGGTTTATTCTGTCCTATTCTATTTTGGCTTTAAACGCTATCAAGCATGTAATGACGATCAGGTCAAATCAGTATCGGTTATAATAGCGGCTCACAACGAAGAAGCGAATCTGCGTAAGTTATTGGACAGTTTGACCTATCAGAGCTATCCAATTGATTGTTACGAGATCATTATCGCCGATGATGATTCTGATGACAACACAGCGGGTGTTGTTGAACACTACCGCAGTCACCATAACCAGATCACCTATCTCAAAGTTGTAGGTAGAGAAGCAGTTATCTCACCCAAGAAAAACGCCATGGAACAAGCCATACTCATAGCCAGGGGTGAAATCATTCTCACGACTGATGCCGATTGCATAGTGCCTCATACTTGGGTAGAAGCGATGGTACAAGCCTTTACCGATGACGTTTCATTGGTGGCAGGATACTCGCGCACCTATATTGAGAAATGGGCTACGGCATCGCTATTGCACAGATATGAGCACTTTGATTTTGCTGCCACGTATATGGTCTTATGCGGAGGATATACTACAGGTAGGAGTTTTGCTTGTATTGGCCAAAATCTGGCATATCGGAAAAGTGCTTTTTACGATGTTGGTGGCTTTGAGAAAATCAAGCACCTCATCTCTGGAGACGATGTTAACCTGATGCAACTTATGCGTCTTAAGGGGCATAAGATTATCTTTAATTTCAATCCCAAGAGCTTCGTTTACACCCATGCTATCGGCTCATGGAAAAAACTGATCAATCAACGAACGCGGTGGGCTTCCAACCTGAAATTTCAGCTTAGGTTTAATCCAGAATTCTTCATTATTCTGTTATCGATGGCTTTCATGTATTGGGGTTCAATCCTGATGTTTGTTTTTAACTGGAAATTTGCTTTGGGCATGATCGGTTTACGGATAATGGTAGAAAACATTTTCTTATTTTACTCGCGCCGGTTCTTCCCAATCATCGATTCCAGAATGCACTGGTTTTATCCGGTCTGGTTCTTGATCCAGAGTTTTTTCCTTGTCTTTACAATGATATTGGGTCAGTTTAACCTGTTTGTCTGGCATGGACGCAAGCCCTATCGCAGGAGGATTAAATGTACCTAAACCTGTTTGATGATCACGATGCCCGGTTCTATCCACTTACATTTAGCCGTTCCACTGGGGATTTGAGATGCGGTATCTTGAAACTGCGCCAGCGTCTGAGTGTGTTTTTGAATGCAGAAGATGACGCTGCTCTTATTGAACCACGTCTATTTGATTTGTATAAGGAACGCCATCCGGATTGGATGATCCCGTTGCATAAGCCTGGCGTGACAGATCCCACCCAGTTACCAAATACTCTCTATGTAAACACCAGAGTCAAGGTGATTGATCGGACGATTGAAGCGATCAAAGCACTCATGTCAGGACAAGCGCTGGTGAATGGGGATGATCTGATCGCCCTTCATTCGAACCAATCGATACCCAAATCCTTTAATGCTGCGGGCGTCAAACAGGATGGATCGTACCATGTGATCGACACTGAGTATCCTATATATCATCATCTTGCGGATCTGATCCATGACAACAAGCGCTTGATCGAATGGGATTTTCAAAAAGTGTTCAACGACAAGGACAGTTTCTTTGACACCGAATTGGGTGTGACTATTCTAAATCCCTATAATGTATGGCTGGGAGAGGGAGCAGTGCTGAAGCCGGGTGTTGTGATCGATGCTTCCGATGGTCCCGTGGTCATCGATGTTGGTGCTTGTATCATGCCAAATGCCGTCATCGTCGGACCCGCCTATATCGGTAAAAAATCCATCATCAAGATCGGCGCCAAGATTTATCCCGGAACATCGATCGGACCGGTTTGTAAAGTGGGTGGGGAAGTAGAGGACTCGATCTTCCAAGGATACAGCAATAAACAGCATGATGGCTTTCTGGGACACAGTTTCATCGGTGAGTGGGTTAATCTTGGTGCTGATACCAATAACAGCGACTTGAAAAATAACTATCATCCAGTAAAATTTTATTCATACGCTGATGGAGATAAGATTGATTCTCAAAGCCAGTTCCTTGGTGCCATGATCGGTGACCACACCAAAATAGGGATCAATTGCTCGATCAATACCGGTTGTGTGATCGGGGTTGGATGTAATCTATATGGTTCTGCTCTCATTTCTGATCATATACCATCGTTCAGTTGGGGTACAGCAGATGATCCCAAGCCATTCCGATTTGACGCCTTCATTCAGACTGCCCAAATTGTCAAGCAAAGGAGAGGCATGGCTCTGTCAAGGTCAGAGTTGGAATTGTACAACCATCTTTACATCAAAGAAAGTAATGGTAAAACCTGATTTCTCATTACCGCACCGTTGCTTTGTACACAGTGTTGTTTATGCGCAGCTTGTCTGGCTAAAGGAGACCTTATGAGAGATTTTATAGAAGTAGAATACCGCACTGGCAGGATTGGTTTTTTTTGCAACCCCAGTGGATTTCCGGTTAAACCTGAGGATCTTGTTATTGTTGATGTTGAACGTGGTGAAGATATTGTTCAGGTGATCCATTTAAGTATATCCACCGATGAACTCCAAACTCAATATGACAGCGGTAAAATCTCCAGAATCAAGCGAATTGCTACAGAGGATGATATTGAGCGGTTCAATAACATCCACTTCGAGGAAGAAAAGGCAGCCCGGGTATTCAATGAGACGCTGGTGCGTTACCCCTTTCATATGAAGTTGATCGATACTTTCTACCAATTCGATGGTAATAAACTTACCTTCTTCTTTTCATCTGAGGGAAGGATAGATTTCCGCCAGTTTGTTCGGGAACTAGCCACTATTTTCAGAACCCGTATTGAGCTTCATCAGACTACCGGCAGAGACGAAGCGAAGCGTCTGGGTGGTTTTGGTATGTGCGGTAATCAGTATTGCTGTGGTTGTTTTCTCAAGCACTTCAATCAAGTGACCATCAAGATGGCAAAAGATCAAAATCTGGCTGGTAATCTATCCAAGATCTCTGGTCCCTGCGGCAGGTTATTGTGCTGTCTGAATTTCGAAGAAGACTTTTATGTCGAAGAAGCAAAGGAGTTTCCTGTTGTCGGGACCTGTGTGAAATACAAAGAAAAAAAAATGTATGTCTACAAAAACGATATTCTCAACCAACGCGTCCATTTAACTACCGAAGATCAAGACCTGGTAGAAATTGAACTCTCTGCCTTTAAGAAATTAAAACCAATAGAGATATCTGATAACCCACGATGCGAGTAAAGCTCGTTTCTCTGTTTCCAGCCGAGTTTATCTCATTATTACAGGCAGAGGGAATCAGCACATGGCGCGCCCGTCAGATTTTGAGGTGGTTCTATTCACGGTCGGTTTTTGACCCCCAGGAAATGAGCGATATTCCCAAAACCCTCAGAGCAGAGCTGATGGAACGCTTTGACTTCACATTGCTGGAAGTGATCGACAGGGTCGGATCCAGGGATAAGAGCGTCAAATTTGTTCTGAGGACCCCTGATGTATCCATCATCGAGATGGTTGTCATCCCGGACGGGAAGAAGAACACCCTGTGTATCTCATCCCAAGTCGGCTGTCCGCATCGCTGTGCCTTCTGCGCCACTGGTTCCCTGCCATTCAGGCGAAACCTGCAGACCGGGGAAATCAACGGGCAGATCCTTCTCGCAGCTTCGTATCTGCAACCCCATAAACTGACAAACCTCGTGTTCATGGGTATGGGTGAACCACTGGACAATCTGGATAATGTATTGAGAACCTTACAGATCATTCAGTCGGATGATGCTTTGTCATTCAGTCCCCGACGAACCACCATCTCCACCTGTGGGATTGTCCCGGCAATCCGCACTCTTGCCGATTCCGGGATCAAGACCAAACTGGCGGTATCCCTCAATAGTGCCATTGATGCAGTACGTGATCGGCTCATGCCCATCAATCGTCGCTATCCGCTCCGGGAACTCAAGGATGCAATCGACTATTTTCGCCGTAAGACCAGCTATCGCGTGACCATTGAATATATAATGATCCCCGGCATCAATATGGATGACCAGAATATCCGCGCTTTGCGCCGATTTGCCGGCGATCTATCGGTCAAGATCAATCTGATCCCCTTCAATCCGGTGGCACATCAAACCTGGCGTACACCTTCCGCTTCGGAGGTCGCCGCCTTTCAAACCCGATTACTCGATCTGAAATGCGCTGTTATCCTGCGTAAGAGCCGTGGCACGGATATTGCCGGAGCTTGCGGGCAGTTGGCAGGACAGCTTCAACAAACTTAACACGGAGTTCCAAGATGAAAGAAATCAGAGATATTGCCCTTGCCCTTTGGGGTGGATCATCACCATGTAAATGCGGGGGTGGGCATGAGGTCTGCCTCAACTGTAAGGTCTGTCGAGCCGGCATTCCGGACCGGATTGCTTCTGATGGCTCAGATCTGAGCTCCTTGATCGATGCCACCATCCTCAAGGCAGATGCCGTGACCACCGATATTGACCAGCTCTGCATAACTGCCCTGGAGTACAATTGTGCCTCGGTCTGTGTCAATTCCATCTTTTTACCTCGGGTCAAAGCCACCCTTTGCCCGCCAGTGAAGACTTGTACTGTGATCAACTTTCCTTTGGGTGCCGCTAGTCCGGAAGCGGTAAAAACGGAAGCCCAAACCGTCTGTGATCTGGGAGCCGATGAAGTGGATATGGTGCATAGTATATCGTCCATACTTGATCGGCACGTCGATACCGCTTATGAGGTGGTTGCAGGGGTGACCGATGTATGCGTTGGACACGGTGCCCTGCTCAAAGTCATCATCGAGACCTGTTACCTGAACCGGGAGCAAATCATTATCTCCTGCCTGATCGCCAAGAAGGCGGGAGCGGACTTCGTAAAGACCTCTACCGGTTTTGGAAATGCCGGTGCGACCGCAGAGAACATTGCTCTGATGCGAGCGACCGTTGGTGGTAAATTGGGCGTCAAAGCATCCGGCGGTATCAGAACCCGGGAACAGGCAATACAGATGGTTGCTGCCGGGGCTAACCGCATCGGTGCCAGTAATGTTCTGATGCTCTTGAGCTGAGCTTCCATGAAAGTGATCATTGCCGGTTTTAACCTCGACAGAGATCTGATCGATCGCTACATTCCACCTGAAATGGCAACTCCGGAGGTAATTTCTGCGGCTTATGCCAGGATCAGCCGGAGCAGTAAATCAGCTCAACAGTTACGTTCCGATGCCCTGAATGAGATTCCCCAAGCCCGCACTTCCAATCAGAGGATCGTCTTTGAGATGGGGCATTCATCCATCGCCGAACATGCTGTCTTCAATATCGATCTGATCGGTATCTCCCGCTATCTGGCAGAATTTATCCAGCGCTCCCGTCTGGCATCTTTCACTGAGAAATCACAACGCTACGTTACCTTTCCAAAGGACTATGTCGTCCCGGCAGACCTTCCCGATGAAGACCGGCTGGATTACATTTCGCTGATGGATGACCTCTTCGGGGCATATCACCGATCCATAACTCAATTAGTCGTAGGGTCGCTTTCCTTCAGCGACCCATCAGTGGAAAAGATCATTAGCCCCAGTAAAAAGGATATAGAGAACCGCGCCAAGGAAGACGCTCGCTACATCTTACCTCTTGCCACCAAAACCCAGATGGGGATGACGATCAATGCCCGTAGCATGGAGGTCCTGTTACGACGTCTGCATTCCATCCCGCTCAATGAAGCCCGTGAAGCTTATGACAAGCTCTTTTCTGCCGTTCACAGCATCGCTCCGTCGCTGATCCGATACACCGAATCAGATGAATTTTCATCCGCCTTGGGTGTTTCTTTCCATAGCACCCTCACTGCCGGCGTAGGGTCGCTTTCCTTCAGCGACCCATCAAGTGATCTGGTACGAGTTATCGACCACAGTCCTGATCCGGATGACCGTATCCTGGCTTCGATCCTTTATGAAAGATCCAGTTATCAGTTTGCAGACCTGCTTTGCTATGTTCAATCGCTGGATTCTCAGGCAAAGACACAATTGAGTGATAAGGTATTTGTTGGTCTCAAGGCATGGCATAAATTACCCCGTGCCTTTGAAATGACCGATTTTACCATGGAACTGCGGATGTCTCAGTGTTGTTTTGCACAGTTCAAGCGGCATCGTATATGCACCATGATCCACCAGGCATACCAAGGTAGTGGTTGTCACATTCTTCCTCCGCAGGTTGGGGAATTGGGCATGAGCAACCATTGGCTGGAACTATTGGCCAGATCGGATGAATTATCTCAACGGCTGTATGCCCTATCCCCACACCTTGCCCCCTATTGCCGGACGAATGCCCATTCCGTCAATGTCCTTGTCCGGATGAATCTCCGTGAGCTCTACCATTTCGTACGTCTGCGCTCCGATGTCCATGCTCAATGGGAGATCAGAAGCATCTCGCAGGAGATCAGCCGCCAGGTGAGATTGATCTGTCCCCTCACGGCGCGTTATCTGGTGGGAAAGAGCGCATTTGGTCAAATCGATTGACAAAAAAGCCCCAGGCAAGAAGTTGACCCCGATAAGCGTCCCTGTAGCTCAGCTGGATAGAGTGGCACCCTCCGAAGGTGAAGGTCAGGCGTTCAAATCGCCTCAGGGACGCCATTATTTCACCTCTCGCCCAATTCTCGTCAGATGGTTTTCTCACCCCAACCACTCGATGCTTATGTAACTGCCGATGACAAATGACGTATTGATCAGCGCCGAGAATATCAGCCGGCAAATCGGAAGCCGGGTGATCATCTCACCGGTCACCTTCGGAATTCATCATGGTGACCGCATCGGGCTCATTGGTGCCAATGGCAGTGGTAAATCCACCCTTCTCAAACTCTTATCCGGATTTGACGAACCAAATGTGGGGGAGATCGTTACCCGCAAGGATATTCGGATAGATTACCTGCCCCAGGAGCCCTGCTTTGCCGATGATCATTCAGCCCTTCAGCACATCACCCCGCGCAGTAAATCACTCTCCGATAATGATATTCATCTGTATGAAGCGATCCTGACCAAGCTGGGTTTGCCGGAATATGACAAACCGCTGTCCATCCTGAGTGGTGGGCAGAAGCGCAAAGCCGATCTTGCCCGTGTCCTGGTCAATGAACCCGACATTCTGCTGCTCGACGAACCAACCAATCACCTGGATCTGGATACCATCGAATGGCTCCAGACTTATCTTGCCAATGACAATTTCACTCTCATCCTGGTTACCCATGACCGGTATTTCTTAGACGCGGTGTGCAACAAGATCATCGAGATCGATGGCTCCCAATTGTATTTCTATCAGGGCAATTACTCCGGCTATATCAAGGCGAAACTGCTCCGCGAGACCGATATCCGCCGCAAGGAAACCCGCCGTCAGGCACAACTGAAGAAGGAACTCGACTGGCTCAAGCGCGGTGCCAAAGCCCGCTCATCCAAACCCAAATACCACGTTGACCGCGTCCGTGAACTCCTCTCCAAATCATATCTGATCAATGAACAGGAGCTCGATATCTCGTTTGCCACGCACCGCATCGGCAAGACCATACTCCAGCTTTACAAACTATCCAAGACCTATGACGGCAAAACGCTGTTCCGTGATATCGAGCATAGCTTCCAACCCCGGGAACGGATCGGGATCATCGGACCCAACGGCTGTGGCAAAACCACCCTGCTACGCCTCATCATCGGTGAGGAAGAAGGCGATACCGGGATCATCAAGACCGGACTGAACACCCGTTTTGCCTACTACCGACAGGAAGAGATCGAGTTTGATACCAACCTCACCGTCTATGAATACATCGCCACTACCGCTGAGGTGATCAAAACCAAAGACGGTACCAGATTGACTGCCAGTGAGATGCTCAAACGCTTTTTGTTCGATACCAAGCTGCAGCAGATACGTCTCTCATCCTTGTCCGGCGGTGAAAAGAAACGGCTCTATCTGCTTCGCTCCCTGCTGTTTGGTGCCAATTTCATTATCCTCGATGAACCGACCAACGACCTTGATATCCGTACCCTGGAGATCCTGGAGGATTATCTCGATGCCTTTGACGGATGCCTCCTCGTTGTCTCGCACGACCGCTTTTTCCTTGACCGCACAATTGATCATCTCTTTATCTTTGAAGGAGATAAGATCAGGAAATTTGCCGGGAACTACTCCGATTATCTGCTGGTAAGGAGATTCACTGCCGACGAAACCGATTGCACCCGTCCCTCCGGCATTTCCGTCCTGCGTCCCGCGCGGGGGTATAAAGGGCTGAACTATAACGAACAGCGGGAATTGGATTTACTGGAAAAACAGATCGGGCAGATCGAACAGCAACTCCTCGCCATCGAAGACCGGCTTACCCAGCCTGATCTGGCATACACCGAATATGCCGATCTGAGCGATCGCCTGGAGATCCTCAATTCTGAACATACCATCGCCTTTGAACGGTGGACTGCGCTGATGGAAAAACAAGAGCAATAAGACCTCTTGAGCCCTGTTTCCTCCTTGCTTGATTACCTTAGTATAACCTTAGTATAACCTTACGACCGTAAGGTTATACTAAGGTTATACTAAGGTAATCAAGCAAGGAGAACGGCTGAAAATTGACAGGATTGGGCAGGAGCATTGTCTGTGCTTTGTCTGATTTCAGTTGACATCCGGGAACGATAGGAAAAACTGTTGCTATGAACAGCAGAATTCAGCGTGATGCGATATCCATGGACGGAGCCGGTCTCAGCCGGATGATCGATATCGGTGACATTTTTCCGGAAGGAGGATTTATCGGGGTCGATTCCCGCTTTGATAAGGTGATCAATTTCCGGAATGCAGATCGGGTGGTTTCGGTGGTTGGGTCTGGTCTGTGTGCCGGTGCGTTACGCATCCGCCTGGATGTGGTCGATCTGGCTGGGATACACTGTATAGATCACAAGAGGGGCAGGGTTGTGATCAATGAAGCTATCGAACTGAAATATGGCTTAGATCAGGTTTACTGCTCTGAGGTCGGTCAAATCTCATCCCCGATTGATCGCGACACTATTTCCGATCTCCGTGTTATTCTGCATAAATACAGCTCTGGCAATGATCTGAGCTTTCTGTTGCCAGGCAGATCATCAAGTGCGTCAGGATCGACAATTGAACAGGCATTTCGGAATCGGGTTATGGATGGCTTCAATCACTTAAAAATGGGCGAGATCAATGATGCGATCACTCTCTTCAACGGAACCGGCTATGGGCTAACTCCGGCAGGTGATGACTTTATCTGTGGGTTGCTGATGGGCATGTATCTGCTGGACGCAAAAAATGAGTTGTCAAAAATCATGGGTTTGATTTATTCTCTTTCCATCGGTGCTAATCCATTGGTCAATACCATGCTCCATCAAGCATATCATGGCAGATTTGATGCCGATTGGAAAGCACTGGCGCATGCCTTTAGGAGTGGATCGGCTGCACTGGAAATGGCGGTACTTCAGGTGCTCCAATGCGGTGAGACCTCCGGCGCCGATAAACTGACAGGTTTTATCGTTGCGCTTTCGCAACAATGGAAAAGGATGTGATATGCACTCAGCAAGCGCTATCATCAAGGGCAAGTATCTGGACTCGGTGAAGCTGATGCTCATCTCCAAGCAGATGCGCCTACAGAGCGGAGTGACCGATGCCGTGGCGATCATGGCTACGCCGGAAAATCTGGCGATCCTGCAGGCAACCGGGATGAACCTAAGGGGTTTTGACGCTGCCGATCCGGTGGACATCTGCATCGGAGTCATCGCAGAATCAGACGTAATTGCCAGTCGGGTGGTCGATTTGGCGGAAGAATGGATAGTCACGGGCATTCCGGGAGACAGCGATAGGGCGCTTAAGGAGAGCGCCACTGCGAATAAAGTCCGGAATATTGATTCAGCGCTGAAGATCATGCCCGAGGCAAATCTGGCGTTGATCTCGGTGGCGGGTAAATATGCCGTCCGGGAAGCCAGACGTGCTTTACTCAAGGGTTTGCATGTGATGCTTTTTTCCGATAACGTCGGCATCGAAGAGGAAAAGGAACTCAAGGAACTTGCGCTCTCCCGCGGGCTCTTGATGATGGGTGCCGATTGTGGCACGGCGATCATCAATGGTGTTCCCCTTGCCTTTGCCAATCAGGTGAGACGTGGCAATATCGGGATCGTCTCGGCTGCCGGAACCGGTCTGCAAGAAGTGGCTTGTATCATTCATAACAAGGGCTGTGGTATCTCTCAGGCATTTGGCACCGGTGGCAGAGACGGTAAAAAGGCAATCGGTGGTCTGATGCTGATGGCTTGCCTGCAATACCTGATCTCAGATGAGGGTACCAAAGTCATCGTCCTCATCAGTAAAGTGCCGGATCCGGAAATCATAGATAAGATCTGGGAGGTTTCGGCGACTACGAACAAACCGGTAGTGGTCAATCTGCTGGTACCTTTTAACCCCCCTGCTCCGGCAAACGTGCATCCGGCTCCGACCTTGACGCAAGCGGCTGTTCTTGCCTGCCGTCTGGCAAGCGGGGATCAGTCCTCGTGGGGAAGCTGGTCGGGTCTATCAAATGATATTTATCCAAACCGGAAACTGATCACTTTACCCCAGGAGCCGAAGCGGATCCATCTGCGGGCTCTGTATAGCGGTGGAACTCTGTGTTATGAGGCACAGGTCATTTATCATCAAAAGATGGGGGACTATGCGTGGAGCAATGCGCCATTGGAACCTTCCTGCCGGGTAGGGGGGCTGGCTGAGACCGAAGGGGACGTGATCCTCGATCTGGGAGGGGATGAATTCACCGTCGGTCGCTTGCATCCGATGATCGACTATGCCCTGAGGGTCAAAGCGATTGAGGATATTGCCAAACGAGAGGATATCGGGATCATCCTGCTGGATGTGGTGCTGGGCTTTGGCTCACATCCTGCGCCACAGGAGGAACTGGCACCGGTGATCAGCAAAGTTGTTGCCGGACATGGTATTGTGGTGATCTGCACGGTGGTCGGAACCGATGCTGATCCGCAGAACCGACCGGAAGTGATCGCCACCCTCAAAGCCAGTGGTGCCATTGTCACCGATTCCAATGCCGAGGCATGTGAGATCGCTTTATCGGTGCTGAACACTCTGAGGAGGTCGTAATGGCGTTTAAGAATTTGAAAGATAGTGACATCCAGGTGATCAACATCGGGCTTAAGTCCTTTGCCGGTACGCTGCGAACCATGAATACTCCGGTCGTGGATGTGGACTGGCAACCGCCGGCAACGGCTGATCTGAAGGCATTGGCAGTCCTTGACCATCATCAGGAAAAGATAGATCGAGCCAATGAGCGGGTGCTGGAGATCATCCAGAACGGCAAGCCCCTCCTGATCGGGCTGGATATCGCCCGCAACGTGATCCCCGGGATGCATGAGAATATGATCCTGCATGCCGGTCCACCGGTGACTTGGGACCGGATGTGTGGCACGATGAAGGGTGCCGTGATTGGCGCTCTTTTGTACGAAGGAAAAGGGCGGACTAAGGAAGAGGCGGAGTCACTGGCAGCCGGTGGGGCGTTTGAGTTTGTGCCCTGCCACGAGCATGACGGCGTTGGTCCCATGGCGGGGATCATCTCTCCATCCATGCCGGTGTTTATCCTGCAGAACCAGACCTATGGCAATTATGCCTTTTGTACCCAGAATGAGGGTCTGGGCAAGGTCTTGCGTTATGGCGCTTTTCAGCCGGAGGTCATTGCCAAGCTCAAATGGATGGAGCAGGTCCTTTACCCCTGTCTGGATCGGGCGATCCGCTCCCTGAGAGGGATTGACATTGGGCATCTCATCACTCAGGCGTTGCAAATGGGCGATGAAGTGCATAACCGCAACCGGGCAGGGACCTCCCTGCTTTTTCGTCAATTGGCTCCGGCGCTGATCAGGACGATGCAGGAAGCTGAGGATACCGCCAAAGTCCTGGAGTTTATCAATGGCAACGACCACTTCCTGCTCAATTTGTCCATGCCTGCCGCCAAAGCCATTCTGGATGCGGCTAAGGGCATTGAACACAGCAGTATAGTTCTGACCATGGCACGTAATGGTACTGACTTTGGCATCCGTCTGGCAGGAACGGGAGATGATTGGTTCACCGGTAAAGCAATGATTCCGGATGCCCTGTACTTTCCCGGCTATTCCAAAGCGGACGCCAATCCCGATATCGGTGACAGTGCCATTACGGAAACCGCTGGCTGGGGCGGATTTGCCATTGCTGCCGCTCCGGCGATCGTGCAATTCATCGGTGGCAAGGCATCTGACGCCATGCGTTATACTCTTTCGATGTATGAGATTTGCGCCGGAGAAAGCGGCAGGTATCAGATCCCGGCACTTGATTTCCGGGGTACACCCTTGGGCATCGACGTCCGGAAAGTGATAGACAACAACCTCACCCCCTTTATTGATACCGGAGTGGCTCATAAGGATCCCGGTATCGGTCAGATCGGAGCTGGAGTGGTGCAAGCGCCCATGGAACCATTTAATTTGGCAATGAGGGGTTTGGCAGATAGATTATTACTGGAGTGACTTATGAATACATTTGAATTTATCGAATTGATGAGCAAGGTCAAGCTTTATGACCTCACCCAGCGCCTGAGCGTACATACCCCGCCCTGGCCATCTTATATGCCGCTGGGTATCCAGTATTTCAAGCGCATCGCCGGTGCTCACATGGGACAGGGTGCCAATGGACAGATCATCACCACCAGCAATCACGTTGGTACCCACATCGACGGCGAGATCCACTTCCACGGCAGTGGTAGAAGCATCGGGAACGTTCCGATGGAAGAATGGCTCGGAGCCGGAGTGGTGGTTGATATCTCCGATGCCGTGGCTGATTATGACCTTTATTCGCCTGATCTGCTGATGTCCAAAGCCGATATCAGACCAGGCGATATCCTCGTCATCAATACCGGATATCACCGCTATGCCTGGGATCAACCGGAATCGGACGAACTGCGCTATTTCGTGAAACATCCGGGACCTGATCCCGATTTTCATAAATGGGCGCTGGAGATGAAGCTCAAATGGATCGGAGTGGACTGTGGCAGTGCCGATCACCCGATGAATACAATCATCCGCAACTGGCATCCCAAATCCTTTATCGAGGCGGAAAAAAAACTGATGGCAAAGACCGGCATGACCTGGGATGATACCTTCCCGCCCGATGAGTATTATCAGGTGATGCATCTCAAGCTTTTCCCGAAGAAACTGGTGCATGCCGAAAATCTGGGTGGAGATATCGCCAAAGTAAGCAACAAACGTCTCTGGATCGGGCTCTTTCCCTTGCGCGGGATCGAACTCGAGTCATCCATGTGCCGTATCATCGCACTGGAGCCATAGGACAAAGGAACTTTGGGACCCCGGACTCCGATTCGGCAAGGGAGAACCGGAGTTCTCCACCCCCAATAGACACGATGGATTATGTAAATTAGGAGGCGGAATGCCCGTTACACATGATTTTGAATACCGGCGCCCGCAAACGCTGGATGAAATGCTCGGTCTGCTGTCTGACTATCAGGACGGAGCAGTGATCCTGGCAGGAGGGACTGACCTGGCACTGGAACTGAAAGAGGATTTGCGAAGACCGGATTTGGTCATAGATATCAAGGGCTTGGCGGAATTCAAGCGCATCGAGGTGATAGATGGTACTTTACAAATCGGTGCTTTGGTCACTTTCAGCGACCTCTTGGCATCAGAGCTGATTAAAAGTCAATTTTACCCGCTCTGGGAATCGGCAGCCAGCGTTGCTTCAGTCGGCATCCGCAACCGTGCCACCATGGTCGGTAATATCTGTTCGGCTGTGCCTTGTATGGATTCCGCTCCGGTTTTGATGTGCTATGACGCTCAGATAGCGTTGACCAGCAAAGCAGGGGAGAAGATCGTCCCGATCGCTGAGTGGTTCATCGCTCCCCGCAAGACCTTGAGAAAAGCGGACGAACTGGTCGCTGGGATCAGGATACCGATCATCGCAATAGAACATGCCGGCGTCTTTGTTAAACTGGGCAGATACAAGGGTGAAGACCTTGCCCAAGCCAATCTTGCCATCCTGATGAGTGCAGATTTGGAATACCGGATCTGCTTTGGCTCCGTTGCTCCGGTACCGGTAAGGGCGGTGCCGATCGAGGAGTTTCTCCGGGGGAAGAAACCGGAAGTGAATGTCCTGGATCAAGCCGCTGCAATGGTGGAAACGCTAATCAGTCCTATCACCGACGTCAGAGCAAGCCGTGAGTATCGGATGCACATCTGCAAAGTAATGCTCAAGCGTGGATTGGCGGTCACTCATGAGCGTCTGGCGGGTAAGAATGCCGAGCATCTCTTTATCCTGGGAGGTTGAGATGAGACAAGTGACAATTACCCTGAATGGTGAGTCCCGCTCTTGCCTGGTCAAGCCGAATGAGACGCTCCTGGATGTATTGCGTGATAAACTGGGAGTGAAGAGTCCAAAATGTGGATGCGATCATGGTGATTGCGGATCCTGTGCCGTGCTGCTCAACGGTAAGAGCGTCCGTTCCTGCCTCATCTTTGCCATCGAGTGTGAAGGCATGGAGATCCGTACTCTGGAAGGTGTCTCCGGAGATAAACTTTCTGCCTTGCAGGAAGCATTTATTGAGTTCAATTCCTTCCAATGCGGATACTGTGCTCCGGGAGTGATCATCACCGCCACCGAACTATTGGAGACCAATCCCCATCCCTCCCTGGATGAGATCAAGGAGGCTTTGAGCGGCAACCTCTGTCGTTGCACCGGCTACACTCCGATCTTTGATGCCATCATGGCGGTGACCAAGAAGGAGGACGAATGAAGAAGCATAAATTCATCGGGCAGCCCGTTATCCGTATCGACGGCAGAGAGAAGGTCAGCGGTGCGGCGGTCTTTACCGATGATATCGACTTTGGTGCCAATCTGCTGTATGCCGAGGTGGTGACCAGTACGCAAGCGCATGCCTTGATCAAGGCGATCGATACCAGTGCTGCCGAAAGCATTGAAGGTGTCGTCAAGGTCTTTACCGGCAAGGATTTCCCCTACCAATTCGGACTCTATATGAAAGACCGTTACATCTTCGCCCAGGAAAAAGTGCGCTTCTATGGTGAGCAGGTAGCGGCAGTGGTAGCCCGTTCGGCGCAAGTAGCGAAGCAGGCAGCTCGGCTTGTCCGTGTAGAATATGAACCTTTGCCGGTGGTGACCGATCAGATGGAAGCACTCGAAGCAGATGCTGCTCTGATCCATCCCGGTCTCGGTGAATACGAACACGTTCCCTGGTTCTTTCCCCAATCGCAGACCAATATCGCGCACTGGCGTAAGATCCGCAAGGGCGATCTGGAAGATGGCTTTAAGCAGGCGGACTATGTCCTTGAAGATACTTATCAGGTTCCACGCTATGCGCATTGCGCCATCGAAACGCATGTGGCCATCGGCAAGTTTGACCATTCCGGGCGTTTGACGGTGTGGAGTTCGTCTCAGTCTCCTCACACGCAGCGTAATCTGTTTGCCGAAGCGCTTGCACCGCTTGGGCTTACTCATAAAGATGTGCGGGTTATCACTCCGCATGTCG
>Ga0194125_10003767_pt1 | contig 24223 bp, 21 predicted proteins | sample TA2KigC250mmetaG_FD_148626 | JGI IMG/M metagenome (GOLD analysis project Ga0194125, IMG submission 148626) | Freshwater microbial communities from Lake Tanganyika, Tanzania - TA2015034 Kigoma Deep Cast 250m | ecosystem: Environmental > Aquatic > Freshwater > Lake | place: Tanzania: Lake... | reverse complement strand
TGGAATGGGCTGATTCTAGGCACATAGCGAGCATCGTGCAAAGCGGGCCATACCGCAAGAATAATACGTTAGTGTATTAATGAAATGCACCACTAAGGACCCGAGAACTGTGGCTGTGACTGGGGCCGATCCCGGCTGGACAAACCCAGGCTGAGCGTCAAGGATCTCAGCCACACAGACATCCGCATCCGCATTGCCTCATGCCATAAGAACCCCCATAGGAGCCCATGAAACGCACCCACACCTTCAGCCTGGTCGTGCTGGCTGGGCTTAGCTTTGAATTTGCCACGCTCGCTCAGACCGATCGCGTTCCACTCTGGCAGATCGGCGCACCGGACGGTGGCAACCGAGAGTTCGCCTTAGCTCCGAACCGGTACGGCAACTACAGCGAACCCGGTTTTTTTCTGGTGGGCCGGTCGGAGTCGGGGCGGGACTGGCCCTATGTGCATCCCGGCCCGGCTGACGGCTGGGCGGGTGGCCGCCCGCACACCTTCACCGCGGTTTTTGGGCTCAAGGAGGCGCCGGCGGAGGCGGATGGTGACGGTGAATGTCGGCTGAGCCTGCGTTTGCTCGACGCGCACAGCGCCATCCCGCCTCGACTCCGCGTGCGGGTCAACCAGCACATTGTCGAGCACAGCCTGCCCGCAGGCGCGGGTGACGACTCGGTATACGGCCGGCCAGACCAGGGCAAGCCGTACGGGTTTCAAGTGGTCCTTCCAGCCGGCACGCTGGTGGCGGGCGAGAACCAGGTCCAAATCACGACGCTGGGTGGCAGTTGGTTTCTTTACGACTGGGTCGGGCTCGAGGGGCCGGCGAACCTCGAATTGGCGGCGGTGGCCGGGCGCACGTTTGTGGATGAAATCAGCTCGGTGCCGGTTTTGATCGAAGCGGAAAATGGACTGCAGCAGACCATCCGTGTCTCGCTCAGACATTTGGGGGAGGCGACGGAGGCGACGGTGGCGGTTGGCGACACTGGGCCACGCCGCGTCGAGCTTCGGACCGGGGCCCAAGTGCTGGAAGTGCCGGTCCCGGCGGTGGGGGCCGACACGTCGGTTCCGGTGAAGGTGGACGTGGATGGGGAGACGTTGGCGACGCAGAGCGTGACGCTCAAACCGGTGCGGCGGTGGGTGGTGTATCTGCTGCCGCATTCGCATGTGGACATTGGCTACACGCATGTGCAGACCGAAGTCGAGGCGGCGCAGTGGAAGTATCTCGAGTTGGCGATCGAGACGGCGCAGCGAACGGCGCATTATCCGGCCGGATCGAGATTCAAGTGGAACGTCGAGGTGCTGTGGGCGGTGGATAGCTACCTGCAGCAGGCCCCGCGAGAGAAACGACGCGCGTTTTACGATGCCGTCCAGGCGGGCCAGGTGGGTCTGGATGCGCTGTATGGGAACATGTTGACCGGGTTGTGTCGGCCGGAGGAACTGCTGCGCTTGCTACGGTTGGCACCCGAGCTGGCGGCGCGCACGGGTGTGCCGGTGGTCTCGGCGATGATTACGGACGTGCCGGGCTACACGTGGGGTGTGGTGCCCGCATTGGCCCATACGGGGGTGAAGTATTTCTCGATCGGCCCGAACGGTGGGGATCGCATTGGCCACACGATTGCGGCTTGGGGGGACAAGCCCTTCTGGTGGCTCGGCCCGAATGGCCGGGACAAGTTGCTGGTTTGGATGACGGGCACGGGCTATTACCAAGTCTTCCAGTCGCCGCAGCGGCTGCTCGAGTACCTGGGCCGGCTCGGAGAGCGGGGTTACCCCTACGACTTCGTCCAAGTGCGCCATTGCCTGGGCGACAACGCGGCGCCGGACGCGGACTTTGCGGATCGGGTGAAAGCGTGGAACGAGACCTACGCGTATCCCCGGCTCGTCATTGCAACGACGGCGGAGATGTTCCGCGACTTCGAGGAGCGGTACGGCGACCAACTGCCCAGCGCCCGCGGCGACTTCACGCCATACTGGGAAGACGGGGCTGGGTCGAGTGCGCGCGAGACGGCCCTGAACCGCGCCTCGGCGGATCGGTTGGTGCAGGCGGAGACGCTCTACGCGCTCGTCAACCCGGCGGCGTATCCCCTGCGCGACTTCTACTCTGCCTGGCGGAAGGTGGTGTTGTACGATGAACACACCTGGGGCGCCCATAACAGCATCAGCCAACCGGACCACCCGTTCGTCCAAAGTCAGTGGGCCATCAAGCAGGCCTTCGCCCTGGACGCCGATGTCGAATCGCGCGCGTTGGTGCAGGCGGCTAATTCGAGCCGTGGGGACCCGGCGACCGTTGCCATGCCAGCCGGGAAAGCGGTATCGGCGGGGGCTGGGGTTGGAGCGGATGGAGGCGCATCTCCGGGCGGATCGGTTGCCGGGCCGGCGGCCGGAGACGCCCCATGCAATGTCATCGACGTGTTCAACACCACCTCGCTTTCGATCCCGTGGGGGCTGGTGGTGGTGCCGCCGGAGCTGTCGACGGCGGGCGACACGGTGAAGGCTTCGCCCACGAGTGCGGCGGCCTTGCCTGCGCAGCGTTTGACGTCGGGCGAGTTGATCTTCCGACCTTGCTGGGGGCCGTTTACCGGCCGGCGGTTTTTCATCACCGCCGATCCGCCCGCGCCGAGCCGGTTGGTCGGCGCGCGGGTCGAGGGCTTGAGCTTGACCGTGGCCCAGTCGGCGGTGGCGCCGGAGTTGAGCTTGCGGTTGGACGAAAGGACGGGCGCGATCGCCAGCCTCCAATTTGACGGGCGCGAGCTGGTGGACCCGGCCGCCGCGACGGCCCTGAACGAGTACTTCTATCTGCCCGGCAGCGACCTTGCGCGCGTCGAACGGAGCGGTCCGGTGACGATCTCGGTCAAGGAGCGCGGCCCGCTGATTGCGTCGCTGGTGGTCGAGTCGGAGGCACCGGGCTGCCGCAAGCTCACGCGCGAGGTGCGTGTGCACGCCCTGCGCAATTACATCGAGATTGTGAACACGGTGGACAAGCTGCCGGTGCGCGCGAAGGAAGGGGTGCATTTCGGCTTTGGGTTCCAGGTGCCCGGCGGGGTCCTGCGAATGGATGTTCCGTGGGCCGTGGTGCGGCCGGAGGCGGACCAACTTCCGGGCGCATGCAAGAACTGGTTCACCGTGCAGCGCTGGGTGAACTTGGCTAACGACCGGTTCGGGGTCACCTGGCTGACGCCCGACGCGCCGCTGGTCGAGATTGGCGGTTTGACTGCGAACCTGATCGGTTCGTTGGCTGACCCGCGCGTGTGGAAGGACACGATCGAGCCTTCGCAGACGCTCTACTCGTGGGCGATGAACAACCATTGGCACACCAACTACCGGGCTGAGCAGGCCGGACCGACGGTGTTCCGCTATTACCTCCGGCCCTACGAGGTGCGCGACGGACTTGAAGCGGAACGCTTCGGTCTGGAGTGCAGCCAACCGCTCTTGGCCTTGCCCGCTCGCGGGGAGGCGCCACGCGGGTCCGGCCTGCGACTCTCGAACGGGAAGGTCCTGGTCACAGCTTTCAAACCGAGCGACGACGGCCAAGCGCTGATCCTCCGGCTGTTTGGGGCCTCGGGCCAAGATCAGCAGACCGAGCTGAGGTGGGCCGATGACCAACCGCGCGCCCTCTGGCTAAGCGACAACAGCGAACGGCCGGGTCGGAAGTTGACCGGCGCCATCGAGGTGCCTGCCTACAGCATCGTGACGGTGCGCGTCGAGCGGTCGCTGTGACTTCCGACCTGGGGGACGACCATGGCATCGGCATGGTTTATCGCTCCGAATGTTGCCCGCGAGGTCTGCCCCGAGGTTCGTAGGGCGTCACGCCGCAGTGGTGCGGGGCGGCTCGTCTCGTTGGTGTTGGCCGGCACGGTGGGGTGGATGGCAGCGGCGCTGGCCGCCGAGAGTCCATATCGGTCCGGCCCTGGCCGGTACCCGCGCTTCGAATCGAAATCGGCCGCCCCGGGATCAGCGGTGGGCCGGGTGACCGACCTGCCGTTGCCGCGCACGATCCTCTATAGACTGAGCCCGGACGAGCTCTTGGCGGACGCGGAGGCCTGGGTGGAACGCGGGTTTGGGGCGTTTTTTTTGACGGGGGTAGCCGGCGACTGGTCGAGTGACGTGTGGTCGGCGGACGGCGATCCATCGAGCATTGGCTCGTCGGATCAAACGCTGCAGAAGGTGCGTCGATCGGTGGCCCGGTGTCAAGCGCTCGAGGCGGAGGTGTTTTTGACGCTGTCGTTTCAGCGGCCGTTCGAGTGGTTCAACGATTTGGCCTGGCCAGTCATCGAGCATCGGTTCCGTCAATTCGCGATCTTCGCGCGCGAGGCGGGCTGCACGGGGCTGGCGCTCGACATCGAGTACATTTGGCCCCAATACCATTTTGTCTGGCCGAGCTACTCGTACGAAGGATACACCCGCGCAGACTTGGTGGCCGCCATCCGCCCCCGGATGACGGGCGTGGCACGGGTCCTTTTCTATAGCCATAATCTGCGCCCGTTCATGCTGGGCCGGGACGACCAAGGATGCGCCGGGGTCGGTCAACGCGAAGCTTATCTGCGGGTCCTGACCGAGCGCGCGGTGGTAACCGATCCGGTCTACGTCAGCGTGGCTCGAGCTCTGCGCCGATTCGAGCCGCGGGACTATGCGGAGGCGTTGGGCCTGCGAATGGTCCCCTCGTTCGCTGGGCCTCGCGAAGAGGTCGAGGTCGGTTTGATGCCGCGCGCAGTGTTTGAGTCATCCGCGGTCGCGCATCTGGCTCCTGAACTGCGGCGGTTGGGTGGGCGGACTCAGCAAGGCGAGTCCATCGACCTGCAACGCGAGCTGGGCACTCGAACTCGTTGGTGGCTCCTCGGCCCGTTCGACCCTAAACCTTAGAAAGCGCATGTGTGTAACCTGGATTTCTCCCTTGCCCTTGACGGTCACCGTAGCCGTGGCGCTCGGGGCCGGCCCGGTGCCAACGCCGACGCCGGGCGCACCCTATGCGCTCGAGGTTTCACCGCGTGAAGATGTGGCCCGGACCGACCCGGAGACGGGAGCGGAGCTGCGTTTCTTGACGCGGGGCGAGCATCGCGACACCAATCTCTACTTCCATCAGCGCTCCTGGTTGGCGGACAGCTCGTTGGTGTTCTTCTTCTCGAGTCGGCCGGCGGGAGGCTTGATGGCCTACGTGGTGGCCACGGGCGAGTTGGTGCGCATCACGGCCGCGGATGGCTCGGCGTTGCGCCATCCGACGGCTGCCCGGCATCGGAATAGCGTTTTCGCCTTGGCGGGAGATCGAGTGGTCGAGATCCAACTGACGCTGACCGTTGGACCGGTTGGCGCTGAGCCGCGCACGGCGGTCATGGCCCAGGAGCGGGTGCTCTGCACCGTGCGGGGCATCGACGTGTACCTGAACGAGAGCTGCGATGGGCGGCACCTAGCCGCGGGCGGGCGGGCGCTCGAGGGGTCGACCCGGCCGGGCTTGGTTCTAATCGACACGACGACGGGCGGCTGGCGACGGCTGTGCGATCTGCCAGAGGGAGTCGAGTACCATGGCCACGTCCAGTGGAGCTTGACGCATCCGCACTGGTTGAGCTTTGCCGGCGCGCCGCATCGGCTTTGGGTGGTTGACATTCGGGACGGTCGCCCGTGGTGTCCGTACCGGGAGCAAAGGGACGAATTGGTCACGCACGAGTTCTGGTGGGTGAACGATCAACTCCTGTTCTGTGGCGGGTTCCATCCGAAGCCGACTGAGGATTCGCACATCAAGGCGATCGATCTGCGGTCGGGCATCGTCCGGGTGATCGGCGTGGGCAGTTGGTGGCCCGACGCAACGCCCGCCGAGGTGGCCCGGCGCAACTGGTGGCATGCCGCCGGCAGCGAGGACGGTCGGTGGATTGCGGCGGACAACTGGCACGGCGACATCGTGTTGTTCGAGGGCAAGACCACGCGGCCGCGGCTCTTGACCGGCGGCCATCGCACGTACGGCGGAGGCACCCACCCGGAGGTCGGTTGGGACCGACGCGGCGAACAGGTCGTGTTCGCTTCGCACAAGCTGGGGGGCGTGACGGTTTGTATCGCTACGATTCCCGAGCGTTGGCAGGCCGAGTTGTCCGGGGTGCGTGTCGGGCTGGAAGCGAAGTAGCCGGCCCCTTGGGCGACACCACCGTTACAGGACGTGACACCGCGCGCGGTGCCAAAGGCCGGCTGAGGCTGGCGGTGGGGCACTCAGGTTCACGGATACCGCCACACCCAATCGCCGCGGCTCCCGTCCCACCGCCCGCGATGGTCCCGGCCAATCTGCCCGCCGTCATCGATCCCATCCCAGGCCACCGAGTAGAGCGTGAACTGCCCGTCCGGCGTGCGGGCATATCGATAGGGATCGCCCTGGACGATGTCCGCGGGCACGCGCGTGAGGTACTCGGGGGCCAACTCCCCAAGCGCCTCTGGGAAGTGGCCTCGAGCAAGCCGGGACCGTTCCAGAGCGGTGGCGAGAACCAGTTGGTCAGCTAGCGCCTGTTCGCGTGCGGCCTTCTGGTAGACCTTTGACAAGGCGGGCAAGAGTATCGAAGCCAAGACTTGGTGACGCGACAAACGCGCCCAAGGGCCCCCACTCAACTCCCGGTCCAGGATCTGCGCGGCCGCCTCAGCCTGGGCCGGGTCGACCCAGCGCGCCTCCGGGTTGCTGGGCGAGAGCACGGCGAGTTGGAACAGGCGGTGGTACTGGACCAGTTCGAGGCGGAACAAACCACTGGGCAGCAGTTTGAGCAAGAGACTTACCAAGCCGGGCGTCGTCCGGAGGTCGTCGTCGGGGCCGACGGCGCCGAGGTTCTCGAGCAACGCCGGTTGGGTGCGGGCCAGTTCGATGATGGCATGGCCCATAGCGCGCTCGGCCCGGAGGGCATGGCGGCCGTCCTGCCACAGCTCGAACCGTTGACACCGTTGCTGCAATGCCTCGAGCTGCACCGCCGACCACTGACGTCGAGCCAGGCCCTCCCAGATGGGTTGGGCGATCGACTCGAGATTCGCACAGCGGACCAGGAAGGAGATCAGGATGGGCTCCTGGCGGATCGCGTCCACCAGTTCGAGCCCCAGGCTGACATCGGCGAAGGCGAGCTCAGCCTGGCCGAGGGCGAGGTTGGCCGAGGCGCGCCAGGCGAGCAGCTCGACGACCGTTCGGAGCAGACTAAGATGGGGCAGGAGGATCTCCGCCGGGTTGGGTTGTTCGTAGCGGATGTTGAAGCGGCAGTGCGGTCTTTCGCTGGCCGCGCGCAGTTCGGCCAACACCGCCGCGTATGGTTCGAGCCCCTCGAGCACCACGCGCGCGCAAGCCACCCGATCCTTCGGGTCCACCGCCGGCTGCAGTTCGAGCGCCCATTCGGCCAGGTCCGCAAACTCGCCCAGGCGCCAACCGCCGCTCGCCCCGCGCGCGCTGGGCAATCCCCGGCCGAAGCTCTGGATGCGGGCGACGGCGTTGGTATCGCGCCATTGTTGGGTGCCGGGCTCGAAGTCGAACAGCGGCGCCAGGAAAGGTGTCATGGCGAGATTCTCGTCGGCAGACACGCGGGGGGGTACGAACGCCTCCAAATCGAGGCGTTCGCCCGCGGCGGTCAGTTGTCGTTCGAGACGGTTCCAAGCGCGGTGGCCTCGCCAATTCACCAGCCCGTAGACGAGACCGATAACGGTGATCAAGCAGAGCAACAGACCCAGGTAGATCCGCAGCCGCCGCGGGTGCACCAGCCAAGCCAGCCAACGCAGGGTCACGTAGCGATCGGTCAGGGCGGTCGGCTGAGTCGAGGGAGTCGAGGGTTTCATGGGAGGCTCCTTTCAGGGTAGGTTCTTTAGACGTTCGTAGGTGTCGCTGCTCGTTCACTGCGCGTTCGCCCCGGGGTCAACTGCCGGGGCGCCGGCTCTCGCCCTGCCAACTCGAGCAACTCGGCCAACAACTGCCGCTGCGCCACCACGGTCGTCCGGGCCAAAGGCGATGCGGAAGCCGCCGGCGGTCGGCTGCGTGGGGTTTCGTGCTCGCGACCAGCGAGGTGAGCTGCCAACAGCACCACCCACACTGCCGCTAACCCGGCGTGAAACCTCGGGCTCGGCCAGAGCCAAAACCGCCAACCAACTTCGTGCGGACTTCGCCCTGTGACCGGCGTGGGGTTGGCTGGGGCGGTCGGGGAGGGATCGGCGCCGGCCGTGCGGATGCGTTGGGCCAACTCGGCCCAGAGCGACTCGGTGTGTGGACCTCGCCGCAAGGCCTGGTCAAGCCGAGCGTAAGCCTGCTCCTCGGCCGCGATTGTGGCGGCGCAGGTCGGGCAGTCGGTCAGATGCTCACGCACCGCGAGTGTGGTGCGGACGTCCAATTCGGAGTCCAGGTAAGGTCCGATCAAGGTCTGAATCTCAGTGCAGTTCATGGTGGGTGCGAGGGTTAAAACGTGACCCCGTCGATCGGTAGGTCAGGGTCAGGCGCAGCTTCTGTCGCGCCCGGGCCAGGTCGCCCATCACACTCCCCAGTGGAATGTCCAAGGCGACGCTGATTTCGCGGTAGCGGAAGCCGCCGATCGCCCGGAGTAGCAACACCGCGCGTTCAAGGTCGGTCAGGTTCCGCAACGCGCGCAGGAGTGCTGGTTCGAGGGTGTCGGCGAGCGCGTCCAAATTCGGCGCCCAATCGCGCGCGTCACCGGTGGCACCGGGTCCAGCCAACGCCGCCAGTTCTTCCGGTTCAAGTTGGAATTCGTGCCTGGCAATCCGGGCGTGTTTGCGGTTCAGGGCGAAGACCTCACGGGTCAGGATCTTGAACATCCAGGCCCGGAAACTCGTGCCCTCGCGGTAACGATCGAACGCCGTGTAGGCGCGCAGGACGGCGTTTTGGAGGGCGTCGGGGGCCTGCTGCGGTTCCCAGCTCAACCGCCGGGCATAGGCCTCGAGCTCGCGCTCGAGCGGTTGGAGGTGCTCGAGGAACCGGTCCGCGGTCGATTGTCGGTCCGTCGCCATAATCGGCATCTAGATCTACAAAGCGTGCCGCCCCACGTTTTATTACATGTTTGTGCCGAGACGTGCGCGTGGCTCGGACCGAACCGAACCGAGTTGGGGCGGCCGGCGGGTTCGTGATGAGAGCTCGAGGCAGACGACAACTTGCCGGTAGGGCGCGCAGAGGACTGCGCGCCCTACCGCTGGCTTGTAGTCCATCTCACGGGCTCATGAGTCAGGCGCCCGACTGGGAGTCGATGAGCCGGCCGGACGTGGGCGCATGCGGGGCAACGCCAGCCTCGGCTGCGCCGACCGCGTCAAGGGTTCAGCCGGTCGCCTGGGCTGCGTAGTGGGCGTTCACGCGAGCCTCGACGTCTTTGTAGGCGATGTCGACCTCGTAGATCTGCTTGAACTGCTCGATGGCTTCGTCGCGTTTGCCGAGTTTCTCGCAGGCGCAGCCGAGCGCATAGATGAGTTCTTTCTTCTCCTCGTCGAAGACCGCTTTCTCTTTGATGGCATTCTGAAAGGTGCGCGCCGCGAGGTCATACATATGGCGCTGGGAGAAACAGAGGCCGAGGTGGTACAGGGCGGCGATGCGTTTATGGGGGTTATGCTGAGCCTTCTGGAGTTCCTGGATCGCCTCGCTCAGCCGGCCAGCCTGGTAATAAAGCTGGCCCAACTCGAACCGGACCTGGAGATCGTTCGGGTACCGTTCGGCCCGCCGCCGGCAATCCTCGAGCAGGAGCGCCTGCTGCTCGGTCTTCAGCCGCTCGCGCCGCTCGGCAAAGTCGGGTGTGTCGGGGTCCAACGCCGTCAAGGCATGCTCGAGTTGCTTGGCCTTGGTCTCCGTGATCAGCCGCTCCACCGTCGGGTCCGGGGTGTCGCCGCTGAGCAGCCGCTGATAATAGCTGAGCGCGCGGTCGAACTCCTGGCGTTGGACACACAGCTCGGCGATCGACCGCATCAGGCGGGTGTTGTCCGGTTCCTTGGCCAGCCGCGCTTCGTACTCGTCGATCAAGCGGCCGGCGTCCTCGGCGGACTTATAGTCGCGCTGTTCTTGCTCGAGCGTGACGGCCTGTTGCTCGTTCTTGAGGATGTCGCGGTAGCTGCCCTCACCTTCGGCCAGCGTCTCGTAGCCGCCCTCGCTCAACGTCCGGCTGGCGGACACGTTCTTAAGCGCCTGGGCAATGTCCGGGTCTTTTGGATAGACGCGCGCCAACTCCGCCACCACTGCCTCCGCGCGGGCCGCGTCCCCGAGGCGCGTCAGGGCTTCCGAGAGCTTGAGCACCACGTCGCGATCTTTGGGCGATTGCTTGTAAACGATCTCGAGCGAGAGCACCGCCGTGCGGGGCAGGTCGGCCGCTAGGGCAGCCTCGGCCAGGGCCTTATGGGCGGCCGGATTGTGCGGGTCGCCGTTGAGGATCTGCTCGATAGCGTGGAGGGCCTCGATGGGTTTGCTGCGCAGCAGCACCTGCGCCTGGACCAACTTGGGGTTGGTCGAGCCGAGGATCTTCTTGAAGAACGTAGTCCCACCCGTCCCGGCGCGCCGGAACTGGCTGGCGCGCAGCGCCTCGCGGCACTCATAGAACGCCGGCTCGTGCTCGAGCACGCTCGTCAGAATCGAAATCGCGTAGTCCAGGTTGTTCCGCTCGTAGGCCGCTTTGCCTTTCTCGTACTGCTCGCGCCAGGCGCGGGCGACTTCGCTGACACTCTTCTCTGGCATGACGAAAGTTTAGTTCTGGCCATTAGAAAAGCCACCGCATTTCTTGGACCAAGCCCAGGCCGGTCCCGCACGTCCGAATCCAGAGCGAGGTGGAGCGCGAACGGTCACGTGCGCCCCCACCCACCTACTCCGTCGCCCGGGCCAGGGTCGCGCCGGTGCCGGAGGAAGGGTTTGCCGGGTCAGGGTTGGCGGACTAGGCTCAGCCGGTTAGGTATCTTATCTGGTACATGATGAATTCATTCGAGCAGAAGCTCGCCGCCCAGGGACTGACCCTGCGCCGGACCCGGCTCGAGACGCTGCAGATCAATGTCGGCCGGCGCTGCAATCAGGCCTGTCGCCATTGCCACGTGGACGCCGGCCCTTGGCGCACAGAGACGATTGACGCAACCACCGCCCGACGGTTGGGCGAGTGGATCCATGCCCACCGGCCCCAGGCGGTCGATCTGACCGGGGGCGCTCCGGAGCTGAGCGAGTGGTTCCGGTTCTTGGTCGAGACCAGCCGCGCCTCCGGCGCGCGCGTAATCGACCGCAGCAACCTCACCATCCTCGAGGAACCAGGATATGCCGATCTGCCCCATTATCTGGCCCAGCACAAGGTCGAGGTCGTAGCCTCGCTCCCTTGCTACACGGCGGCGAATGTCAGCCGGCAACGCGGCACGGGTGTCTTCGAGAAGAGCATCGCCGCCCTGCGCCGGCTCAACGCACTCGGCTACGGCACGCGTTTGCCGCTCCATCTGGTTTACAATCCGCTCGGCCCAAAGTTGCCCGGGCCCCAACCCGAACTCGAGGCCGACTACAAAGCCGCGCTCCACCGCGACTTCGGCGTCGTCTTCAACCGCCTCTACACGCTCACCAACCAGCCCATCGCGCGCTTTGCCGAGGACCTGCGACGGCAGGGGCGGTGGGACGAGTACCTGACCCTGCTGGCCGACAGCTTCAACCCGCGGACGGTCCCGGGCCTGATGTGCCGCACCACGTTGAGCGTGGGGTGGCGGGGCGAGGTCTACGATTGCGACTTCAACCAGATGCTCGGCATGCAATTGCGCAACGGCCGTCCGCTCTACTTGTGGGATCTGACACCCCAATCCCTCGAGGCCCTCACCGTCCGTACCGGTGAACACTGCTTGGCCTGCACCGCCGGCTGCGGCAGCAGTTGCACCGGCGCCCTCGCTTAAACGGGGAACCCACCCCGTTGCCTTCCCCCTTTGTCGTCCCCCTTCGTCGCCCGCCTTTGTCGTCCGCCTTTGTCGCCCCCCTTTCGCTGGACCACCCACCCCCGCGGCCTCAACCCCGGGCCGACCGCGGGTATCCCAGCCGGAATTTGCCGGAGCTCTCCGCCATGAGGGCGTCGGTTTCCTCGAGCGTCAGGGCACCGACCCAGTCCAGCCGCAACTGGTGACGCAGCCGGCGTTCGAGCTCGGCCAGGTGCGCGGAGCTCGGCCCGACTCGGTCGGTCACATAGCGTAACCGGCAAGCGCCCGTGTCTGTCTCGACTAACTGGTAATGGAGGAAACCCGTCAGGCCGACAAAACACTCGTCGATGGCGAGCGTGGTCACGCGTTCGCCGGTCGCGGCCGTGAACGCGTCGGCGCGCCGACCGTGCACGCGGTACGTTAGGCGCCGCCCCGCCTCCAGCGGCTCGACCAGATCGCCGATCCGGTAGCGGATCAGGGGCATGTACTCGTTGGTCAGGGTCGTCACCACTAGTTCGCCTACGCCCCTTGCGTCTGGATCGAGCACCTCGAGAAAAGCAGTCTCGAGGCTGGGTACCATCCGGCCCCGCTCGTCTTCCATCAGCAGGTGCCCGGTCTCGGTCGAGCCGTACAGGTTCAGGACCGGCACGCCAAAGACGCGTTCGAGGACTTGCCGATGGTTCACACTGACAAACTCGTAACTGCACAGGACGAACTCGAGGGTGGGCAGGCGAATCCCCTGCCGCTCGCAGTACCGGGCGAACAACACTCCGTAGACCGGGTCCACGTCCAAGAACTGCGGCTCCCAGGCCGCCGTCTCGGCAGCCATGCGCGCCAACTCCGCTCGCCCCCACAGAAACGGGTGTCGCGTCAGGTTGACGTGCAGGGCACTCCCCACCACCCGCTCCGCGTGCGTCGGCACACCCGTGTAACAAATGTCGCCGTTGCAGACCGGTGAAGTGAGTGTGACCCGCCGGGCCTCCGGCGCCCAGTCGAGCACCCGCGCCACCGTTGGGTTCAGGCGCAGTGCGCGTTGTTCCTGTTCCACCCACCAACCCCGGCCCAGCAACAGGGGCGTGCGCCCTTCGGACGTGCCCGAGGTGTGCTCGAGTTCGACCAACTCCTCAGCCAGCAGGGTGTCCAAGTCCACACCGTGACGCAGGAAGTTACTCGGAAAATCGCGGCGAATGTCATCCTTGGTAATGAACGGCAAGTAGCGTAGGTCCCCCTGCCCCGCCAAGTCCGCCCCCGCACCCGGCGTCGTTAGGGTGCGGCGTTGGTACAAGGGGACTTCGCGCAGCCAACGCGGCACGCGGTCGGACACACCGAGGGCAAGCCCGCTCGCCCCACCCGCTCGCGGCGTCGGCAAGGTCAACATAGGCGCAGGCGGGGTAGATTCTTGATGGATCTCATAAGCGCCTCTAGCGTAGCACAAGGAGCGGCCGGTGCAACCGATCGGACCTCGCCTGGCCGAGCTGGGCCCGCGGACTGGCGCCGCCCTAGCCGGCTTCGCTCTGCCCCCGATCGTCGCTGGTCCGTGCCCTTCCCTCTTGGCGTCGGCGTGCGGTCCCCGCGGTCCAGAGGATGGCTCGCCGGGTTCGCCAGTGGGCGGGCCGAAATCCGGTTCCCTCCGCGCCGCCATTCCCCTAGAGTACAGCGCCGTGACGGGCCCAGCGAACCGCGCCTTGAACGCACCATCCCCTGGTGCCCGAACCGGAACGGTCGTTTGCCCCGAGGTCTCCTCTTCACGTGTATGAAATGGCTGGACGCGACGAAACGAAGTTATGCCTGGGTGGTGGTCGGGCTGTTGGTGCCGGTGGCCCTGCTCAACTACCTCGATCGCCAGATGCTCGCAGCCATGAAGTTCTCCGTGATGAACGACATCCCCGACATCGGCTCGGAGGCGAACTGGGGCAAAATCCTGGCGCTCTTCAAGTGGACCTACGCCGGCCTGAGCCCCATCGGCGGGTTCCTGGCAGACCGGTTCAGCCGCCGGCACGTCATTGTCGGGAGTCTCGCGGTGTGGTCGGCCGTGACCTGGACCACCGGACACGTCACGACGTACGACCAACTCCTGCTCACCCGAGCCGTCATGGGAATCAGTGAGGCGTTCTACATTCCAGCGGCGCTGGCACTCATCGCGGATTTCCACTCGGGCCAGACCCGATCGCGCGCGGTGGGCTTACACCAAATGGGCATCTACGCCGGCGTGATCGTGGGCGGGTTCAGCGGTTATGCGGCGGATCATCCCGCGCTGGGGTGGCGCTGGATGTTCGATGTCTGCGGCCTGGTGGGGGTGTTTTATGCGGTGCCCTTGTGGTTCCTCCTACGCCAACGGCCGCGAGCGGCCGGCGCCGCCCCAGGTTCCCGCACCTCGCCCTCGGCCGTGCTCCATGAGTTGCTCGGCAACCGTTCCTTCATCTTGCTGGTCCTCTACTTCACTCTCCCGGCGATGGCCGGCTGGATTGTCCGGGACTGGATGCCCGCGATTCTCAAGGCGGAGTTCGGCATTGGCCAGGGCAAGGCGGGCGTCTCCGCCACGCTCTACTGGATGCTCGCCTGCATCGTGGGCGCGTTCTGCGGCGGGTGGCTGGCCGATCGTTGGACCCGCCGCACCCAGCGCGGCCGCATCTACACCAGCGCTCTCGGCATGGTCTGCATCGCCGTGGCCATGTTCGGTGTCGGGTATTCCCCGCAAACGGGCCGGCTCGGCGTGGCCATTGCCTTTCTGATCCTGTTCGGCTGGGGCTGGGGCTTCTTTGACACCAACAACATGCCCATCCTCTGCCAAATCGCCCCGCCGCAGTTGCGCGCCACCGGCTATGGTCTGATGAACTTGGTGAGCATCAGTTGCGGCGGCCTTGCCGACTGGTGGTTCGGCATCCTGCGCGACCTCCGCATCCCCCTGCTCGCTATCTTCGGCATCTTCGCCAGCGTCGCCTTGCTCGCCACCGGTCTCGTGCTCCTCATCCGCCCCCGGCGCGACCTGATCGAGCCGAACCCGGGCGGCGCTTGACCCAAGTCAAAACCGCCCCGCCACACCGGCCTATATTGTGAACGCACATTCACAAAAGACCGGATCATGGCGAACGAGAAAGAAAAGACCGAGGTCCGCCGAGAACAGATCGCCCGCGCCGCGCTGGACGTGATGGCGCGGCGCGGCGTGCGCGGACTCAGTGTGGCGGCGCTCGCCCGCAGCGTAGGCCTGGTGCCCTCGGCCATCTACCGGCATTTCCCCAGCAAAGACCACGTCCTAGATCTGGTCCTCGATCAACTTCGTGAACACCTCCTGGCCAATGTCGAGGCAGTCCAGGCCGAGAGGGCGGATGCCCTCGAGGCCCTTCATGCCTTGCTGCGGCGGCACGTGAAGTTGCTGCGAGAAAACCAAGCCATTCCGCTCCTGGTGTTCTCGGACCAGATCTATAGCGGCCGAGCCGAACGGAAGACCAAAATGCACGCCATCCTCCAAAGCTACCTGGCGGCGGTCGGCGACTTGATCCGCGCCGGCCAGCAGGCCCGGTCCATTCAATCGGGTGTGGATCCAGCGGTCGCCGCGGTCCTGTTTCTGGGCCTGGTCCAACCGGCCGCCATTCTCTGGCACCTCAGCGAGGGCGGCTTTGACGTCACCCGCCAAGCGGAACGCGCGTGGCGGATCTTCGCCAAGGCCATGCGGCGACCGTGACGGCCAACCGCGCCGGACATCTCATGTGAACCATTATTCACTCCCAAACCAAGCCATGCCTAACCCGTCTCCTCCTCGAACCCCGGCCGAAGACCCGGCCAGCGCGCCCCTCCAAGCGGCGCGGCCAAAGCTCTGGGCACACCGCAGTGTGCGTGGCGCGGTGAAGGTCGCCTTGTTCCTCCTGCTAGCGGGTTGGGCCCTTTGGCGGTTCAAGTTCGCACCGCTGCCCGTGGCGGTGCATGTGACCGGCCCAGAAACCGTGATCGTCGAGGTCATGGGTACGGGCACGCTCGAGGCGCGCGTCCAGGCCACCATCAGCCCGAAGATCGCCGGCAGGCCCCGAGAGGTGCCTGCCGATCAAAACGATGCCGTGGTTGCCGGTGGCCTGCTCGCGCTGCTCGACGATGCCGAATTGCGGCAGCAAGTCGCCATCGCCCAAGCGACCCTGGAAACCGCGCGTGCCGCCGTCCAACGCGCCCGCGCAGATGAGGCCCGCGCCCAGGTGGTGCTGCACCAGGCCGAGGTCGATCACCGGCGCGCCACCGATCTGTTGACCAATCGCGTGGCGTCAGCGGCCGAGGCCGACAAGGCCCGAGAGCATTTGCGCACGTCCGAGGCGGACTTGGCCAGGGCGCAGGCGGCCGGGATCGAGACAGAACGACAGGTCCTGACCGCGGAGCGAACCCTGGCCTACCAAGAGGCGCGCTTGGCAGACTCCCGATTGGAAGCGCCGTTTGCCGGATTGGTCGTCCGGCGCCACCGCGAACCGGGCGATGTGGTCGTCCCCGGCAGCGCCGTGCTGACCCTCGTCGACACCAATGAACTCTGGGTCTCGGCTTGGGTGGACGAAACCGCCCTGTCCACCTTGGCACCGGGACAACCCGCCCGGGTCGTCTTCCGCTCCGAGGCGCACCGGGCCTATCCGGGCGAAGTCGCCCGTCTGGGGCGTGAGACCGACCGCGAGACCCGGGAGTTCCTGGTCGACGTGCGCCTGAGCGCCCTGCCCGCCAACTGGGCGGTGGGCCAGCGCGCTGAGGTCTTCATCCAGACCAAGCGCAAGGAGGCGGCCGTGACTGTGCCCAGCGAGTTCGTGCACTGGCGCCAAGGTCAGCCAGGCGTCTTCGTCAACACGAGCGGTCAGGCCCGCTGGCAGCGCGTCGACTTGGGACTGCGGGGTGCCCGTCTGGTCGAAGTCGTGGGGGATTTGGCCGCCGGCACGCAGGTCCTGAAGGCCGCCGGCCCCCAAGCCCGCGAGTTGGTCGACCGCCAACGCATCCGCGCGTTATGAACCTCGCCGCCCAAGACATCCGCCACAACCTGGGCCGGTTCACCCTGACCGCCCTGGGGATCGGGCTGCTCCTCATGATCGTCCTGGGCATGGGGGGCATCTACCGGGGCATGATCGAGGACGCCCTCGTGGTCGTGGACCACATCGGCACCGACTTGTGGGTCGTCCAGCGCGGCACCCGCGGGCCGTTTGCGGAGATCTCGCGCGTGCCCGCCAACCTCGAACATCGCCTGCGCGCCGTGCCCGGCGTGGCGAGCGCCCGGCCCTTTGTGGCCCATACCATCCAACGCGAACACCGCGGCCGGCCCTTGCGCATCACCGTCCAGGGCCTGGCCTGGCCGGAGGACAAAGGCGAGTGGATCCAATTGCTCGCGGGACGGCGGCTGGCTCAAGCCCACTACGAAATGATTGCCGACGCGTCCCTCGGCTTGGGCCTGGGCGAAGTCCTCCGCTTGGGCAAGGACAACTACACCGTCGTGGGGCTCACCCGAGGCATGGTGGGATCCGGCGGTGACGGCCTCGCCTTCTTTACCGTGCCAGATGCCCAGGCGATTCAGTTCGATCTCCCCGGCGAGGCCACCCGACTCGAACGCGCCGCCCGCCGGCATCGAGCGCAAATGCAGGACCTCGGGCGCGCCCAACCCGGGTTGCTCGATCGCGGCGCCGGACCGGTCAGTGGTATCCCGGCCTTGGGACCGCCGCTGGTGAGCGCCGTGCTGGTCGCGCTTGCCCCCGGTGCCGACGCCGGTGAGGTGGTCCGAACCCTCGATGCCTGGGCGGACGTGTCGGTGCACTCCCGCAGCGACCAACGCGACTTGCTCGTGCGCGGTCTGATCGATAAGGCGCGGCGGCAGATCGGCCTGTTCACTGTGTTGTTGGTGATCATCTCGACGATCATCATGGCGTTGATCATCTACACGCTCACCCTCGATAAGGTGCACGACATCGCCCTGCTCAAGCTCATGGGCGCGCGGAACCGGATGATCGTCGGCCTGATCCTGCAACAGGCGCTCCTTCTGGGCGCGGTCGGCTACGGAATCGCCTACCAACTGGGAAGCTGGATCTTCCCCCGCTTCCCCCGCCGCGTCTTGATCACCGGCGACGATCTCGCGACCCTGGCGATCGTCGTCGCGGCCATCAGTTTGCTCGCCAGCCTGTTGGGAATCGCTAAGGCCCTCCGGGTGGAGCCTAACCAAGTCCTCGCCTGATGCCCCCTGACCTTGACCCCACCCATGCGCCGGCCATCGCCGCCAGCCGTCTCTCCAAAATCTACGGCCGCGGCAACACCCGCGTCGTCGCCCTGGATGAGGTCTCCCTGACCGTCGACCGCGGCGAGGTGGTGGCGTTGCTCGGGCCGAGCGGCGCGGGCAAATCCACCCTGCTCACCGCGGTGGGACTGATTAACCCGCCCACCGCCGGCCAGATCGCTATCGGTGGCGTGCCGGTGATGGACGGCGATCGCGCGCTGGTCGACGTCCGAGCGTTTCGCCGCGAGCGCCTCGGATTCGTCTTCCAGAAGGCTAACCTCATCCCGTTCCTCACGGCGGTGCAGAATGTGCAAATTGCGCTGGAGATTAACGACCAGCCCAGCCGCCCGGCCCGCCGGCGCGCCCTGCAACTCCTCGACTACCTCGGCGTGGCCGACCGCGCTGACCACCTCCCAGCCATGCTCTCCGGTGGCCAACAACAACGCGTGGCCGTCGCGCGCGCGCTGGCCAATCGGCCAAGCTTGATCCTCGCAGACGAACCCACCGCCGCCCTCGATAGCCGGCGCGGCCGTCAAGTCATGGAGCTCTTTCGGCAGGTTGCCCACGAACAGGGCGCCGGCGTCTTGGTCGTGACGCATGACCATCGAGCGCTCGACGTGTTCGACCGCACCGTCGAGATGGAAGACGGCAAACTGCGCCCGGCGTCCCCCCCCACACAAACCCCAGCACCATCACCAACCCTCCACGGAAACCAAAACGAGTCCTAACTCGACCCTCCCTATGCCCATGCCCAACGAAACCAAGCACCCCGCCAACCGACTCGAACCCGGCTGCCCCATCCCGGCCGCCGATTGGGTCCAGTACCAAGCCGGCTCGATCGTCAGCCGCGAGCTCCTCAAGAAGACCACCGGCACCGTGACCGTCTTCGCCTTCGATGCCCACCAGGGCCTCAGCGAGCACACCGCCCCGTTCGACGCCCTCGTTCAGGTGCTCGACGGCGAAGGCGACATCGTCATCGCCAACCAGACCCACCGGCTGCGCGCCGGTGACCTCATCCTCATGCCGGCCAACGTCCCGCATGCCGTCAAGGCACCGCAGCGGTTCAAAATGCTGCTGGTCATGATCCGCTCCTGACGACCCTAGCCGCCCCGCTCGAAGCTCGAACACTGAACACGATGAAAACTCGACTCAACCTCGCCGTGCGCCTCGCCTCGGCCGGCCTGTGGCTCAGCCTGGCCTTCTCGCCCTCCGCGGCCTTGGCCCATTGTGACATGATGGACGGTCCGGTCGTTCAGGCCGCGCAACGCGCCTTGCGCCAAACCAACGTCCACCACGCCCTTGTTTGGGTGCAACCCCCGGATGCGCCGGAGATCGAGCGCGCCTTTCGCCACACCCTCGCCGTGCGCACCCTCAGCCCCGAAGCCCGCGAACTGGCCGACCGCTATTTCTTCGAGACCCTGGTGCGCCTCCACCGCGCCGGCGAAGGCGCCCCCTACACCGGACTAAGACCGGCAGGCGCCGAGGTCGACCCTGCGGTAGCGGCCGCCGACCGAGCCTTGGCCAGCGGGAACCTCGCCCCCCCTGCAGGCCAGACTGGAACAACACTTGCGCGACGGGCTCCGGGATCGCTACCAGCGGGCGCTGGCACAGAAGCACTTCCAACCTGAGGACGTTGCCGCTGGCCGTGAATTCGTCCACGCTTACGTCGAGTTCGTTCACTACGGCGAGGGCCTCCATACCGCGTCGAGCTGCAGCAGCCATCACCCTGGGACCCACGACGCCGACCACGCGAGCGACCATTCGGTCACACCTTGACTCCTGACACGCGGGCCTTAACGGCGGACGGCGCGGGCTTCAGCGGCACACGAAACAGAAACGCCACCAGAAAAAGCGTCGCACTCGCCCCCCAAACCAACGCCAGGAAATCCAACCCCGGTAGGAAGGTCGCCGTGGAACTCACCTGAGGCAATCCCGTCGCGGCATCGATGGTCGCATGGTCGATCGCGTATCGTGTCCGGCCCCAGTTGGGTCCGCCGAACAGCCAGATCACGGTGCCGACGAAGGCAACTCCACCGGCCGCCAACCTCATCGCCAAACGCATGGAGTCTGAGGTTACCACCGAGCTCGCACCACGCAACCGCAACCACCCCCGACACCCCAACCGCCCCGCGCCTCCGTCCGACCAAAACTCCCACTTGCGTTCACCTGATCCTTCTGAAAGCTTTCGAGCTGCGTAATCGAATATGCCACACCTCAAACTTCACATCCCGGGACCGGTCGAGGTCAGCGAAAAGACCTTCCGCGCCTTCTGCTCGCCCATGATCGGCCACCGCGGCCAGGGCTTTAAGGACCTGTACGCAATCCTCCAACCCAAGCTCCAGGCCCTCTTGGCCACCAAGCAGTTGGTCTTTCTCAGCACCTCCTCGGCGTGGGGCGTCATGGAAGGCGCCGTGCGGAATCTGGTCCACAAGAAGGTCCTCAACTGCATGTGCGGCGCCTTCTCGGACAAGTGGTTCGACGTCTCCAAACGATGCGGCAAACCGGCCGAAGCCCTCCAGGTCCCCTGGGGCTCGCCGATCCGCGCCGAGGCCGTAGATCGGCAGTTGGCCACCGGCCAATTCGATGCCTTGACTTACATCCACAACGAAACCTCGACCGGCGTGATGAGCCCCCTCACCGAACTGGGCGCCCTCAAGCGCAAGTACCCGGACATCATGTTCATCGTCGACTGTGTCAGCTCCCTGACGGGTGTCCCGGTCGCGTTCGATGAGCTCGGAATCGACGTGGTCTTGGCCGGCACGCAGAAGGCCTTGGCCCTCCCGCCCGGCTTGGCGGTCTTCGCCTGTTCCGCCGCCGCCCTGGCTAAGGCGGCCACGACGAAGGACCGCGGCTATTACTTCGACCTGGTCGAGTTCCAGAAGAACGCCGAGCAGCACATGACCCCCAGCACGCCAAGCATCGGCCATGTGTACGCTCTCGCCTCCAAACTCGACGACATCCTCGAGGAGGGTCTCGAGGCCCGGTTCGAGCGCCATCGTCGCACCAACCAGATGGTGCGGGATTGGGCCACCGGCAACGGCTTTAACCTCTTTCCCGAGCCCGGCTTCGAGTCCCGCACGCTGACCTGTGTCAACAACGGCGCCAGATCTGGTGGGCGCACCGTCGACGTGCCCAAACTGCAGAAACTGGTCAAAGACCAGGGCTTTCTCATCGATGGCGGTTACGGGAAGATCAAGGGCTCCACCTTCCGCATCTCGAACATGGGGGATGAGACCGAAGCCTCGATGCTGCCCCTCCTGGCGGCCCTCGACGCCGCCCTGAAGCAGGTGTAACCACTGTCCTTGCCCGGTCCCGGTCCCGCAACCAGCAACCTTGACTCCAGCAGGTCCGTTTTAATCTGCCAGTCTTAAAGACGTTGACACCTGCCCCTCCCGGTGGCGACCGCCACAACCCCTTTGGCGCCAGTCTTTTCAATATGCCAGTCTTAAAGAACTTGACAGTCGGCTGGGCCCCAGGGCCTCAGGTCTTGCAGTACTACTGCGTACCACTGCGTTACTGCGTACTAGCGGCGCGGCACGGGTGTTCGCGGCTCTGCGCCCTACGCCGCCCCGCGATTGGCCCGCACGGTCGGCGATCTCCCTTCCCCCTCCGCGGTTTCGCGGTTTCGCCTTGATCTACCTGAGGCGCTCGCCCACCCTGCTCTGGACCTCTGAATCACAACGACAACGTCTTAACGTCAACGTCAACGTGGTATGAGTATGTATGCCAACCGACGGCCTCGATCCTTCGCCTTCACCTGTAGAACTCCGCTTGCGCTTGCCTTGGCGGTGGCGGTAACGCTGCCCCTGCCGCTGCCGGTCGCGCATGGGGCGACCCCCAAGAAGGTGCTCGTGGTCACGATCACCTCGGGGTTCCGGCACGGGCCAGCCATCGATCGGCTCGAGGCTACCCTGCCGGAGCTGGGCCGCGACAGCGGCGCGTTTACGGTGGACTTCTGCCGGGTCGAGCCGAACGATCCTCAGTTTAAAGACCCGGCCACGGGCAAGCCGGATCAGGCCAAGGTGAAAGCCGCCATCCAACAGGCCTTGGCCCGCCAGCTCAGCGTGGCGGCGCTGCGGGAGTACGATGGCGTGATTTTCGCCAATACCTCGGGTGAAATGCCGCTGCCGGACTTGCCGGGTCTGCTGGAGTGGATCAAGGGCGGCAAGGCGTTCATCGGAATCCACGCGGCCACGGACAGCCTGCGAAGCGGTCAGGCCGGCAAGCCCACGCCGTACACGACCATGATCGGGGCGGCGTTCAAGTCGCACGGGGCGCAGGCGACGGTCGAGTGCATCAACCAAGACCCGAGTCATCCTGCCTGCCAACCGGTCCCGGCGCGCTGGACCGTGCACGATGAGATCTACTTGTTCACTGACTTTGACCGGAGCGCTGTCCACGGGCTGTTGACGCTGGACCGGGAGCCCAACAGCAAGGCGCCCGGGGACTACCCGATCGCCTGGTGCAAGGAGTACGGTCGCGGCCGTGTGTTCTTTACCTCGCTCGGCCACCGGGAAGACGTGATTGACCCGGCTTGGGGCTCGGACGCGGACCGGAAGAACTCGAGAGCCGTTGCACAAGTCTATCAGCAGCATCTGCTGGGCGGTATCCGCTGGGCGTTGGGGACACCCTCGGGCGAGAGCCGGCCGGCAGGCCGCTAGAGCTCTCGAATTCCGAAAGACGTTGCAGGCAGGCCAAGTTTGGATCGCGGGGGTCTTGCCCGTGTGGCCCTGGGCGGGATGCCCGAGCTCGGCGCTGAGGCGCTATCTTGCTGGGCCGAGGTGGCGCAGGCGTGCAGACCGGCGCCGGGCAGCCGGCCTATGAGTCAGGGGACAACGCAGCACGAGGAGCCAGCGCCAGCCCGCGCAGTGACTGGGGTTAAGCACCGGGCTGAAGCGCCCGGAGCACCGCGCTACGAGACGTTAACGGCGTGGCGGGGGTTAGCTTGTCTGCTGGTGATTGTTTTTCACTCACTACGTCTGCCGGAGGAGGAGTTGAGCGGTTGGACGGCCTGGATCTTCGAGGTCTTGGGGAGGGGCTGGGTGGGGGTGCCCATGTTTTTCGTGATCAGTGGGTACTGCGTGACGGCGTCGGCGGACGCCTTGCGTTCGCAGCCACGATCCGGCGGGCGATTCTTCTGGCGCCGGTTCCGGCGAATCTACCCACCGTACTGGGCGGTGGTCGGGTTGTCGGCCCTGGGCATCTGGTTGGTCGAAGCGGTGGAGCGAGCAGAGTATGCGGCGGCTTTAGAGATGCCCGGCCCCAGAACGTTGACCGGCGGGCAATGGCTGGGGAACCTGAGCTTGACCGAGACCTGGCGGTGGCGGCTCGGGGGCGGTGCGGAGAGCTCGTTACTGCCCCAGGCCTGGACGCTCTGTTACGAGGAGCAGTTTTACTTCCTGGTGGGAATGGCCTTGGTGCTGACGCGGCGTTGGTTCTTTGGGGTGCTCGCGGGACTGACAGCCTTGGTGGCGGTCCAGTTTCTGTTTCCGAGTCCGGGCGTGAACACTCAAGGCCTGTTTCTTGACGGCAAATGGCTCATGTTCGCCGCGGGGGTATGGGTCTATTACGTGACGCGTTTCATGCCGCCGAGGCGATGGCTGTGGTCGACCCTGCCGTTGGTGGTGGGGATGTTGCACGCGGTGGCTGGGCCGGGGCAATGGCTGCGGCCGGCCAACCAGAGTTACTTTGCGGCCTTTGCCTACGCGCTGTTGATCCTGGGCCTGAAGCCTTGGGACGACCCGAGTTCCCGGAGCGCATTGCTGGCTCCGCTGCGTTTCTGCGGGGAGCGGTGTTATAGTTTGTACCTGGTATTTTGGCCGGTGGCGATGGCGGTAGGCGAAGCGGTGGATGGCCTGGGCGCCACGAGCGCCGAGGCGGTGCTTCTGATCCGGGTGCCCTGCTGCGTTGCGGTGACCATCCTGGTGGGTCACGGGATTCACCACGGGATCGAGCGCAGGTTCTGGAACCCGCGCGTGCGGGTGCGGGCTTAACCAAAGACGATCCGACACACGATCACGGCGGCGACCATCCCAGCGAGGTCGGCGAGCAAGCCGGCGGCGACGGCGTGCCGGGTGCGTTTGACGGCCACGGCGCCGAAGTACACGGCAATGACGTAGAACGTGGTCTCGGTGCTGCCCAGCAAGGTGCCGCCCATGCGGGTGATGAGATG
>Ga0194125_10003764_pt1 | contig 24236 bp, 20 predicted proteins | sample TA2KigC250mmetaG_FD_148626 | JGI IMG/M metagenome (GOLD analysis project Ga0194125, IMG submission 148626) | Freshwater microbial communities from Lake Tanganyika, Tanzania - TA2015034 Kigoma Deep Cast 250m | ecosystem: Environmental > Aquatic > Freshwater > Lake | place: Tanzania: Lake... | reverse complement strand
ATATAAAAAGACAGGATTTCTAAAACTAGCTGCAGTCTCTCTTATTATTTCAATCGACTCATTTTCTAAAGATTCGAGAATCCAAGGAGAGCTGCGCATTAGGAAATCCTATTGTCCACAGCTCTATTAATCCTTGATTGGGAAAGTGAGAGTGAATTTGGCGCCCCTGTCTAATTCAGATTCGACTTTAACTTGACCACCATGGGCTTTCATCACTGCATCAACGATTGATAAGCCAAGTCCAGTTCCTTCAGCCCCGCTTCGATTGCGAGAGAGATCTGCTCTATAAAAACGTTCAAATATTCTTTCCTGGGATTCAACTGAAATTCCAGGCCCGTTATCTGAAACAGAGATATGGGTTGCTAGCTTATCCTGTTTGGCGCTCACAATTATTTTGCTTCCATCGGGAGTATGAATCTGGGCATTTGCAAGCAGATTAGCTATGACTTGATGGATTCGAAGTGATTCTCCCAGCAGAAATAGGTCTTCACTCTCAAGCTCGATAGAGATCTCATGAGTAGGCCTTGCTGCCTTTGCTGACTCCACAGCCTCTTTAATTAGCTTGCCGATATCAACCGGCTCCATCATCATCTCAGGTGATTGATCCAGGCGGGCTAGAAGTAATAGATCTTCAACTAAAGATGACATCCGTACCGATTCATCTTCAATTCTCCGGATTAACTCACTGGTATTTTCTTCACCCTTGATAGCTCCCTGACGATGAAGTTCAGAAAAACCTCTGATAGCAGTCAGTGGTGTGCGTAATTCATGTGAGGCATCAGCAACGAAGCGACGTAATTTATCTTCACTTTTAACCTTAACAGCAAATGCTTCTTCAATTCGAGCAAGCATCTGATTTAGAGCTGTTGTCAATCGACCAACTTCAGTATCAGTTCGTGCTTCATCAAGACGAGCGGAGAAATCTCCTTTTGCAAAAGCCTCTGCAGTTTCTTCAACTGATTTCAAGGGACGAAGTGAGATATCAATAATTCTTCGAGCAATTAACCCTAAAAAGATTAATACGATAAATCCCACAGCGAGAAAAAGGAAACGCAATTGATTCATCGCTTTCTCTACGCCATCTAATGAGATTGCGCAGATGACGCTTCCAAGACTTGAAGGAAGAAGTCGTGCAAGAACTCGATAATCACTTCCTCTGCCTCCAGCATCTAGAGTAAAAGGCTTATCGTTATATTGACTCACCTCATCTGGAGTTATTCCAGCTACTAAAGTCTGAATTCTCTGCGGGCTTTGGATATCACCTACTGTTCCTAGGATGTTTCCAGAGGCATCAAGGAGTGTCACGCTTACTTCAGATGGCACATCACTAAGCGGTTCAAATGGTTGGAAGAGAGGCTCTTTTGTATCTACCTCCTCTGGCTCTGCTGCTATTCCTGCTCGATCAAGCCTTAAAAGTGAGCCCCCAGCAACGCTTTCTAACTGAACATCTACTTGGGCAATAAGAAATGTTCTAAAGGCTGCTTGAGCTGCAAAATCTGATGCAGTAATAGCAAAGGCTCCAAGTGCTACAACGCCGATAACTAACCTATTTCGCAGACTCCATTGACCTGGCCTTGGTTTGTATTTGCGAAAGGGTTGATTCATTAATTAATTCTTTGCTGGCAACCTCAAGCGATAACCAACGCCTCGTACGGTATGGATAAGTGGTGGTTCAGTCTGATCAATCTTCTTACGAAGATATGAAATATATGTCTCCACAATTCCAGCATCACCACGGAAGTCATACTGCCAGACATGATCAAGAATCTGTGATTTTGAAACCACGCGATCTGCATTGATCATCAAGTATCTAAGAAGAATGAACTCTGTTGGAGAGAGATCAATTAGAGTCCCAGCCCTACGCACTTCATGTGTTGCCTCATTAAGTTCTAAATCAGCAAAGGAGATTAGCTCTTCATTTACTGATGATTCAACAACTCCAGTTCTGCGCAAAAGAGCTCTAAGGCGAGCAACGAGTTCCTCTAAGCTAAAGGGCTTTGTGACATAGTCATCTCCGCCAAGAGTTAATCCTTTGATTTTATCTTCAGTAGTGTCTTTTGCAGTTAGGAATAAAACGCCCACATCTTGTCCATCTGCGCGTAGTTTCTTGCAAACCTCAAACCCATCAAGATCTGGAAGCATCACATCAAGGATGAGCGCATGTGGTTTAAATTCCTCGGCAACGCGCAAGGCCTCGGCCCCGCTTGCTGCAGTGCGAACTTCAAAACCCACAAAGCGAAGGCTTGTTGTTATAAGTTCGCTAATACTCTTCTCATCATCAACGACTAGGACCTTTTGGACCTTAACTTCACTTGTTGTGGTCATCGATGGCTCTTTCTTAACTAGAACTGTTGAATTCATTAGTAATCACCTCGAGAGCCATCTTGTAGGGCTCACTTTAGAACTTCCTGAGAAGAGGCTGGGCCATAGGGGCGAGTTTTGCCCCTTTCCAAGAGGCGGGAATAGAAAGTGGGCTATCTGGGTTCTGGCTATTGCAGTATTGAGCCACCTCGACTCAATCTTTTGACCATAGGGGGCTCAATGTTGGAGGGTAACCCCCTTGGAATCCAATAGATAGCTTGAAGGAGCGTAAAGAGATGGCAAGAGCAGTCGGAATCGATCTGGGTACGACCAATAGCTGCGTATCCGTACTTGAAGGTGGCGAACCCACCGTTATTGCAAATGCTGAGGGTGCGCGCACTACCCCCTCCATTGTTGCCTTTGCAAAAAATGGCGAAGTATTAGTTGGCGAGGTCGCTAAGCGTCAGGCAGTAACCAACGTTGATCGCACCATCCGCTCAGTTAAGCGCCATATGGGAACTAGCTGGAATATAGATATCGATGGCAAGAAATATACCGCCCAAGAAATTTCAGCTCGTATCTTGCAGAAATTAAAGCGAGATGCAGAAGCATATTTAGGTGACACCGTCACCGATGCTGTTATTACAGTGCCAGCATATTTCAATGATGCGCAGCGCCAAGCCACTAAAGAAGCTGGCGAAATCGCAGGTTTAAATGTTCTACGTATCATCAACGAGCCAACATCTGCCGCTCTTGCATACGGCCTAGATAAAAGCGACAAAGAACAGACTATTTTAGTATTTGACTTAGGCGGTGGAACATTTGATGTTTCACTCCTTGAAATTGGAGATGGCGTAGTTGAAGTCAAAGCCACCAATGGTGATAACAACCTTGGCGGCGATGATTGGGATCAAGCACTCGTTGACTTCTTAGTTAAAACTTTTGCCGCTAAAAATGGCGTTGATTTAGCAAAAGATAAGATGGCAATGCAGCGTGTAAGAGAAGCGGCTGAGAAAGCTAAGATTGAACTATCTTCATCTCAACAGACTTCAATTAATCTTCCCTACATCACAGTAGATGCTGAGAAGAACCCACTTTTCTTAGATGAAACAATTACTAGGGCGCAGTTCCAAGCGATGACTGCAGATCTTCTTGATCGTTGCCGTCGCCCATTCCAATCAGTACTAAAGGATGCCGGCATTCCAATTGCCAATATTCATCATGTAGTACTAGTTGGAGGCTCAACTCGTATGCCTGCCGTCGTTGATCTAGTCAAAGAGCTAACTGGCGGAAAAGAGCCAAATAAGGGCGTAAATCCCGATGAAGTAGTTGCTGTTGGCGCCAGCCTTCAAGCCGGTGTTATCAAAGGTGAGGTCAAAGATGTTCTCTTGCTTGATGTAACTCCGCTATCACTTGGAATTGAAACCAAGGGTGGAATTATGACCAAGTTAATTGAACGTAACACCACAATTCCAACTAAGCGCTCAGAGATCTTTACTACCGCTGATGACAATCAGCCAGCAGTTCAGATTCAAGTCTTCCAAGGCGAGCGCGAAATGGCTGCTTACAACAAACGCCTAGGAATGTTTGAACTAACAGGCATAGCACCTGCGCCTCGCGGTATTCCGCAAGTTGAAGTCACATTCGATATTGATGCTAACGGAATCGTTCATGTCTCTGCTAAAGATTTAGGAACTGGAAAAGCACAGAGCATGACTATCTCTGGTGGTTCAGCTCTTCCTAAAGATGAGATTGAACGAATGATGCGAGATGCTGAATCACATGCTGATGAAGATAAGCAGCGTCGTGATGAGGCAGAGACTCGCAACACAGGAGACTCTCTTGTCTATCAGACGGAGAAGTTCTTAAAAGATAACGCGGATAAACTCAATGAAGGAGAAGCTGCTACTAAGAGGGGTGAAGTTGAAAGCGCTATGGCAGAGCTAAAGAAACTTCTCGAGGGTGCAGATTATGCGAGCATCAAGAGCGCAACAGCCAAGCTATCTGAAGTAAGTCAGCAATTAGGGGCTGCTCTATACGCTGCTAATGCATCAAGTGCTGAAGCGCCAAAGGGCGATGATGGCGTGGAAGATGCTGAGATCATTGATGAAAGCAAGTAATGAGCGAGGAGATAAAGACTGAAGAAGAAGTAGCATCAAGTGAGGCAGTAGCTGAGGTCATTGACCCAGTTACTGCCTTAACTGATGATCTGCAAAGACTTCAGGCTGAGTTTGCCAACTATCGCAAGCGAATTGAGCGTGATAGAGCGCTAGCCAGTGAGGTGGCAATTTCAAGCGTCTTATTTGAGTTTTTAGCCATTCTTGATGACTTAGACCGAGCCGAATCCCATGGCGAGTTAAGCGGGGGATTTAAAGCAGTTGCTGAGCAGATAAGTGCAACTATGACCAAACTTGGCTTAGAAAAATATGGCAGCGCTCCAGAGTCATTTGATCCCAATATTCATGAAGCACTTCTTCATGAAACCTCAGGTGAAGTTAAAGAAACAACGGTTACAAAGATTTTGCAACCAGGTTATAAATATAAAGAGCGAGTCTTAAGGCCTGCTCGAGTAGTAGTAACTGATCCGGAATAGCTATGGCAGCCAAAGATTTATATGAGAAAGATTACTACGCCATTTTAGGTGTAGATAAAAAGGCTGATGCTGCCACAATAAAAAAGACATATCGCAACCTTGCTCGCGAACTCCATCCTGATAAGACTAAGGGAGATAAGAAGCTTGAGGATCGCTTTAAAGAGGTAAGCGAAGCTTACGAAATATTGAGCGACGATAAGAAGCGCAGCGAATACGATCAAGCTCGTCAAGCTTTTGAATCTGGGGCTTTTAGACAAGGCCAACAATTTTCTGGAGACTTCAGCGATTTATTCAGTGGGGGCGGAGATATCTTCTCTCAGCTATTTACAGGACGACGCGGTCCGCGCAAAGGTCAAGATATTGAGACGGAAATTTCAATTTCATTTCGAGATGCTTTATTTGGCAAAGAGGTAGATCTACGTCTTTCTGGACAATCAAGTGCAGGAAGCACAATTACTGTTCGAATTCCTGCAGGAGTCAATGATGGTTCAAAAGTTCGCGTAAAGGGCCGCGGCGGCCCTGGCGAGGCAGGCCCGGGAGATTTATTTGTACTAGTCAATGTCATCCCACACCCAGTCTTTACTCGAAAGGGCGAAAATCTTCACATCAGCGTCCCTGTTTCATTCACAGAAGCAGCGCTAGGCGCTGATATTTCAGTGCCCACCATTGAAGGCGATGAAGTCAAGCTTCGCCTTGCTTCTGGCACTCAAAATGGGAAAACTCTTCGAGTCAAAGGACGTGGAGTTAAGAAGGGTGTGAACGCAGGAGATCTAATAGTGATGATTGAAGTTCAAGTCCCACAGCGAATTGATGGTAAAGCTAAAAAAGCTTTAGAGGATTTTGCAAAGGTAACTAAAGATGAAGATCTACGATCTGAATTTATGCAACGAGCACGCGCATGAAAACTCCAGAGAGCGATGAGGAGCTAGCGCTATATGTGATTTCAGTTGCTGCACAATTATCGGGACTTCACCCACAAACCCTTCGGCAGTATGACCGGATGGGGCTAGTTTCGCCATCAAGGGCTCAAGGTCGAGGACGGCGCTACTCACTTAGAGATATTGCGCTCCTTAGAAATGTCTCAAGGATGGTTAGTGAGGGCATTAACTTAGCTGGAATTAAAAGAATCATTGAACTTGAATCTGCGATGTCAAACATGGCAATAGAGGTGGCTAAACTTAGGATAGAAGTCGATGCACTTTTAGAATCAAACCCAGAGAAGGCTCTAGTGGCTAGACGGCGAAGTGAAGTGATTGTTTACAATTCCCAAAAGAGCCTTTAGGTTTATCTGGTGAGCATAAAATCTGAATTAATTAGAGAGATTAAAGAGAAAGCCGTGGTTCACGGCAGAGTCACTCTCTCAAGTGGTAAAGAGGCTGATTACTACGTTGATCTTAGGCGAGTAACTTTAGATGCAGTTGCAGCACCTCTAGTTGGCCAGGCGATGTTAGATGCAACTGCAGATTTAGATTATGAAGCAGTTGGCGGATTAACCCTAGGAGCAGATCCGGTAGCAACAGCGATGATGCATGTGGCTAAGGCAAGTGGGCGAGTGCTTAACTCATTTGTAGTAAGAAAAGAGGGAAAAGCCCATGGCCTACAACGCAGAATCGAAGGCCCAGATGTAGCGGGCAAAAGAGTTTTAGCTGTTGAAGACACCTCGACTACTGGCGGATCAGTCTTAACTGCAGTTGAGGCGCTAGAGCAGGCAGGGGCGATTGTTGTTGGCGTAGCCGTTGTCGTTGATCGCGGCGCTGGGGCAAAGATCGAGCAAGCCGGGCTTAAATACATCTCAGTTATCTCATTAGAAGAGCTAGGTTTGGCATAGGTGATTAACTCTTCACTTAACTTCCTACGGGGGGTTCTGATTGGAATTGCTGAGGTGATTCCTGGCGTCTCTGGCGGCACCCTTGCTTTAATTACAGGAATTTATAGCAGATTATTAAATAACATTGATTTACTCTTCAAATCACTTCGTAATATCACTAATCCAAAAATAATGGCTAGAAATCTTGTAGCTCTAGAGTGGAAGTTCCTTCTTCCAGTATTTATTGGGATGGCGATAGCGTTAATCACTACAGCTAGCTTTATGGAAGGTTTACTTGAAAGCAACCCAATAGAGCTAAGAGCAGTATTTGCTGGATTGGTTGCTGCTGGATTTTATATCCCTTATAAGATGAGTGTAAAAGTCAATGGAGATAACTGGGCGCTGAGAGATTATCTACTAGCCCTTATTGGCGCTCTTGCCGCCTTTTTCCTAACAGGTCTTCCACAAGGTGAAGTTAGTAACCCTGGGCCTATTTTAATTTTCTTCTCTGCAGCTATTGCTATCTGCGCCCTAGTCTTACCAGGGATATCAGGATCGTTTCTTCTTCTAACAATCGGAATGTATTCAGCAACTATTGGCGCACTTAACGATAGAGATCTGCAATATCTTTTGATATTTGCCCTAGGAGCATTACTTGGGCTGGCAAGTTTTGTCTCTCTTCTTAAATTCCTTCTTAGTCAGAGAGCTCGCCCTACTTTAGTTCTCCTTGCAGGGTTAATGCTTGGCTCTCTCCGTGCGCTCTGGCCTTGGCAGGGCGAAGATCGCGAACTTCTCTTCCCCCATTCATCAGAGTTAATAGCGCTCCTACTATTTCTAGCAGGGGCCATAATCGTTACTCTTCTGGTCAAGGTCGAAGAGAAGATCGGGGAAGGTCTTTAGAGCTTTCACCTTACTTATTAGTCCCCAACCACGCTCAAATTAGGTTTAGCAGGGGGTTTTGCGCCTAAACTGCGCTCCATTGTGCTCAGCGCCGACACAGGTGGCGCTGACCCGAGCAATCCAACGGAGTAAATATGAGAGCCCTTTCAGCGGCCAACTCACTCGTGCAAGTCACGGGTAGCAATCTCAATCTCGTTTATCTAGTTCTAGGTGTTTCTCTAGTAGCTCTAGCTATCGCCTGGGCGCTTCGCTCACAGGTATTAGCTGCATCTGCTGGAACACCAAAGATGCAAGAGATCGCAGCAGCGGTGCAAGAAGGAGCTGCGGCATATCTAGCCCGTCAATTTAAAACACTCTCCTACTTTGTAGTTATCGTCTTTGTTCTTCTATTTGCACTTCCAGGAGATATGGATGTAAAGATTGGTAGATCAATCTTCTTCCTAATCGGCGCAGCATTTTCTGCCACTGTGGGATATCAGGGAATGTGGCTTGCGGTTAGAGCAAATGTCAGAGTTGCAGAAGCGGCTCGTCAAGGATCTGCTGTCAATGCAGTACAGATTGCATTTAGAACTGGTGGAGTAGTTGGAATGCTCACCGTTGGTCTTGGACTCTTTGGTGCATCCCTTGTTGTTGTTCTCTATCAGGCAGATGCGCCATCGGTTCTAGAAGGTTTTGGTTTTGGCGCTGCGATGCTTGCCATGTTTATGCGCGTTGGTGGCGGAATCTTCACTAAAGCTGCCGATGTTGGAGCAGATCTAGTTGGTAAAGTTGAAAAAAATATTCCAGAAGATGACCCAAGAAATGCTGCAACAATTGCAGATAACGTTGGAGATAACGTTGGAGACTGCGCCGGTATGGCTGCAGATCTCTTTGAGTCATATGCAGTGACCCTTGTTGCAGCGCTGATTCTTGGTAAGGCTGGCTTTGGAGATTTGGGACTTGTCTATCCTCTAATCGTTCCAGCAATTGGAATCTTGACTGCGATACTTGGAATCTTCCTAACGCGTCTGCGTAGTTCAGATAAGAGCGCGATGAGCGCGATTAATCGCTCTTTCTATCTATCAGCAGTAATTTCAGCAGCCCTTGTTGGCCTTGCTACATATACCTATTTACCAAGCACTTTTGCAGCTCTCACAGGCCTTGATGCCACATTCCAATCTGAGGTTTCTATTAATCCTAGAACCTTTGCATTTGGCGCAGTAGTTATTGGAATCGTTTTAGCTGCAGCAATCCAGATGCTAACCGGCTTCTTTACTGAAGTTGGAAAGCGTCCAGTAAATGATGTAGCGGCATCTTCACAAACAGGAGCTGCAACGGTAATTCTTGCTGGTGTTTCTGTTGGTTTTGAATCAGCAGTTTACTCAGCGCTATTAATCGCTGCAGGTGTGTTTGGCGCCTATCTATTGGGCGGCGGCGTAATTGTTCTCTCCCTATTTGCTGTGGCCCTTGCTGGTTGCGGACTTCTAACTACCGTTGGCGTTATTGTGGCGATGGATACCTTCGGACCAATTTCAGATAACGCTCAAGGCATTGCTGAGATGTCTGGAGATGTAAAGGGTGAGGGCGCAAAGATTCTTACCTCACTTGATGCTGTTGGTAATACCACCAAAGCAATTACTAAGGGAATTGCAATCGCAACTGCTGTTCTTGCAGCAACTGCTCTCTTTGGCGCATTTACTGATGCGATTAAGAATTCAGTTCTTGAGGCTGGCAAAGTTGTCACAGATCAGGCAGCTCAGTTCCAAGGCATACTTGATGTTGCTGATCCTAGAAACTTAGTTGGATTAATTATCGGCGCATCTGTGGTGTTTCTCTTCTCAGGTCTTGCTATCAACGCAGTATCAAGAGCAGCAGGAGCTGTGGTGATGGAAGTTAGAAATCAATTCAAGATTCATCCAGGAATTATGAAGGGAACAGAGAAGCCAGATTATGCTCGAGTAGTAGATATCTGTACTCGTGATTCACTCCGCGAGCTTGCAACCCCAGGACTTCTTGCAGTCTTTGCCCCAATTGCTGTTGGCTTTGGCCTTGGCGTTGGTGCTCTTGGAGCTTATTTAGCAGGCTCTATTGGAACTGGAACGCTGATGGCGGTATTTCTTGCTAACTCGGGTGGAGCCTGGGATAACGCTAAGAAGTTCGTTGAAGATGGTAACTATGGCGGTAAGGGCTCTGATGCTCACGCTGCAACAGTTATTGGCGACACTGTTGGCGATCCTTTTAAGGACACTGCAGGTCCTGCCATTAACCCACTCATCAAAGTGATGAACTTGGTTGGTCTTCTTATCACTCCCGCAATTGTTGCCTTTGCACTTGATGGCAACGAGAGAGCTAGCCAGATAATTGCAGCTATTGCTGTAGCAATCATTATTGCAGCGCTAATTCGTAGTCGCCGCTCCTCAACAATGATTGGCTAAATCATTTGGCAAAAAACTTAAAGAAGCTGGTGATTGTTGAATCACCAGCAAAGGCTAGAAAAATTGGTGGATACCTCGGCGATGAATATGTCGTCGAGGCCTCCATTGGCCACATCAGAGATCTGCCGCAGCGCGCTGCTGATATCCCAAAAGAAGTAAAGAAGTTTGCCTGGTCGCGCGAGGGTGTTGATATTGAAAATGGCTTTGCTCCTCTCTATGTAATAAATCCAGATAAGAGAGCAAAGGTTGCTGAGTTAAAGGAGCTACTCAAAGAATCTGATGAGTTGATCCTTGCAACTGATGAAGACCGTGAGGGTGAAGCAATAGCCTGGCACTTAATGGAAATCTTGAAACCAAAGGTCCCAGTAAAGCGAATGGTCTTTAATGAGATTACTAAGGAAGCAATTTTAAAGGCAGTAAATGAAACCAGAGATATCGATGAGCGCTTGGTTGATGCTCAAGAAACAAGAAGAGTTTTAGATCGCCTCTTTGGATATCGCCTCTCCCCTGTGCTTTGGAAGAAAGTAATGCCAAGGATTTCCGCAGGAAGAGTTCAATCTGTGGCAACTAGGCTAATTGTTGAAAAAGAGCGCGAAAGAATGGCTTTTATCACCTCATCTTGGTGGGATTTAACTGCGCAAACTGATCAGAGCTTCACAGCGCGGCTAATTTCTGTTGAGGATAAGCGCCTTGCAACAACTAATGATTTTGATTCAAATGGCTCCTTAAAAGAGAAGAACGCATCGAGCATTCTCCTTCTTGACCAAGGCTCTGCTGAAAAACTAACAACCTCACTTGAAGGCAAGAAGCTAACGGTTAAATCAATTGAAGATTCACCAAGGACTGAGCGACCAAAGCCTCCCTTTACTACTTCGACAATGCAGCAAGATGCTGGGTCACGCCTTGGCTGGGGAGCGCAATTAACAATGCGTATTGCGCAGAGCCTCTATGAAGGCGGCTTTATCACCTATATGCGAACCGATTCTGTCAATCTTTCACAGAGTGCAATTAACGCTGCGCGAAGCGCTGCGCAATCTCTCTATGGCAAAGACCATATTCCAGAGAGTCCAAGATTTTATGAAGGTAAAACTAAGAATGCTCAAGAGGCTCATGAAGCAATTCGCCCTGCGGGAGATTCTTTTAAAACTCCAGGTGAGCTTGCTCCTGAATTAACTCGTGATCAGTTAGCTCTATATGATCTAATTTGGAAACGCACTGTTGCATCACAGATGGCTGATGCTAAGAAAATGCAAGCAAGAGTTGATTTTGATGTGACCACCTCTGATGGAAAGGCTTGTGTATTTAGAGCTAACGGCAGCGTCATCACATTCCCAGGCTTTCTTGCAGCTTATGAAGATGTAAGCGATGAAAAAAGTGATGATGAGGGCGATAAACGCCTTCCTCCGATGAAGATTGGGCAGGATGTCGTTGCAACCAAATACCTCTGTGAGGGCCATGAAACAAAGCCACCAGCGCGTTATACCGAACCTACTCTGGTTAAAAAACTAGAAGAGCTTGGTATTGGCCGGCCATCAACTTTTGCCTCCATTATTCAAACTATTCAAGATCGCGGTTATGTGGTTAAAAGAGGCAGAGCGCTAGTACCAACATTTCTTGCATTCTCAGTTACTGGCCTACTTGAACAGCACTTTGCCAAGCTAGTTGACTATGAATTCACCGCATCAATGGAAGAAGATTTAGACCGAATTGCAAACGGTGAGGAAGACAGACTTAATTGGCTAACTAAATTCTTCTTTGGCCATGATAGCCAGCCGGGCTTGCAAGATTTAGCGGCAGATCTCGGCGCAATTGATGCGCAGCAAATTAACACCATGAAGATGGGTGAAAATATTGAGATTCGTGTTGGCAGGTATGGCGCATATCTTCAAGAAGGCATCGGTGATGAACGAAAGTTTGCCAATATTCCAGAAGGACTTGCTCCAGATGAGCTAACTCTTCAAAAGGCAATTGAGCTATTAGCTGCTCCTTCAGGTGAGCGAGAACTTGGAGTTGATCCAAGTAGCGGACTTCAAGTAATTGCAAAATCTGGACGCTTTGGCCCATACATAACCGAGGTCTTTCCTGAGGTAGTACGAGAAGATGGAAAGAAACCAAGGAAGAAGAAAGATGCGCCGACTCCAAAAACAGCATCACTTCTTTCAACAATGAACCTAGACACCATCACTATGGATGATGCCTTAAAACTTTTATCTCTGCCAAGAGTTCTTGGAACTGATAGCGAAACAGGAGAAGAAATCACTGTGCAAAACGGTCGCTATGGGCCGTATCTAAAACGTGGAACAGATTCAAGGACTTTAACTAGCGAAGATGAGTTATTCTCAATCAATCTAGAGCAGGCAGTAGACATCTACAAACAACCAAAGGTTAGACGTCGCGGTGTTGCTAAGCCCCCACTTAAGGAGTTGGGCGCTGATCCTGAAACAAAGAGAGCAATCATTATTAAAGATGGTCGATTCGGAATGTATGTAACAGATGGTGAAACCAATGCCACGCTGCGCCGCGGCGACACAGTCGAAGCGATGACGATAGAGCGAGCGTTAGAACTTCTTGCGGGACGACGCGCTTGGGAGATTGAAAACGGTGGAGTAAATAAGAAGTCTAAACGGTCTAAGAAGAGCGCTCCAACCCTTACTGAGAAGACTATTAAAGGAGCTGGCTCCAAGCGCAAAGCAAAGAAGTCAGCCAGCGGTAAGTCAAAAAAAGATAGGTAATAGGCTTACATCTATGGGCAATTCAATTCCAGATCAGCTATCGCCAGCTGCGGGTATTCGCAATAACGTTATGGCTATTCCGGCATTTCGAAAACTTTGGAATGCGATGGCGTTTTCATCCTTTGGTGATTGGTTAGGTCTACTTGCCACAACTGCTTTGGCACAGCAATTAGCTGGCGGCGATTATGCAACTGCAAACTTTGCTATAGCCGGAGTCTTCATCGCCCGACTTCTACCTTCAGTGATTCTTGGCCCACTAGCAGGAGTTATTGCTGACAAGTTTGATCGCAAAAAAGTAATGGTGATTGGCGACATATTCCGAGCCTTATTATTTATATCAATACCAATTGTAGGAAATTATTTCTGGCTCTACACCGCAACAGTTCTAATTGAGTGCATAACGCTATTTTGGAGCCCTGCAAAAGATGCGACTATGCCGAATTTGGTTCCAAAAAATAAACTTGAGAGCGCCAATCAAATGACACTTCTTGCATCTTATGGAAGCGCCCCTTTTGCGGCCATCACCTTCACGCTATTAACAGTGTTTATTACTGGAATTAGTGCTGCCTTTAATCTTGGCTCAAACTCAGCTGTTGATTTGGCGCTATTTATAAATGCACTCTCTTTTCTCTTTAGCGCATTTACAGTAAGCCAGATGGACATTCCTAAAGAGCATTTAAAGAAAGGTGAGGTTTCAAGTTCGCTACTTGCATCACTTGTCGATGGAGGAAAATTCTTATCCTCTTCAAAAGTAATCAGAGGCTTAATTTTTGGACTCCTTGGTGCATTCGTTGCAGCGGGGGCTGTAATTGGTCTAGCTAGAACCTTTGTAGGCGATCTTGCAGGTGGTGATGCTGCCTATGGAATTCTATTTAGCGCTGTCTTTACAGGCCTTGCTATTGGTATTGCGCTAGGCCCTAAAGTCTTTGCCCAGTTTTCGAGAAGACGCCTATTTGGCGCAGCGCTAAGTGTTGCTGGATTTTTATTGGTTGTGCTCTCTCTGCTTCAAAACCTAGTCCTTGCAGTATTTGTTGTAGTACTACTAGGTTTATTTTCAGGAGTTTCATGGGTTACTGGATTTACGATGATTGGGATGGAAGTCTCTGATGAGCTGCGCGGAAGAGTATTTGCCTTCACTCAATCATTGGTACGCATATCCCTAGTTGGAGTTCTTGCAATCTCGCCTTTAGTTGCGGCAGCAATTGGTGAGCACCAATTCAATTTCGGTGAAGTTCAACTTACCTACAATGGAGCAGCATTCACCATGCTTGGTGGGGGAATTATTGCAATGCTAGTTGGAGTACTTTCCTATCAACAGATGAAGGATCGTCCTGGAGTTTCATTTTGGAGCGATGTTGTTAATGCATTCAAAGGCGAACTTGGTTCAATTACCTCTCCAAAAACTGATGGACTCTTTATATCTTTTGAAGGTGGCGAGGGTTCTGGCAAATCAACTCAATCAAAATTATTAAAAGAGTGGTTTGAAAATGAAGGCAAGTCTGTAGTTCTAAGTAGAGAGCCAGGCGGCACAGATTTAGGTAAGAATTTAAGAAAGATACTTCTTGATAATGATACGGGAAATATCTCCCCAAGGTCTGAGGCGCTTTTATATGCAGCCGATAGAGCTCACCATGTTTATTCACTCATACGCCCAGCTCTTGAGCGCGGGGATGTTGTCATTACCGACCGATACTTTGACTCCTCCATTGCCTATCAAGGAGCTGGTCGGATCTTGTCACCAAATGAAGTAGCGCGAATAAATCGCTGGGCAACAGAGTCTCTATTCCCAACGCTAACAATTATCTTGGATCAACCAGCCGATATTGGATTATCGAGAATAGAGAGCGCAGATAGATTAGAGAGTGAGTCAATTGATTTTCACAACAGAGTTCGCCAGGAATTTCTTCAGCTGGCAGCGGTAGATCCTGAACGATACCTAGTGATAGATGCAAGAAAACCAATTATTGAAATTCACCAAGAGATAACATCTCGAATTACAGAACTATCAAAGAAGAGATAATGAGTGTTTTTGATTCACTGGTAGGCCAGAGCGAGGTAGTTGAGAGACTTGAGTTAGCAATTAACGCTGCAAAGAGCGGAAGTTCTTCGCAACAAATGGTCCACTCCTGGCTCTTTGTCGGGCCTGCTGGCTCTGGCCGTTCAAATGCCGCCGTAGCTTTTGCTGCAGCTCTGGTCTGCAGTGAAAGCGGTTGTGGTTCATGTCGAGATTGCCAGACAGTTCTTGCTGGCACCCATATTGATGTTGAGAGATTTAATCCCACCGGATTATCAATAAAAGCCGAAGAGGTTCGGGAATTGATAGCAAGATCTGCTTGGTCACCATCAGTTGGTTCTTGGCGAATTGTTATTATTGAAGATGCTGATAGATTAACTGAGACTGCAGCCAATGCGCTATTAAAGACGATTGAAGAACCAGAGACTCATACACTTTGGCTCTTGTGTGCTCCGACCTTAAGTGATGTATCGGTAACTATTAGATCTAGATGCAGGCATCTCCAACTGCGAACTCCATCAAAGACAAGTGTTGAAGAATTTCTTCTGGCAAATACGAGCGTTGATTCAAAAACTGCAGCTTTTGCAGCTCGAGTCTCTCAAGGTCATATCGGACGCGCTCGATTTATTGCAACAAATCAAGATGCTCAATCAAGAAGAAAGCAGATACTTTCTCTAGCTTTCTCATTAAGAGATATTGATTCCTGTTTTAAAGCAGCCTCGCGCCTTTTAGATATTGCTCAAGAACAAGCTGAGAGCGAAAACTCTGAGCGAGATACTAAAGAGCTAAAGCAATTACAAGATGCCTATCAAGGAACGGGGCGCTCACTTGTCTCTGGAGGCTCAAAGGCAATTAAAGATCTAGAGAAAGAACAGAAGTCCGCTACAACTAGGTCGATTCGAGACAACCTAGATAGCGCTCTTTTAGATATTGCCACTATCTACCGAGATGTATTGGTGGTTCAAAGTGGCAGCGATGAAATTTTAAATATTGATTTGAAGGCCGAGGTCGCAGAATTTGCCAGCACAACTACTGCTAAGCGCAGTATAGAGCGGATTGAAGTGTTACTAGAGGCCCGGATAAACCTTGGGCGTAACTCAGCCCCTCTTTCTACCCTCGAGGCTCTGTTTTGCGCTTTGAAGTAGCTTTCGGCATTATCGGCACATGCGCCTAGACCATATCTCTTATGCAGCAACTCATGATCAGCTAGTAGATGTAGTTCAAAGGATTGGTTCTCGAATTGGTTCGGCCTTTACCGATGGCGGAATTCACCCAAGATTTGGAACTCGAAACTTCACCCTCGCTCTTAAGAATGGCCACTATCTTGAAGTTGTCTGTCCTTTGGATCATCCAGCAGCTGATGCTTCAGCATTTGGTCGCGTAGTTTCAAAGCGCGCTAATGAAGGAGGCGGCTGGCTTACTTGGGTGGTTTCAACCGATGATCTCTCGCCGATTGAAAACCGCCTTGGACGGCAAGCCATTGATGGTTCAAGAAAGCGCCCTGATGGAAGTGAGTTAAAGTGGAAGCAACTTGGAGTTCTTGGAACTCTTAATGACTCTCAGCTCCCATTTTTTATTCAATGGATGTCTAGTGATCACCCATCAACTGATGGCAAGGCAGTTGCTGAGATTGTAAAAATTGAAATTTCAGGTGATGAAAAGACGATTGAAGAGTGGCTCGGCTCAGATCTATCAAAAGCTTTCGATGGTGTTGAAATTCAGTGGGTTGATCCAGCGGTAAATGATGGAGAAACCGGACTTGTAGCTGTTCACCTAGCAACGCCTAATGGCGTTGTACGCTTGGATTAATTCTTACAAAGCTTGAAGCTTTAAAGCATCGCCGCCCTAGCTCAGTCGGTAGAGCGTCGCTCTCGTAAAGCGAAGGTCATGAGTTCGATTCTCATGGGCGGCTCAATTGATTGAAATTTTCGCTAACCTTGCTTCATGGCAGATACCTACGCATATTCAGTTGGCGTTATTGGCGCAGGAGTTATGGGCGAAGCTTTAATTGCGGCGATCCTCAAGTCAGGTGTTGCTAGCTCAAAAATAGCTATTACTGATAAAAGGTCGGAGCGAACCAAGGAATTAGAAGCTAAGTATGGTTGTTATGTTGCCACCCTAGAGGAAATTGCATCAAAAGCAGAGAACATTTTCTTAGTTGTAAAACCTCAAGATCTAGATGCGCTATTAGCATCAGTTGGTTCTAAGTTTTCGGCAACTCAAAGAGTGACTTCATTTGTGGCAGGGAAAAAGACAGCATTAATTGAAAGTTTCATCTCAAATCCCGTAGCTGTTCTTCGAGTAATGCCAAATACCCCAATGTCAGTTGGTGTTGGTGCTTCGGCAATTTCAAAGGGAAGTTCAGCGACACAAACCGATGTAAAAGTTGTAGAAGATATGCTAAAAGCATCAGGAAAAACAATTTATGTGGATGAGAAACTACAAGATGCCGTAACGGCAACCAGTGGCTCAGGTCCAGCTTATTTCTTTAGATTTGTTGAGGCAATGATTTTGGCAGCCCAAGAGCTAGGGTTAGCAGAGAGCGATGCTAAGACGTTAGTCATTCAGACTATCGCCGGGGCATCTGAGATGCTAAAGCAAGACGGAGCCTCACCTAAAACTCTTCGTGAAAATGTGACTAGTCCTAATGGAACAACATTTGCTGCCCTTGAAGTATTTGAAAGAGAGAATCTTGTTGGGATAGTGAAGAAAGCAATGCTTGCGGCTCGCGATAGATCGCAAGAACTCTCCTAAATTTCAGATAACCTTAGCCAACACTTAAAGGAGTTGAGAGCATGGGTTCAGTAGTCAAAAAGCGCCGCAAGCGCATGGCTAAGAAGAAGCATAAGAAGCTTCTAAAGAAGACTCGTATTCAGCGCAGAAATAAGAAGTAGTTCTTAGAGTTTTACAAGAACTAACTTTTTAGAAATCGAGGTCACCGCGTAGCGGACCTTATTGATTGTGACTATGGCGCTATCTTTAACATTGTTAAGGATGGCGCCATTGTTTAATTTAGGTGATGAACTATAAGAACCAACTGAGCAGATTCGATCTTGGCATCCAAAGACCATTCCTTTGCTATCTATTAGTAGCGGTGAACCAGGAGTGCCATGCCTTTCAGGAGATAAACGACTAGGCAAGTCATCTTCATTGACAATAAGAAAACGAACTTCATCAGGGTTAGGTAGGCGCAGACCACTAGCAGTAAGCCACGCTGCTGCAATCCTATTTCCAGAGTTACTTATCGAAACATCATAACCAGCAACTGCAACACCGTTATCTGGGCCATCAAGAGTGGTATAGCTCCAATCTTCTGGATAGATGGAGTTGCGCTTAGCAAGTCTTACTTCACCTTGAGTGGCGACGTTATTTGAGGAGAGCGTTAGAACTGAGTCATAAATTAAATAAACGCTCTTACCACTAGCTACTGCGCTAAGTGAGAATCCAACATCTCCGGTCGTTCTTCCTTCGCTCTGCCGGTCTCCATCAACAATTTCATATATCCAACCAGTTTTAGTAAGGGCTGCGCCAAGAATGATTCCTTGAGACTCATCTCGATAGAAAACTTGAAGTCCAGCAGGGGTTACGGCGCAGGCGTTAGAAACACTCACATCGCTGGCAGTTTTTCTTCTCACGCTCTCTTGATAGTTTTGAATATTCTCGCCATCGCCATCTAATGTTTCATAACGCCACTTCTTGCCATCAAATGAGGCATGGCGCAGATCTTTATTTTCAGTATCAGTATAGAAAATATGGAGCTTTTCACTTGCCTTTTCTCCAGTCACGCAGAGTGATACTGGTCCAGCTAGATTTCGATCCGATCTACCGCCAGCAGTTGAAATACCATCAACTATCAAACTCTTCCAAGAGTTTTTGACCAATGTCGCCAGTTTGAGATTTCCAGAAATCGCGTCAGAGTAGGCGATAACTTGGTTTTTCTTGAAAACGCCAGCAGCTAGGTATTTAACATCAGCTTTCTTATCAATTGTTCTCGTGCTAGAAGTGGCCTGAGGAGTTACTTCATTACTAGTGACAGCATCAGATTCCCCATTGTCATTTTTAGCTTTAATAGTAAATGAGTAGCTACTTCCATTACTTAACCCAGTAATTTTCGCTGGGCTTTGAGTAAAGCTTCGCTCCTGGCCTCCAGGGCTGATAGTGATTGTGTATCCAGTCACTCGATCAATTCGGCGGCAGTTAGGGGAATCAAAAGCAAGTAGCGCATATTTATCGCCAACCAAAGCCCTGACATCAATTGGTTTTGCAGGAAGGCTCTGGGCTTTATTTGCTGGGGGCTTTAGGAGCATATCTTCAATCATCGCCAGAGCAATAATTCCCGGGCTTCTAAAAACCTCTCCCGAGTCAAGAACTGGAGTCATTGTGGAGTTAGTGCCAGAGGATGCAAAGGTGGCCTCATCAAGGTGTGTAATTGAGGAGCCTTCTTCATAAGGCTTTGGTGAATACAATTTAGGCTTAACGCCATTGTTAGCAGCAGTTGCTTGTGAGCCAGCCCAGTACAGCGGTGATGTCATGGCTTTACCAAGCTCTACTGAGCGTGCACAAAAGTCAGTAAATAATCGGCCATCACTAAGTTGAACGTACGCATCATATGGAGTGGGTTGAATCAAATACGCAGTCCCAAAAAACTTGTCATATTCGGCGTTTGAGACAAAGCCCAAACCATGGCCAATTTCATGTAAAACAGTGCTGGATAGGTCATAACTAAATCGTCCTGGCTTGCCATCAATTGCGGTATGCCAGAGCGCATTTGAATTAAAGCGAAGAACAATATCTGGCTTGCCTGGAGCAAGATCTTTCTTTGCTAAGCGATCTGCCAATATGGATGGATACCAGAGATCAGAATCTGGAGCCCCATCGAAGGCATTAAAGTAATCACCAGGACGAGCTGAACCAAGAACTCCATTTATATTTGAAGGCTCCCAATGCGCCTCAATTTCAATGGGAACTGTTGATTCAAAATATGAAGCCCAGATATCAACTGCGTATTTAAATGCTGCTTTTGTATCCTCTGGCACTCCGATATATTCGATATTCCACTTAGAGCGAGGTGGCCCAACCTCAACGTTCTCTGCTCTTGGCTGGATATTTAAGTTTGTATTTTTCCCTGAAGCATATAAATGGCCCCACTTAGTAGCAGGAATTGATTTAAAGCTAAGAGCTGGAGCTGAAACTGGGGTTAAAAGCGAGAAGGCAAGAGAGAAAATCAAAGCTAGGATGCGAATAGCCAAGGCTCTCTGCTTCATAAGCACAAATGCTAGTGGTCTGGAAGGATGGGGGATTATGGACTCAGTAAATCTTAAGGATGCCTATCTGCGCGCAGCAAGAGAGCGCCCTGCCCTTGGGATCAAAACTGGGCTAAGAGGTGAGGTCAGCCTTGATGAAGCAAGGGTTGAATTAGCAGGATCAATAAGCAGAATCTTGCATAACCTCTTTCAAGAAAGATATGGGCCACTTGTTGGATCGTTGAGTGAGCCAACACTTATTGAAATCTTAAAAGGATTTGAAGCCAATTTATCTAGAACTAAGGGTGATGTAACTCTAGTTGCTCAAGAACTCCTAGATCGTCTCTTGCCGCCAACATCAAAGAAACGAAGGTAAAAAACTAACTCTTTGCAGCCTTTGTTGCTGGGTGAATCACAAATAGAGGTAAGTGTTTAACCTTTCTATTTCTTTGCGCTTCAATTCTAACTTCGCATAACTCGGTTAGTTTTTCATAAGCAGATTCATTCATAAGCTTAATTAATTCAGTTTTATGGGAAAGATAAACTGGCTCAGCGCCATTATGAGCTTCACTATTTGAGGAGCAGTACCAATCCATGTCTGCGCCACCTTCGCCCCAAGCCTCCCGGGTGTACTCACCGATGACAATCACATCATACTTTTTATCACCAACACTTCTAGATTCCCAAGATCTGCGAAGCGGTAACTGCCAGCAGATGTCAGGTTTTGTTTCAACAAAGTGCTTATCTTCAGCACTCGCTAAATGGTGCAAGGCGCATCCAAAATATTCTTCAGTGAAATCTGACTCATTAAAGAAGATACAGGTCTCATTTATCTTCTTTGTTTTCCGGTCCTTATCTAGACCTAGCTCAGTAATATTTAATTTGCCATTTTTTCTCGCCACATCAAAGTTCTGCCACATACTTCTTGGAAGGCGTTTGGCAGCGGCAGTGACACGCGCTTCATCCGCTTTGTCATAGTAATAAGCGCCATCGCTGCAGCAGCCATGATCAGATAAGTCTTTATCTATACCTTGGCAGCCCTGGCCAAATATGCAGTTCCAATAAGAAGTTATCCAAGTGAGATCGCATTTGAATATCTCATTTGGGTTTTCAGGGTTTACAAATTCAACCCATTCTCGAGTGAAGTTAGCGGGGAACTCTGACATAGGCGTGAAGCGTAGAGGTAATCTTGCCTCTATGGCTAATCCAAAGGATTTAAAGAAGGAGACATTAGTCCAGATATATTCAAGACAGAACTGTCACCTATGCCATGAAGCTGAAAGTGTAGTTAGAGAAGTACTTAAAGATTTATCCTTTAAATTGGAAGTTATTTACATAGATGGGAATCAAGAGTTAGAAAGGCTTTATGGCGAAGAAGTACCGGTAACCCTAATTAATGGGGCAAAGCATGATTACTTTAGAGTTGATAGAAAGCGATTTAGCGAGGCAATACTTCGTCAGCATCAATAATTCTGTAGGAATATCCCTGCTCGGCTAAAAATCTCTGTCTATTTTGCGCAAAGTCTTGATCAATAGTGTCTCTTGCTACTAGCGAATAGAAACGAGCACCACGTCCATCAGATTTAGGTCTAAGGATTCGCCCAAGTCGCTGTGCCTCTTCTTGTCTTGAACCAAAGGTGCCTGAAACTTGTATTGCAATTGATGCCTCTGGTAAATCGATTGAGAAGTTAGCGACCTTTGAAACTACTAGGCATTTAATCACACCACTTCGGAATTTGCCGTATAGCTCCTCACGTTCTTTTACTGGAGTGTCCCCTTTAATAATTGGCACAGCAAGCTCTGCAGCAATCTCATCGATCTGTGAAATGTATTGACCGATGATTAAAACCTGATCATCTTCATGTTGTTTTGCTAAAGCAATCACAACATTTTTCTTGGTAGCAGTAGTGGCGCAGGTGCGATACTTATCTTCCTGTTCTGCTGTGGCATAAGTTAAGCGTTCATGATCGGTAAGTGTGACCCTTACCTCAACGCAATCAGCAGGGGCGATATATCCCTGAGCTTCAATCTCTTTCCAAGGAACATCAAATCTCTTTGGCCCAATAAGTGAAAAGACCTCACCCTCCATCCCATCTTCGCGAACCAGAGTTGCGGTAAGACCTAAACGGCGACGAGATTGAATATCTGCAGTAAATCTAAAGATAGGGGCGGGGAGTAGATGAACCTCATCATAAATAATTAAGCCCCAGTCATGGGAATCAAAGAGGTCTAAATGGGCGTAAAGGCCCTTCTTTCTTGTGGTCATCACTTGATAGGTAGCAATCGTTACTGGGCGAATCTCTTTCTTTGCTCCAGAGTATTCGCCAATCTCATCTTCGTTTAGCGATGTGCGCTTTATTAACTCATCTCGCCACTGTCTTGCAGCAACAGTATTTGTTACCAGAATCAAAGTTGTGGCTTGAGCATGAGCCATTGCAGCTGCTCCCACAAGTGTCTTTCCTGCCCCGCAAGGAAGTACTACAACGCCAGATCCACCATGCCAGAAACCTTCAGCAGCAAGTTTTTGATACTCCCTAAGTTTCCAACCATCTTCGTTTAGTGAAATAGCATGAGCCTGTCCATCAACATATCCCGCAAAATCCTCAGCAGGCCAACCTAAACGAAGAAGGGCTTGTTTTAGATGTCCTCTCTGACTTGGATGAACAGTTACTGTTTCATCATCAACCTTTGTTCCAAGAAGCGGAGCTACTTTCTTTGCCCGCATAACTTCAGTTAATACTGCTATATCAGTTGAGATAAGAACTAGACCATGTACAGGATGAGATTCAATTCTTAACCTGCCATATCGCCCCATTACATCTGCGATATCAAGAAGTAGAGCGTGCGCTACGGCATATCTTGAGTATTTAAGTAGAGTATCAATTACTTGTTCTGCGTCATGTCCCGACGCTCTTGCATTCCATAAACCAAGTGAGGTTAAACGATAGGTGTGAATATGTTCAGGTGATTTCTCAAGCTCTGCAAAGGGAGCAATTGCCTGGCGACATTCCGCAGAGAGTGGATGATCAATATCTAGAAGTAGCGTCTTATCGCTTTGAACTATTAAAGGGCCTTGAGTCATAGAAGAATTTCTTTAACGAGCGCAGCAATTAAATTTGAGCGAGGTTCGAGGTGGGAGACCAATACATGCTCATTGTTTGCATGGGCCCCGCCGCCAAGGGAGCCAAGCCCATCAAGGACTTTGGTATGCATCGCTGCAAAATTTCCATCACTTGCCCCACCAACGCTTGCTGATCCAAGGGGCGCCATCTCTAGCTTTACGGCAACCTTTTCAGCAAGGGCATAGAGCTCACTTGTTGCAGAGGTTTCCATTGGCGGTCGATTAATTCCCCCAGTAATTTCAATTCGAGCAGCACCATTTTCTGGCTTTAAAGCTCTAATTGCTTGCTCTATTCGCTTCATCTCGGCCATGGTAAAAGATCTTGAATCAACATCAAGGCTTGCAAGAGCTGGAACAGTATTAGTTGTGCTTCCTGAAGTCATAACAGTTGGAACCACGCTGGTTCCTAACTCTTTATTCTCTAAAGCAATTAATTTGCTGACAATCTTTGAAATCTCAACAGTTGCATTGATACCTTTTTCTGGCTCTAAACCAGCATGCGCTGCTCTGCCATGAATTGTAATCTGGTACATAGAAGTTCCCTTGCGACCAATTTTTAGCTTGCCGTCAAGTGATGCTTCCATGACTAGTACTGCTTTTGCTCTCTTACTTACTTCTTCAATTAATTTGCGTGAAGTAGCAGAGCCAGTCTCTTCATCTGTTGTTGCAATAAGAGCAACACGGTCAAGATCTTGACCACGCATTGCATAGAGAGCTTGGATAAAACCTGATTTCATATCAAAGACTCCAGGGCCAGATGCAGTATCTCCATCGACTCTCCAGAGCGGAGTAAAGGATCCAATCGGCCAGACGGTATCAAGATGAGTTAAGAGAACAACTTCTGGGTTTTTGCTACCGAGCCAGTAGACCGGTCTTCCTGATTCCTGAATTATCTCTGCGCTTGTGCCAATTACTTTCGCTGTAATTTGATTTGCAACCTCTAAAACTTTTGCGCAGGCAGCAAGATCGCTACTAGGGCTCTCGCACTCAACGAGGGCTTGCAGGTCTTTGAGCATCTGATCTGTCATAGGTGAAGTCTGCCGTAATCGTTACTCATGCTGTAGTGACCCCTGTAATTCGGGCTATTTTGAAAGGGGTTATGGCATTAGTT
>Ga0194125_10003756_pt1 | contig 24295 bp, 25 predicted proteins | sample TA2KigC250mmetaG_FD_148626 | JGI IMG/M metagenome (GOLD analysis project Ga0194125, IMG submission 148626) | Freshwater microbial communities from Lake Tanganyika, Tanzania - TA2015034 Kigoma Deep Cast 250m | ecosystem: Environmental > Aquatic > Freshwater > Lake | place: Tanzania: Lake... | reverse complement strand
AAACCAAACCAAACATGATGATAAGAAGAAAATATTTATTTACAATTTTGAACATTGGCCACCTCCGCTTTCTTTCTCTATCAAAGCATCCATCTTTTTCGCTGGGATAGATAAAGACCAAATTTTTGCGATTAAAAAATGTTTGCAGTTTCTTGCTTCCCTCCACCTTTGCTATTCCTTCTCCAGTGGCAAGAGGTTCTCCCTAAATTGATTCCAGCGCCCGCATAAAGCCCCGGAGAACTCGCTCTGACCAAATTGCCCCCCCCGAGTAATTTCTGTCTTTAGGTAAACCACTGGTTTTACCAGTGCGACTCGAAAAGGTTTGACCGTTGACTATGATAACCACTTTTGAATCAAAGATATTTAGTGGGCATTAAAGAAAGCTGTGTTCAAAGGGTAACAAGGTTTTCGCCAATTGCATTGTAAGTATGAATCCGGCAATTCTTTTCACCCGGTTGGGAATGCGCCTCAATTCATGAAGAGTGGAGGCATCCCACAGGAATGCATGAAGGGGGAAAAGAAATTCGGATTAAACTGGTGTTAGGTAAAAGAGGTCAACTGCCTTTGAGGCAGCCCCACTTATCAAGCCACCCGCTCTGCGGGAGGTGTCTGACTGCCTCCTTTTTTAGCTATCATTATCTCTCGCAAAATATGGGCCACTTCGCAGGTAATCAATTTACATTATGAAGCTCTTGCAAAAGTCCTAAACACCGTCATTCCCGCCCCCGCTTTCGCGAGGGTAAACTTCAGCGGGAATCCAGGGCAGTTTGAATCCCGCCTCTGGCGGGACTGGATTCCGGGTCGCGCTGCGCTTGCCCGGAATGACGATTGAGCGACAGATTTTGAGATTTGCCAGAACATCATCTGATTAAAGGCTTTCAAGTTCCCGGAGAATGGCTGCAAGCTTGTCCGGGCTTAGTTTGAATTTTTGGGCCACCTTTTCCAGTTTTTCCGGCGAGATTCTGGATTGAATCGGCCCGCTGCCAGATTCCTTAACAGGTTCCCAGCCTTCTTCCCGGATGTTGAGAGAAACCAGATCCCAACGGGTGTAATGGCCCATACAATCAAATACATTTTTGGCGATGAGCCGGTCATCCATATCCATTTCAGCATAGACGATGGTTTCTTTATTGAAAACAGGTTCGGCAAGATAAGTCCCAAAAGGCCCGGCGATACAGCTCCCGCCCATGGCCCAGTTGAAATTGGAGGTCTGTTTGAATGGGAAACTGTCCGGGACTTTATCTGCAGGAAGGTAAAGGCCAGAGCTGACGACAAAAGTCTGGGTCTCAAAGGCGTATTCCCGGATGCAACAGTCCTGGTCGCAGGAATGCAAAGGGCCAATTTTTCCGCTCATGTCTCTGACCTTCGCTTCGTTATTAAAGGTCCAGTACCCGGGCCAACAACAGGCATGGATCTCCTCTCCTTTGATGGCCATGGCCGCACGCATCAGGATCATGTGGTTTTCGTAGCAAATCAAACCGCCCAGACGGCCGATGTCGGTATCAAAGACCTTTATATCCCGGGCATCTCCCATCCCCCAGAAAAACCTTTCCTGATGAGTGGGCATGGTTTTTCGGTGCCGGCCTAAAATTTCGCCGTTTCTGCTGATAAAGAGCTGGGTGTTAAACAAAGTCTGGCTGCCGATCCGATCATCTTGTTCATTGATGCCAATCACGCAATAGGCATTAGCCTGTTTGGCAGCCTTGCACAACTGATCGGTCTCCGGGCTGGGAATTTTCAGGGAATTTTCATAGAAGGCAATGACCGTATCCCTCCAGTCTTTGGCCTTCTCCGGGTTGGTGTATCCAAAGCTTCCCCGCCAATAAGGATAGGCGGGAATGCCTGTCTCCGGGGTAACGATTAAATCCGCCTTTTCCTTGCCGGCCTCTTCGATGTACCAGCAATATTTGTCCACACTGCGTTTTTTATCCATAAAGACTGGCGAGGCCTGAACTGCCGCTGCTTTCACAACCTTTCCCATGGGAATCTCCCTTCTTTAACAGAAAGTTATTTCTTTTTTTTAAAACAAGATTGATGGTTTCGTAAAAAGTCCTGTTCCTGTCATTGCGAGGAGTTCCGCATTGGCGGGACGACGAAGCAATCTTGTCTTTTCGGGCGCTTATAAAAACGAGATTGCTTCGCTGGCGCTCGCAATGACCATTTCGCTACTTTTTACGAGATCATCAAGATTAAAAGAACCGGACCTTGCGTACAGCTTTGGACACCGCAAATAACCTCAAATTATTGCCATCAGAGTCTGCCGGGTAGATGAAAAAGCCAGGGCGTTTGGGGGCGTAGCCCAATGTTGAACCCACCAGCACCTCGTCATCTATAAAGGTCACTTCCACCAGGCGTCCCGAAGGCCGCGACTCTTCCGTAAAATATTTGCGTTCTTTGTAATCGGGATTCCCCCTGAAATCCCGGACAAAGAAAACGGCCTTCAGGTCTTTCAGCATTATTTGCACACTTTCATCCCCGGGGTTGCTGTTAAAAAGATGGAGATGAAAAAGGGGTTTATTGGGGGAAAAATCCTGGGTGTAACCTTTGTCGATTCGGCCATCAGCATAACGCACAATGATTTTTATCGATTCCATACTAAGCTAACCTTTCCATCACGTCTCCAAACCGGCTGTACCAGAAGCAAAGTTGAAAGGATTTTTTCACAGAGCCATTCCCCGAATTCTGGTTCCGGTGATCCGGATGGTTAAATTAAAATATGCCCCAGAGGGCACAGAGATCACAGAGTTTTAAAACCATGATTAAGAAAAAGTGTAACACTTTAGCCCTTTGTAAAAAGGTGTGTTGTAAGGGCCAAGGGATTCCAGGGGCCGGGGGCCAGAGCGTAACGCTTGGAATCATAAGGCGCTTATTTCTCCGCATATGGGGCGGGCAAGAACCCCCGCCTCCTCCGAAGGAAACGATCTTTTGTCCTCGTGGCCAAGCGGAAACCCAACCGATGCTTCCGGCGCGTTCCGCTCTAACCCCCGGCCCTCAACAAAGGCTTTAATACCATTTTTTCAAATCGCTAAACTGCTACAAAAAAGGAATTTCCTATACAATTAAATTACACACACATTTTATAGCTCTTCCTGTGGATCGTCAAATGAATTGGTTTAAACTTGATGGCTTCGTAAAAAGTCCATCTGCGGCGTTGCGCTTTACCCCCGCCCTGTTAGATCAGAAACTCCGCATTGAAGGTATAGGGCGGGGATCTAATTTCCAAGAGATGGATTCATCTTGGGGTTTATCTAACAGGGTGAATCGTTGCGGCGTACCTTGTAAGTACGCCTCACTCCTCAGGTTTTGCGCGCCTTGCATATGGAACTCTTTACTTTGCCATCCCAATTTTGACTTTTTACGAGATCATCAAACTTACGCGACCTGTACAAAATACTTAGTGGATGTTACCATATTATTAATAAATCTTCCTTTGCCGCAAGTGAATTGGAAGAAAGAATGAGAGAAGTGGAGGGTCAAGTAAGGTGAGAAAATTAAAAATATTTATTTGCACAAGCCTTTTCCTGATACTGGCATCCTCCGTTGCCTTTGGCCAGTACCAGGTAAAAGAGGAATCATCCGGTGGAAAAGAGTCCACGAAGAAAAGTTTTTCGGAAAAAGTTAAACAGAAAGCCAAAGAGGAGATGAAAGAGATCAAGGAAGATACTAAAAAGGCCGGAAAAGAAATCAAGGAATCGGCCAGAGAACTTTCAGACAAAGCTGGCAAAGAACTTAAGAAGACCGGAGAGGCCCTCAAGGAGGCCGGCAAGAAAATAAAAGAGAGTATCAAAGAAACCTTTGAAGAGTTGAAAAAAATTATCAAAAAATAGGTTGTTACTGGAGCTTCTTGCAAAAGTCCGTAATTTACCCTTCGACAGGCTCAGGGTGAACGGGCTTAGGTTGAAATTATTTAGTTTTTCTGTTCGTGGTGAGCTTGTCGAACCACAAAAAAATACTTTTGCAAGAGGCTCACTGGAAAGGTTTTACTGCCACTCATCCGAATTTGAAAAGGGCCGGGGATTCCCCCGGCCCTTTTTTCAGGCAGGAAGCAAAAGCAGAAGAAGGACAAAAATGGGTATGCCCACAAACATGATGGCAATACAATATCCCATGATGTCCCGGACCTTCAGGCGGGTGATGCCCAGAAGCGGCAGGGCCCAGAAAGGCTGAAAGAGGTTCGTCCACTGATCGCCATAGGCTACGGCCATCAGGGTTTTCTGGACGGAAAGCTGCATAGCCTGAGCGGCCTTGACGGCAATGGGGCCCTGAACGGCCCACTGCCCTCCGCCGGAGGGAACGAAAATGTTGATAATGCAGGCGCTGATGTAAGTCCATACCGGATACGTTACCGAGGTAGAAATAGCCACAAACCAGCCGGCGATTACTCCCACCAAACCTGAATATTTCATCATTCCCATAATCCCGGCATAGAAGGGGAATTGCAGAATGATGCCCGCGCATCCTTTGGTTCCTTCCGTTACGGCCCGCAAGTAGGAAATAGGCGTCTTATGCAGGAGCATTCCCACGATCAGGAAGATAAAATTTACAATATTCAGGTTTAGGTCAAATCCCTGTTTATTAAAATGATGAACAATGTAAATGAACCCCGCCAGCACCACGATGAAGATGATTATTCTGCTGTTTTCCAACCATTCAGCTATGGTCCATTGTCCCTTATTGGTCTCTTCGACTTTGGGCTTTTCCAGGAGGGTGGGGTCGTATTTGTCGATAGTAATCAGCTCTTCCCCTTCCTTGGGAGCTAAAGCTTTAGCCAGAAAGGGGAGAACAATGATCATAACGATAAAGACTCCGATATTCAGGGGGCTGAAGAGGGTTTGAACGATGGGAATGATCCCAATATCTTTCTCTAAGAAATGGCCTTTGGTGGCTACCAGCAGGGGAGCAGACCCGGAAAGTCCCCCATGCCAGATAGCCAGGCCGATGTAACCAGCGGCGCCGAGCAAAGGATAATGCATGGGAATTTTCCGCAGATACCCCTGGGTGGCTACTTCCTTGGCAAACATTGCTCCGACGACCAACCCCAGACCCCAGTTGATGTAGCCGGCTATGATGGCCACTAAAACAATAAGATAAACAGCCCCGCTATTCGACTGGGGAACACGGGCCAGCGCATCCAGCGCCCGTTTGACTACCGGGGCAGTAGCCAGAGCATAGCCGGTGATCAATATCAAGCACATTTGCATGGCGAAGGCCAGGAGTTCCCAGAAACCTTTATACCAGTGGAGGATCATGTCAAAGGGGCCACTTTTGGTGAAAATCAGGCCCAGGACGTAAGTGAGGAAAGAAAGCAGAATGGCAAACAGCCAGGGATCAGGCATATATTTCTTGGCCCAATCACTGAAGTATTCTCCCATTGCGCGAATCATGGTATTACCTTCTTTTCATTTTTTTTTAAAAATCATCTACCTCCCGATTTCGACCTTACCCATTCCCTTGAGTTCTTACCATTTCCGTATAGAGAAAATCAAGGAAAATTTGATGAGCTTGTAAAAAGTCCGAAAGCCCCTTTTTCCGTCATTCCGGCGAACCCCGGATCGTGTCCGGGGCAGGCGCCGGAATCCAGTTATTTCAAGGAGTTATCAAACCTCTGGACTCCGGTTTTCACCCCCGGATTACGACATTCCGGGGCAGGCTTAGTGACGACTTTTTACGATTTCATCAAATTTATTCTGGCGAAAAATTTTTTAAAAGAGAGCCAGGCAGGATTCTATCGCGACCTTGGTCGCTTTTTTCGAGGCAAACCAGAAAAAGGGATTTAAAAAACCCGTTTTCCATTTAAGTAAGCCCAGTTCGTCGGAAACAACCATAAGGCCGCCGAGGCGCGCTTTCCGATACCTGGCGATGGTGAAGAGGGCGGACATTTCCATTTCCACGGCCAGGAGGCCCATCTCGCCATAACGTTCGACTTTCCCCCGGGTCTCCCGGAAGAGGGCATCTGTAGTCCACACTTTTCCTGCTACGGCCTTCATATTCTTTTCCCTGCCCTTTTCCAGGCAAAGCTCAGAGATTTTTTCATCTCCTTTCGCCTCCGCCCCTTCCGGCAGGGGATAATGGGCTGAAGTCCCCTCTTCGCTCAAAGCATCGGTGGGAACGACCAGGTGGCCAATCTTAAGGTCGGGATGCAAGGAGCCGCAACAGCCAAAGGCCAAGATTTTCCTCGCCCCCATGGCAATCAGCCTCTCCAGGACGATCGCCGCCTGAGGAGCCCCGAGAGGGGTCCCGAAAATAGATATTTTTTTCCCATCCACCGCGGTGGTGTAACAGGACATCGAAGGAAACCGGAGGCGCTTAAGGGCAGTTTTTTTCAGCTTAAGTTCTTTTCGCAGAATTTCCAGGTAGGGTTCGAAGAGGTTCAGAATGATGGGGTGGTCGATATGGGGGTCGCCGGGGATTCGCCTGGGTTCGATGAGCACTCCTTCATCTTCCATATAGCCTCCGGTAATTATTGTCTAAGTGGCTGCGCACAAATACCTTGAACAAGTGTATATGCCGACAACCGTTCGTGGTGAGCTTGTCGAACCATGAACGGCACCCTTCGACAGGCTCAGGGCGAACGGCGAGCCGAAGGGGTCAGGGTGAAAAGATTGGTTGTTCATGTTATTCATGCGCAGACCCTAAGGGCAAAAAGTGTTACTAATTTTTTTATTAGCACTTAAGGCTATGCACTTTGCGCTATGTTTTGAAGTGCCAGTGGGGTCCCTGGGGGGTATCTTGAATAATGATTCCCGCCTGGGTTAGTCTCTCCCGAATATGATCAGCTATTTCCCACTGCTTTGCTGACCGGAGTTTATCCCGAACTTCCAGAAGAATATCCAAAATAGGAGCCAGGACCGAGGGAACATCTTTGGGAGCCTCATCAAACCGAAGACCTAACTGGACTATCATCCCCCGGAGTACTTCCCGGGCCTGAGATATCCTTTCTTCATCCTCAAATTCCCGGCAGGATTTCCAAATCATTTTGTCAAGGCTTATGAGCACATTGATCAAAGCGTCCCCTTTATGCTCCCTGAGGTACCGCTCGAAAGATTCTTTGAAAGATTGGACCTGTTGCCTAAAAGGTTCGGCAGCGGGTTCCGTTAACGAGATTCGGGGTAAATCCTCTCGCCTTTCTCCCGAGGAAAGCTGGGTCATGCTTTTGAACTCCTCCAGGGAAATCGTTCCACCTTCATTGAATATCTTCTGGGTTCCCCGATGGCGCAGGGTCACCCCCCCAATCCCTCTTATTAAGACTTCTCCCGCGGGGAAATCCAGGATGCAGGCAGTGTGCTCGTCTATGCCGAGAATGTGGGTTTCGTCAGGGAGCAAGGCTTCGAGTTGAACCAAGCGAGGCTTCCCCATATAACAGAAGCGGGTATCATGGGTCCCCCCTTCGGCGTTATTCCAGTGGGGAATCACCACAATATCCAGTCCCAACTTACCCAGTAAATTCATGCCGGGAACCCAATGCAACTCATCTCCTACTTTGTAGATCTCGTAGACCGGGAGCGTGAACCTACCAAGAGTCAGGGCGGCAGCGCTGGCCGCGATAAAACAAGCGCCATTTTGGACCCTTTCAAAGATAATCTGAGGGATAAGGGTCCCGGACCAATTTTTTAGGGCATAGGTGGGACTTCCCGGACCGACAAAAATATAGTCCGCCTCGCGGAGAGCTTGATATGCCTTCTCGGCCTCGTAGGTTGAAATGCCCCTGGATATAAAGGAGGCCTGTTTCAGGCGCTGGTTGAGGCGTTTTTGAAAATACTCGCGGGCTTTATCGAAAAGGTCGTCGGCATTCATCTGGAATCCTGCCGGAGTATCGATGAATACGGCCTTGACAGGCTGGGTCAATCTCTGCAGGAGATACCGGTGCACCCGGACCATCGAATCCGTCGTTTCTCCCGAGCCCATGATGGCAATGATGCCGCGGCGAGTCGACATGACACCCCCTGAATGTAATTTACCGATCGAATGGGGGAAAAGCAAGAGAGAAATAAGAAAAAAGCCCGGGCCGGGTTGGCGAATACAATCTAAAAAAAGTTCCTTACTATTTCGAAGAAATGGATTATGCTATGATCAAAAAAATAATTTGATCAATTTTGATGATCTCGTAAAAAGTCAAAATTGAGATGGCAAAGTAAAAAGCTCCATATGCAAGGCGCGCAATCCCGCTCAGAGCGGGACAGATGGACTTTTTACGAAGCCATCAATTTTTGCCGAAGGAGGCGCTATGCCACTTATCTCTGGAGGAAAGGCTTTCTTGGAGATCCTGAAACAGGAAGGGGTGGAATTCATCTTCGGCAACCCCGGGAGCACAGAGCTTCCCCTCATGGATGCCCTGCAGGGCCAAAAGGAGATGCAGTACTTCATGGCTTTGCACGAAGGTGTGGCCATCTCCATGGCCGATGGTTACGCAGTTGCCTCGGGCAAGCTGGGGGTGGTGAATGTCCATACCACACCGGGGATCGGGAATTCCATGGGCATGCTGTATAATGCCTATAAAGCCAATGCCCCCCTTCTGGTCACGGCAGGACAACATGACCAGAGATTTTTGGTCACCGAACCCATCCTCTATTCTTATCTTCCCGAGGTGGCTAAGCCCTATGTGAAATGGTCCTCCGAGATTCTCCACTTCGAGGATTTACCCCGGATGGTACATCGGGCCGCAAAAGTGGCTGCCTCTCCCCCTATGGGCCCGGTCTTCCTTTCTCTACCCGTTGATGTTTTAAAAGCTGAGGGAGAGATCGATCTGGGAGCTTCCACCCGCATTGATCCCCGCCTCCGCGCTTCCCGCGCGGCCATCGAAGCATCAGCCGAAATGCTAAGCCGGGCGAATCATCCGGTCATCATTGCCGGGGATGCAGTGGCCCGCGGCGATGCCCATAAAGAGCTGGCCCGGGTGGCGGAACTCCTGGGAGCTCCGGTTTATCAACAGACGGTATCAGGCACTTGTAACTTTCCTTCTTCCCACCCCCTCTCATTGGGGCCGATTCCTCGTATCCAGAAAGCGGCCCGCAACGCTCTGCAGGATGCTGATGTTCTCTTTTCCGTCGGCGCCGACCTTTTAACCATGTCCTTGCCCTCGGAGATTGATCCGATCCCTCCGGGCCTACCCATCATCCACCTGCACCTCGACCCATGGGAGATAGGCAAGAACTATCCGGCGAAGATCGCTTTCCTGGGCGATCCCAAAGAGACCCTTCCCGAGCTGGAAAAGGCTCTTGGGGAACGGTTAACCTTAGGGGGCAAAGCGGAAGCTGAGGTTCGGCTGGCAAGGGTCGGCCAGGCCAAGGAGAAAACCCTCTCAGTGCTCAGAGGAAAAGCAAAAGAGGAAAGAGAGAGGATGCCCATCACCCCCCTGGCCCTGATGGAAGCGGTATGTGATAACCTTCCCGGTAATTCCGTTGTGGTCGACGAGACGATTTCTTCCGGGCGTGCGCTGCGCGTCTTGCTCAAGAGCGAGGACCCGCATAGCTACTATGGCATGCGCGGCGGAGGAATCGGCTGGGGCATCCCCGCCGCCCTGGGGGTAAAGTTGGCGCTGGGGGACCGTCCGGTGGTGGCTCTCATCGGTGACGGGAGCGCCATGTACTCCTATCAGGGCTTATGGACTGCGGCTCATTACGGCCTGGCCGTTACTTTCGTGATCTGCAACAACAGCAGTTATCGGATTCTCAAGGAACGAACCCATGCCCTGGGAGGGTTCTCAGCCAAGGCTGATTCCTACATCGGCATGGATCTCGAACAGCCCGAAATCGATTTTGTGGGGCTGGCCAAGGCTCTTGGTGTGCCCGGGGAACGGTGCGAGAGATCTAAGGAGGTCAAGGGCGCCCTGGCGCGGGCTCTTCGCCAGCAAGGCCCGGTATTGATCGATGTCCAGCTCGACCGCAGCTTTAAACCGTAAAGTTCGTAACACTTTAGCCCTTTGAAAAGAGGTGAGGCGCAAGATCAGAGGAAATCCATGGTCCGGGGGCCTGGGCGGCCCGCTTGGAATCATAAGGCGCTGATTTCTTCGCGGGTGGGGCGGGGAAAACGCCCCCCGCCTCCTTCGACGGAAACGAGCGGGGTTCTTCGTGGCCAAGCGAAAACCCGGCCGATGCTTCCGGCGCGTTCCACCCAGACCCCCGGACCTCAACAAAGGTGGTAAAACCACTTTTTCAAACCGCTAAATTGATACTAAAGTTCATATTCCCTTTCACTCCATGGATGACCCGCAATTCCGTAAACTTCTCGTTTTTTTCGGCCTTTCCTGGGGGGGCTATCGAAAGGTCAGGAAAGGGGTAAAGAAACGCATTACCCGCCACATGCGGGAAATCGCTTGTCGTACGGTGGAGGAATATTTGCTGGCCCTGGAGGAGAACCCTGAACTTAAAAAGCAAGCGCAAAAACTTATGACGGTCTCGATCAGTCGTTTTTTCCGTGATCGGGATCTTTGGCAAACAATGGAAGAACATATTTTACCCGTTCTTATTGACTCCCAAAATCTGAAGATTAAAATTTGGTGCGCAGGCTGTGCCTGCGGGGAAGAAGTGTACAGCGTTAAAATCCTCTGGGAAAGACTGCGGGGGCGCTATGCCCAGTTGCCGGAATTGGAATTATGGGCAACCGACCTGAACCCTGAGCTTCTTGACCGCGCCCAAACCGGGATCTATTCGTTGAGTGGCCTGAAGGAGGTTCCGGAAGAGTGGCGGTCCAGATATTTCAGGCAGGTGAAAGAAAAACACTTTGCGGTATCAGACTTTCTCAAAGAAAAAATATTTTGGAAGGTTCACAACCTTATTGCCGACAATCCGCCCGGAACGGGATTTTCCCTCATCTTTCTGCGGAACAACCTTTTGACCTATTATACGGTGGAAATGCAAAGCGTAACACTCCGCAAAATCATGGGCAGTTTGGAAACGGGAGGTTTTATCATCATCGGCTCGCATGAAAAAATACCTGTCGGCTTGCAAGCGCTCTGCTCAACTCCCTATCACCCAAAGATTTATCAGAAAACCGGATGAACTCCCGGGGTGGGCTGCGGAACCAATCCCTCCATGCACCCCTTTTCCCTCCATGATTTTGGCAGCGGGAATTTTTCCGTTCCTTTAACAACGGGAAAAGCCGATTTCGCTGTCGACTTGATTTCTTTTACGGCTTCCCTTTAGAAAAAAGAACGGAGGGGGTTAGGAAGGTGAAAGAAACAAGCTTCATGGATACCTCTTGTCTATTTTTACCGGACGATATATCATAATTTTCGCCCACGACTCCTGGCGGATGAATACGGAAATCCTATGGGACATTATCGTTCATGACCTGCCCTTGTTAAAAGAGTCTCGATAGGCGCTTCCGGAGAAAAGGGATCGGTCTGAATGGTGCCTGAGGTGAGAAGAAGCGAGTAAATTCCGATGCCATCAATGAGAGGAGGGCGGCCTCATTCTGCAAGGGAACCCCTCGGCCCCGGACCTGAGAGATTCACCATCCCCCATTAATCGCGGAGGTTCGGCGGTATGAGGCAATAGGCCGAAACGACCAAATCGATTGGGATAAGACCTTACATGATCTTCATCAATGAGCATGGAAACAAGTTCGGCAGGGTCTTTATAGGGATGGGCCAAACGGCCCTAAAAAAAGAAAGAGAGGGAAGATAATGGGGTTTGATATTTTGGTGACAATATTCGTCATGTTGGCGCTGATAGCGCTGGCCTTTTTTATTTCAGCCCGGATGACCAGACGAGGTGTCTCCCAGGTGCTTAAAATTTTTCGAAAACACAATGCCATAGGAATCCAACAGGCCAGGACAATCGATGAGCTGGGATTGAGACCCCCGAGTTTACTGGATAGAGTCTCGCGCCCGCGCGATTACAAACAGAACGCCTTGAAAATTCTTCTGAAAAGTGAAATAGTCCATTTCACGGGAGAAGGAAAGCTTTATATCACCGAAGAGAAAATGGAGGAGTTGACCAGGAAGGGAATATAAAAATATAAAGATATAAAACTACCAAAAACCAGGATCAAGGGGAATATCCATGAGAATTGGCGCTTTTGAGCTTCAGGAACCCATTCCGGAATTAAAGGAACCGCACGTTTTAACAGTTCTTCGCCCCTGGATAGATGTGAATAATGTCGGCAGCCTGACCTTAGATGGATTGGAGGATCAGTTGGGAGCTAAGGAATTGGCCAAATTGGCCAGACCGGGAAACTTCTTCGATTTTACCCGTTATCGCCCCACCCTTTACTTTGAAGGAGGGGTGCGCTGCATCAAAATACCCAACACCATTCTTCATTACGCCCGCAGGGAAAAAGGCCCTGCCCTCCTTTTTCTTCGCCTTCTGGAACCGCATTCCCTATCGGAAGTTTATGTGGATTCCGTCCTTAAGCTTCTTAAGGCCCTCAAGGTGAAAAGATATTGCCTCTTAGGCAGCATGTATGATTCGGTCCCCCACACGAAACCTTATCTGGTCAGCGGAAGAGCAGCGGGAAAAGAAGCGGAGCAGGATTTAAAGAAAACAGGGGCCCAGCCCAGTCATTATCAAGGTCCGACGACCATTACCTATTTGATTGCCCAAAAAGCGCTCGAACTGGGCATGGAAACGATCTCCTTTGTCGTTTCTTTACCGCAATATATTAATGTGGAGGAGGACTATCTGGGAAGGGTGCGCTTGATGGAGATTTTGAACTTGCTCTATGATATTCCGATTGATCCTAAAGATTTTGAGAAGGCGGCCAGGCTGCGGGGTCTCATCAACCAGAAAGTGGAAACAACACCGGAATTGAAAAAAATTCTTCCCCATTTTGAAGCCATCTATGGGGCCCGCATGGCTAAGGGAGAAGGAGAGGGGATGACAGGTCTTTCTCCTGAGATGGAGCAAATTTTTTGGGAAACAGACGAGAAAGATTTCGGAAAAGCCTAACGAAAAAACTATCTCCTCTCCTTTAGTGGAATGGGTTATAACCCCCCGACTTTAGGGTTTCGATAGAATGCCCTCCGGCCTCTTTCCAGTGGAAAACCCTATTGCAGGGAAGAGGGAGAAGCCTTTTTTGAGAAGTGTTTGAATCAACGTCCCCTCTTTCAACGTCCCCTCTTTTCAAGCTGGAAGGAAGGTATTGCCAAGGGAGTCAGGTTTTGATAGAAATCATCTTATGAAGAAAATAAAAATCTTCCCACGTCTTTTTTTCCTTGGACCCGCGCTGCTGCTGGCAGCATTGGTGGCGACAGGATGCGCTCACTACCCGGCCAACCCGCTTCTGAAAGAGGTCGTTCCGGATGAAGGATACCGGATGAGAAACGTGAGACCGGCGGGGAATTCCGATCAAATACTCATGATCCTCACTTTTTCAGGGGGAGGAACGAGGGCCGCTGCCCTTGCTTATGGGGTGATGGAAGAGTTGGCCCGAACGGAGATTCGCTTTAATGGACGGAAGGGAATGCTATTGGATGAAGTGGACGCCATCTCCGGAGTCTCGGGCGGGAGCGTCATTGCCGCCTACTACGGCCTTTTCGGCAAACGGCTCTTTGAGGACTTTGATATCCGTTTTCTGAAAAAAAATATTCAAAACGATCTCCTCAAGTTACCCTTCAAACCCGGCAATTGGTTTCGCCTGTGGGCGCCCCATTTCGCCCGCACGGATTTGGTTGCCGAATATTTTGACCAGAATCTATACGATTGCGGAACCTTCGGAGATATCGTGGTTAGAAAAGGGCCGATGATTTTCATCAATGCCACGGATGTAACCCAAGGGTCTCATTTCACCTTCTGCCAGGACCTTTTTGATATTCTCTGTTCGGATCTGTCCCGCTTCCCCGTGGCCCGGGCCGTCGCCGCCTCAGCCGCGGTTCCGATCCTCTTAAGCCCCATCACCCTTTACAATTATGCCGGGAGTTGCTCCTACCGGGAGCCGGAGTGGGTGCAACAGGTTCTGGAAGACCCCCATTCGTCGAGGAGGCGATATCAGCAGGCCCTCCAGTTAAAGTCCTACATGGACGCCGAAAGAAAACCCTATATCCATCTGGTGGATGGTGGAATTGCGGATAATCTCGGCCTGAGAGCCGCGATTGACCGGCTGCTCCCCCAGGGGGAACTCTGGCCTCTCTTAAGTACCTGGGGCTGGAAAACATCCGCAAAATTGTATTCCTTGCCGTAAATGCGGAGAAGGAGCCGGATCAAAAGCTGGACCAGTGGGGGAGGACGCTCAGGGGCGATAAGGTGGCCACCTCGGTTCTGCGCATTCCCATGATCCGTTACAATTTCGAGACCATCCAACTGGTGAGGGAGAAACTCAAGGAGTGGACCGAAGAGATTCGGGGGAAAAGGCGCCAGGGAGCCACACCTAAAGAGGGGGCCGATCAAAAGAGTCCTGAGCCGGCCGCCGGCGGGGATATCCAATCCTACATGATTGTCGTAGACCCCGATTTTTTTCCCAGTGCCTCGGAGCGGGCCTTTTTCAACCATCTGCCCACTTCTTTTGCCCTTCTTCCCGAAACTGTGGATCGGATCCGGGAGGCCGCCCGCCGGATTCTGGTCCAGTCACCCGAATTTCAGAGGCTTTTGCGGAACCTTAGGGAGTAGGAAAGGGATTTCGCCCTCCCTCCGGGGGGTTAATATTTCTTACCCGGGGATGGGGGACCTCCCTTTTTTATCTTTCGAGGGTCTTTGAGAATTTCAAGGTAGACTTCTTTTTTTGCTTTAATCGTTCTAACCGTTTCAGCTCTCCATATTTCCCGAATCGGCCATCCTTTCCCATGAAAACCTCATTTTGGCCTCCGCAGCCTGATAAGAAGGTGCAGGAGCCGATGATGGTTGAAGAGGGGACGTTGTGAAAGCGCTGGTCAAAACCGGCATGGTGTAGGAGGTGAAAGTCCTTTACGGAGTAAGGAGTAGCGATCCGCTCCGGCCTCAAGCTATGCGTCGAAGACCAGTGATGGCGTGGCGAAGCGCTAGCAGAGGGGCGAACAGGCGCAGTATTGATCTTCGAAATCACCCTTCGGGAGCGCCGACCTTGTACAGCGGTGGGGAAGGCAATATGGAGCCGGGGCGATAGTGCGAGTGCCGGTTTCAGCTTCCCGGAGCCAGAGACCTGCAGCCTGTGCGTAGGCACCATGCACGGGAACCGGGAGAGCTCGGCAGTGGCTGGCGGGGGTCCTGCCGCCAGTCCGGCTGGGGAAGGCCGGGGGCCGTAATTTCTGATAAGGTGTCCGGTACCCCGGCACACGGTACCTCGGCACCCTGCCCATCGATCGGTATTCACCTTGGCACAGGATAAACAAAAACAGCTCTTACAAGAAAAAGGCACCCTCCTCCACTCACCCCCGCACTCCCCACACACATAGGTCGCATAGCCATTTTTCGCATCCCCGCAGCCCAGCATCTTTTGAACAACTTCATTGTATCGATCTTCTCGATACCGAGAAATGATCTCCTTGAAAGACTCCCAGTGAGTCCGAAAGATCCCTTTGATCTCGTCCCGGTTAAACCACCGAGGAAAGGATCCCATCTTGGGAGTGCATTATAACCCCTTAACCTGACAACTAAAAAGATATATTTTTAGCATCAGGTTGTCCTTCGGGCACCCCGATGCTAAAAAAGGAATTTCCTAAAGGGATAACTTTTTCTTAAGTTCCAGGGGACCCCCCTCTTTTTCCCCTCCTTCATCTCAGATCACCTGAATAGCACGAACGGATATTCCTTTTTCCATAAGAACAACGCCGCTGGTTTTCAAAACTTTAAAAACCCCCTCCCCTCATCCCCCCTGTCTCCCTTATGGCGGAATTTCAAGAATGAAATTGACATGGATAAATTCCTCTGTTATTTTTAACTGTAAAGGGAAAGGAAAAGCCTTTGGTATGGATGATTACCCTAAGATGAAATTGGAGGAAATATGAAAAAATTTGCTTTAGGGGGAACAATTCTGGGTTTCGTTTTAATATTATTTGCCGCTCCGCCGGCCTCTGCCATGGGACTTGAGGTAGCCGCGGGGGTATGGAGACCGGATCCATCCGGGGATATGGGTTACAAGGGGGAATCCTTGAGTTTGGAGAATGAGCTTAAGTATGATGCCAATGTTAAGGTATTTGGCCGGGTTAAAATAGATATGCCGCTGGCGATACCCAATATCTACCTCATGGCAACCCCGATGAAATTTGAAGGGGATGGAAGCAAAAATATTAACTTTACATTCGGCGACAAGACATTCGCAGGCAATATCCCTTTCTCTTCGAGTGTAAAGCTGGATCACTATGACGTTGCCCTGTACTATGGTATTCCTTTTCTAAAGACCGCTACCCTTGGGAAGTTCAATGTGGAGGTTGGTTTGAATGCGAGGATAATGGACTTGAAGGCGGAAATAAACCAGTCGAGCACAGGAATCAGTGAATCGAAAGGCCTCACTCTGCCTGTCCCCATGATTTATCTTGGCGCTCAACTGAAACCCGTAAAATACCTGAGCCTTGAGGCCGAGGCCAGAGGGATTGCTTACAGTTCGAATCATTATTATGATCTGATCGGCCGGATTAAGCTTCAACCCATTGGCCCGGTCTTCATTGCCGGTGGCTATAGATACGAGGATGTAAAGATTGATCAGAGTGATATAAAGGCAAACATCACCTTCAAAGGACCGTTTTTAGAATTAGGAATTGCATTCTGAATATCCACCGGAAAAGCAAGATAGGTTTTTCAGAAAGGATAAAAAAGAAATCCGGCGTAAATAAAAATTATTTGTTCCTTATGGTGAGGCGCAATCTTTTCGGGTTGTGCCTTTTTTCCTATCCGATAGGTCGAGCTGTTGGCAATCCTTTTCCTGTAACACTCGTAACACCCTATCGCTTATCGGGTACCGACAGCCATCCAGGGATGGGGGACGGGATGGGGGACGTAGTTTATTTTTATCACTTCATATTCTCCATCTCTATTTTTCGAATCGCATTGGCAATGGCTGAAGTACAAACCCCTACATGACGCGCGATCTCGGCCATCGGAATTCCGTATTCCCGGCTTAATTGCCAAGCCACCTTCGCACGCACGCTGGAAACTCTCCGAGCCTGACCGCCCAAACGTAATTCCTTCTCATCATCACATGGCGGAGAATCCCGGGAGTGTCCGATCTTGCTTGCCGTTGCCGTGGCATAGATCCCTCTTACCAGAAAACCCATTCTTTGTAAAGTTATATTTTTAAACTACGTCCCCTATTCCATGCTTTCTTCCTTCGCCAGCCGCAAGATCAAGGGCCTTTCCTTTCGGAAGAAGCCGAACATGCCTTTTTAAAAAAGGATTCGAGGCTTTTCCAAAGGCAAACCCCTTTCCCTTAAACCTCTCATCCCATCGTCTCTGATCCGATTTCATCTTCCCCTCCACTTCAACATTACCATTTGATTTTCACAGGGTCAAATCGGTTTAAATTGGGTGATTTGGTTTCGGGAAGCTTTAAGGCATTTAGTTTATTTATCTCAACAAAAAAGTTGACACCCTGATAAATTCGGAGTATATTCCGAATAAAACCTATTTTTTCCGGAGTGAATATGTTCGAGAATGTGATCATTGACCAGAATCCGCACTGGAATGGAACTCTGTATAAAGAAGGGGTGCCACGAGATGTGATGAGCAAAATACATCGTGGACTGGCCTTGCCACATATCCTTTCCGTTGTCGGAGTGAGGCGGTCGGGAAAAAGTACGCTCATCAGGCAAATCATAAATCATCTTCTGAAAGAAAAAGGAATAAAACCAAGGAACATTCTTTTTTTGAACCTCGAGCACCCGGGCTTCAGCAGGTATAAGAACGATGTGGAGAATCTGGAACGGGTTTATGAAGATTATCTCAAATTGGCGTCTCCTGCCGAAATGATCTACTGTTTTTTAGACGAGGTTCATTTTTTTCAGGAGTGGCAGGTATTTGTAAAATCTCATTATGAACGGAAAAATGTGAAATTCATTGTTACCGGCTCCAATTCTCGCCTTTTGTCTTCGGAGTTTATTACCCTTTTGTCCGGTAGAACCATTCCTGTGGAAGTATACCCGTTCTCTTTTTCCGAATTTATACGGGCGAAGGGGGAGCAGTATTCAGACCAGGTATCGCTTCTTAAGAATCGTCATAAGATACGAAGCCTTCTCGATGATTTCACCCACGAAGGAGGCTTTCCGGAGATAGCTTTTATTGAAGAAAGAGAGACAAAAAAAGAGGTTCTTGCCATGTATGCGAGAAATATTCTCTATCAAGACATAGCGGCCCGGTTCGGAATTAAGAAGGCGGTTGATCTCGAGAATCTCTTTTTTTATCTTGCCTCAAACATATCGTCTTCGTATAGTTTTAATAGCCTCTCAAAGCTTACCGGGCTCACCGATAAGACCGTTAAGGAGTATCTCTCCTACTTTTCAGATGCTTATCTCCTCTTTACAGTGGATGCTTTTTCCTTTTCCGTAAAACATCAGTTGAAAAGTTCGAAGAAGGTCTATACGGTTGACGCAGGATTGGCGGAGGCTGTCTCATTCCGGTTTTCGGACGACCGGGGAAAGTTTCTTGAAAATACGGTCTTTCTCGAATTGAAGCGGCGGGGCAAAGAGGTTTTTTACTACAAGACGACAAATGGTCTTGAAGTGGATTTTATCATCAAGAAAGGCCGCAATATTACCGACCTGATTCAGGTATCAGGAGAGCTGACGGAAGAGAAGACAAAGGCCCGTGAGGTGAGGGCATTGATAAAAGCCATGGATGAAATCGGCTTAAAAAAGAGCCTCATTGTCACACTGGAACAGGAAGGTGTAATCAAAGAGGGCGGGAGAACGATTTCCATCGTTCCAGCATATAAATTTCTTTTGAATATGGAGAGTTAGGGGTGTCATGAGGAATGGTGTTATTAACAGTCTTAAAATAATAACGACATCCATTTGTAAAATCCCTCCTAACCTCCCTCCTTCGGCAAACTCAGGATGGTGAGCATGTCGAACCATTTGCCAAAGGGAGTCCCGCTTTTAGCGGGATTTGGAAAACCAGGGGCAAGGGGAGATTTTCCAATGCTTATGTCAATTCAATTATGAGACTGTTAATATTTCAATGCAATGATAAGGCTGTTCATAACTCTTGTTGAAAATTTAGGTCTTGATGACCAAAGAGGGAAATTCGGGTAGAACAAAATTTGTTTACAGCGCTGCAAGAATGTATTACAATATTGCATCATGATTAAGCGCTGGGTGAAATTACCTGAAAAAACATCATTTTTTCTTTTTGGACCAAGGCAAACGGGGAAAAGCACTTTAATCGGCGAGACCCTTGAAGGTGATGTCTGGACCGTCAACCTGCTTTTGAATGAACCATTCACCAAGTATTCCAAATATCCTGAATTATTTCGCAAAGAAGCGCTCCCAAAAATTGATAAAGAGCAGGTAAAAATAATTTTTATTGATGAGATCCAAAAGGTCCCTTCTCTCTTGAACGAAATCCAATTCCTGATGGATCAGAAAAAGGTCCAATTTATCATGACGGGTTCAAGCGCCCGCAAGTTGAGAAAAGGGGGAGCCAATCTCTTGGGCGGAAGGGCTGTTGAACGTTTTCTATTCCCCTTCATCTTTTTTGAAATTGAAAAAAGCTTTGGGCTTGATGACCTGTTGAGGTTTGGTTCACTGCCTGCGGTCTATGGCAGGAGCGAGCAGGAGAAAATGGATCTTCTCGCGGCCTATACCAATACATATTTACGCGAAGAGATTCAGGCCGAGGGGATCGTGAGAAATCTGGGCGGATTCTCCAGGTTTTTGGATGTTGCTGCCAGTCAATTCGGGGAGCTGGTAAGTTTCTCCAATATTGGCCGGGAATGCCATTTGCCGACCAGGACGGTTCAGTCCTATTACGAGATTTTAGAAGATACGCTGATTGGCCTACGGCTTGACCCGTGGCGGAAGAGTCTGCGTAAACGGTTAAGCGGGCACCCCAAATTTTATCTTTTTGATCTGGGAGTAACGAACGCCATTAACCGTCATTTAAGCGCTCTGCCCGATCATGTTCTGCGCGGGCGCCTGTTTGAGCAATTTATTATTTTAGAAACCCATCGCGTATTAAAGTATATACGAAGCGAGGCAAGGATTTATTATTGGAGAACCAATACCGGAGCGGAAATCGATTTGGTTATTGAAAAGCAAGGAAAACTGTGTGCGGCCGTTGAAATCAAAGCTAAAAGAGAAGTTGGCGGGAATGATTTTTCCGGCTTCCGCTCGTTTTGTGCGGATAATCCAAACGTCCCCTGTTTTCTTGTCTGTGAAGTCGATGAGCCCTACGAGGAGAGAGCCATTGAAGTTTTACCCTGGTCAAACTTCTTGCAACGCCTGCCGGATTTTCTTTGAAATTTCTGGACGTCCGGGTATGGCAGCCAGAGTTTACTCTATCGGAACTGGGAGGCGGTCAAGACCGCATGCGCCAGACACCCGATGCTGATCTTTGATCGGATCGTTGGCCTGGATGAGTAATAAGGATTCGTTTTCCTCAAACAGACCAATCTGCCTGCCGTTCTACTCTCCAATGTCTTATGGCTGTATTTCAGATAAAAGGGCAAGGCGATTTTTATGTTGACAAAAACGAGTGGTTTTAGGAAAATATAAACCATGAAATCGGGGCCGAAGGATGAAATGAAATCGAAACTTTGGCTTAAATCTTGCCTCACTCACTCACTCACTCACTCACTCACTTCTATTCCATTTAAAGATTTCCTATCCTTTCTTAAATCATATAAAACAGTTAGGCATTCACCCACCCAACTATTTCAATGGTTCTATAATTTTCACTGCAATATTTAAGGTTGCAGTATCTTATAAAAACCTAAATTGAGCGATTTTATTAAATTCCATTGTAGCGCAACCCTTTAGGGCTGCTTCTAAGGCCTGCCTGCGGCAGGCAAGCAAGGCTAAAGCCTTGCGCTACATATCACCTTTGGGGTGACTTAAATTCCTAACGGATGCCCGGAACGAAAGAGGTTTTCAAAAAGAATCGCTCAATTTAGGAAAAACATATTTCCCAATATAAAAATTACAAATCCCCCTGTCCCCTCCTTGCCAAATTTGCAAAAATGGGGGGCGGCGGAGAAGAGGTGAAGCTGTTTTGAGGATTGCTGCCATGCAAAAAACAGATAAGGCCCTTTCACCCATCCTCGACTACCTGTTCGAAAAACGGGGCTTTGATTTCTCGGGCTACCATCCGGACATGTTGGAACGTCGCATCGGCAAGCGGCTTGCGGCCACCGCTTGCAAAGATTTCAGCGCCTATCTTGCCTGCCTGCAACGCGACGCCGATGAGCTGGATTACCTGATCGACGTCATCACCATCAATGTCAGCCGGTTTTTCCGGGACACTCTGACCTTCGAGCTGATGGCCGACCGGATCCTGCCGGACATCCACGCTATCCGAGCGCCGTGGAAAAGGATGAGAGATGAAAATTGCGGTTTTTGTCAACTCGGGGGAAGTCGAGGTTTGCCAGGGGGATGGCGTTCTCCGGGCGGGTGCGATCGGTTCCTGTGTGGTCGTTACGGGTTATGACCCGGACTCTCGCGTCGGCGGCATGGCACACGTGATGCTCCCCGGGGTTTCCCGAGACCCAAACCCGTCGGTCAGAACGAAGTATGCTGAGAACGCATTGCAGGAAATGGCGCGAAAAATGTCGGATTTAGGAGCAAGTGAGGCAGGGCTGCACGTATGCCTCATTGGCGGCGGCAATCTCCTGGGGGACGGTCACGACAGCCTCGGCCAGGAGATCGCGTGGTCGGTCGCTGAAGTCCTTCGCAGGATGCGCATTGAGCCGGTGGCGATGGAGTTAGGCGGCACGCAGAGGAGAAACTGCACCCTCGACATCGCCAGCGGGCGCGTAACATTCACAGTCGGAGATTCCACCGAGCGCACGCTGTGGGAAGCCCGGGGCTCCGACTCAGGCCCGGCAAAAAACCGGGGCGATCGTTCTCTAAAACAGGGCAGGAGGTAGTGCATGAAGTCCCTAACGAAGGCAGAGCTTGAGATTGAGATTGAACGGCTACGCAAGCGTATCGGCGAGATGGAGACCCAGGCCGACCGGAACCAGCGCACCCACCAGAATTTGAGCCAAATCGAATGGACGCTGGCGGGCAGGGGGCCGGAGCGCGCTGATTACGTCCCGGATTATGGCGATTTGAGCCTGCTGAACCAAGGCGGTTTGATCCTGACGACCGTTGGCAGGGAACTGCTCCGGGGAATTGCTTCGGACTATCTCCACCTGCTCGAAACCTCGGCGGCGATCTATGAGCGGAACGGTAACTATGCCCTGGGCCTGTTCTCCTCGGGCTGGTGCCAGTTGATGGACTCGGCTTCGCGCCGGTTGTGCGGCACAGATGACAACCCGGAAGCGTTGCAGAGCGGAAAATGGTTGTGCCATGAATCTTGCTGGAAGGACGCCTCTCTCAAATCCATCGAGACGGGAGAGGCCGTGGATATCGAATGCAGCGGGGGCATTCATCTCTACGCGCTGCCGATTTGGGCGGGCGGTGAAATTGTGGGTTCGATCAACTTCGGTTATGGTGATCCGCCCAAAGATGAAAAGAAACTACGAGAGCTTTCCAGACAGTACCGGCTGCCGCTCGAAGATTTGCGCGAGCATGCCGAAACCTATCCGAGCAGACCGCAATTCGTGATCGATTACGCCAAAACCCGTCTGGCAAAAGCCGCCGCTTACCTGGGGACCATCATCGAACGTGAGCAAGCCGCCCAAGCCATGCGCGCCAGCGAACAGCAATTGAGGGCCGCGAATCAGCAACTTGCGGCGAGCAACCAGCAACTGCGGGCCACCGAACAGCAGCTCCGCGCCTCGAATCAGCAGTTGGAAGCATCGAATCAACAACTGAGGGCGGCCGAAGAGAAGCTGCGCGAGAGCGAGAGGCACTTACGTGCTATCGTCCTTAACACCCCGGACTATATCATTATGCAAGACCGCGAACAGCGCTACATTTTTGTGGTTAACCACCAACTTGGCCTCACCGATACGGACATGATTGGGAAGACCGACAGAGAACTTCCCGGTATTACATCTGAGGACGCTGAGAAACTCACTGCCATTAAGAGGAGGGTGTTGGAAACGGTCGAACCATTTTACTTGGAGACACCGCTCAAGAATTTGAAGGGTGAAACCGAGTACTTCGAGGGGACATATACCCCGAATTTTGACTCGGGTGGCAAGGTCGATGGGCTCATCGGATATTTCCGCAACATCACCGAGCGCAGGCGGATGGAGGAGGAGCGGGCGGCATTGCAGGAGCAACTTCGGCAGTCCCAGAAGATGGAGGCTATCGGGCAGATGGCCGGGGGTTTTGCGCATGATTTTAATAATGCTTTGACGTTGATCAAGACTTGTTCTCAGTTGGCTCTTTATGATTTGAGGGAGGGGGATCCGTTAAGGGAGAAGGTGGAGATGATTTTGGGGGCGACGGATCGTTCGGCCAATTTAGCCAGGCAGTTATTGGCATTTAGTCGTAGGCAGGTTATGGAGATGAAGGTTTTGGATTTGAACCATCTATTGCAAGAATTAGACAAGATGATGCGGCGGGTGATTGGGGAGGATATAGAGTTGGTGCATGTTTTTGCCGGGGATTTGGGGCGGGTTAAGGCCGATCCTGGGCAGATTGAGCAGGTGGTGTTGAATATGGTGTTGAATGCTCGGGATGCAATGCCTAAGGGGGGAAAGCTTACCATAGAGACGGCCAATGTGGAGTTGGATGAGGCGTATGCCCGGGGGCATGTTTACGTAAAGCCTGGGAGGTATGTGATGTTGGCGGTGAGTGATACGGGTGTGGGGATGAGTCGGGAGGTAAGGGCGCAGGTATTTGAGCCCTTTTTTACTACTAAGGAGAGGGGTAAGGGGACGGGGTTGGGTTTGTCGTCGGTATATGGGATAGTGAAGCAGAGTGGGGGTAGTATAGAGGTTTACAGTGAGTTGGGCAGGGGTAGTGCGTTTAAGGTTTATTTGCCTCGGGTGGAGGATGGGGCATTGGAGGAGGAGAGGTTGGCGGTAAGGGAGAAGGAGGTTCTTCGTGGTAGAGAGGTGGTATTGGTGGTGGAGGATAGTGATGAGGTGAGGCGGTTGGCGGTGGAGGTATTGCGGCGGTATGGGTATGAGGTATTGGAGGTGGCGAATGGTGGGGAGGCTTTTCTGGTTTGTGAGCAGAGGAGGGAGAGGATAGATTTGCTTTTGACGGATGTGGGTGTTATTTCCCACGATATCGTGGAAGTATGAGGAGAGGGGTTGGCAAGATAAATGGACCGATGGTATAAAGGTGGGTGAAATAGCGAGGTAAGAAATTGACCTTGGAAAAATAACCAAGCGTCAC
>Ga0194125_10003744_pt1 | contig 24333 bp, 27 predicted proteins | sample TA2KigC250mmetaG_FD_148626 | JGI IMG/M metagenome (GOLD analysis project Ga0194125, IMG submission 148626) | Freshwater microbial communities from Lake Tanganyika, Tanzania - TA2015034 Kigoma Deep Cast 250m | ecosystem: Environmental > Aquatic > Freshwater > Lake | place: Tanzania: Lake... | reverse complement strand
CGCCTCGACCTCCGGAGAATAGATAACCGATCACCCCCCGGGGACCTCACAAAATGACCCCCGCCTTTCTTTGTCCGCGAATCCCGAACCGGCGCCGCGGCACATCTTCTTTACCAGAACCCTTCGAGGAAGACCACAGGTATTCCCACGAGTAAAATAAAGATTGGGTTGAGCGTCCTAGAGCCACTCCCTCAATCATGTCATGAAAAGGACCCCGGATCGGGTCCGGCGTCCTCCTCATGAGAGCTGAGATGCGCTTGCCGGTCGCATAACTGAATCCTTACACCGGCATTGCGTCTGCTCTTTCCTTTTTGCCTTCATTCCTATATACCAAAATTTTCCGACCCGCTTTCGGACGCCTTCCACGCGCACGGGCGAGTCAATATGCTACTTTGAGCCTTGGAGGAGAACCGTTATGCAGAGAACCTTGTCTATAATAAAGCCCGACGGGGTCAAGAAGAAGCTGATCGGCGCGGTGATCGCGGTCTTCGAGGAGGCGGGCGTCAGAGTGGCCGCGATGAAGATGAAGAAACTGAGCCGGGAAGAGGCGGAAGGCTTTTATTATGTGCATAAGCAGCAGCCCTTTTTCCCGGAACTGGTTGAATTCATGATCTCTGGGCCCGTGGTTCTCATGGCGCTGGAAGGAGACGATGTCATAGTGCGTAATCGCGAATTAATGGGCGCAACGGACCCGGCCAAAGCCGCTCCGGGCACGATACGAGCCCGATGGGCCGACAGCAAACAGAACAACATAGTCCACGGATCCGATTCCGTGGAGAGCGCGCGGTTTGAGATCGGGTACTTTTTCGCCGAGATAGAAATCTGTTGATCTACTCGGTAGTATGCCACGTCCAGGCTTTACGAAGACGTTATGATGACCAACGCGAATCAGCTCGAGCCCCGAACGGCTCATCAATACGACGCTTCCGAGCCCCGGCCCGATCTCACGGGGATGACTCTGGATGAGCTGGAACGCTTTATGGCCGATTTGGGCAAGGAGCGATACCGAGCCGCCCAAGTGATGAAGTGGATTCATCAGGGCCTTGCGGATTCATTCCAGCAGATGACCAACCTTTCGAAAGGCTTTCGAGAGGATCTGGAGCTTATTGCCCGTGTCGGCCCGCCTCGCGTGGTTTCTGAATCCCGCTCCCGGGATGGCGTCAGGAAGTTCCTTTTGCACATGCGGGATGGCTGTGGCGTGGAAGCGGTCCTCATCCCCGAGGACGATCACGACACCCTGTGCGTTTCCACCCAGGTCGGTTGCTCAATGGGGTGCAAGATCTGCCGCACTGCTCGCATGGGCCTCGTGCGCAACCTGACGGCGGGGGAGATTGTCGGGCAGGTCCTCACGGTGCGCAAGACCGCGCCATCGAGCCGCATCACGAACGTGGTCTTCATGGGAATGGGTGAGCCGCTGGCCAACTACCTCAACGCGGTCAAAGCGATCCGTATTCTTACTCACCCGACAGGGCCCCAGATCTCATGGAGGCGCTTGACGGTGTCCACATCCGGCCTGGCGCCCCGGATCAGCCGTTTGGGCCGGGACGTGAGAGCGAAGCTCGCGGTGAGCCTCAACGCAGTCACCGATGAACAACGTGATTTCATTATGCCGGTGAACCGCGCCTATCCGCTCGAAGACCTACTTGAAGCCCTCCGGGAGTATCCTCTGCCCAGACGGGACCGTATCACCATTGAATACGTGCTTATCAAGGATTTCAACGATTCCGACGCAGACGCCCGGCGCCTGGTCAAGCTGTTGAACCCCATACGAGCCAAGGTAAACCTGATACCGCTCAACGACGACATGCTGGAGGATTTCAGGTCTCCTGACCCTGAACGTGTCGCTCGCTTCCAAGAGATACTCATGTCCCGTTCGCTCATGGCCATCATAAGGAAATCTCGCGGACGGGATGTTCTGGCCGCGTGCGGCCAGCTCGCGGGAGGTAGCCGGGAACTGTGACCGCTCAATTGAATCGGCTTATCGAAGCCCTTTGCCGTCCGGATCTATATCCTCACAAGCCTCAATTCATCCAAGTGATCCAAACCCACAGTTCCGTCATCTTTCTCTCCGGAGACCTTGTATACAAGGTCAAGAAGCCCATTGATCTGGGATTTCTTGATTTTACCACTCTGGAGAAGCGCAAGCGCTATTGCGCGCAAGAGGTGCGTCTCAATTCGCGCTTTTCCGAAGGAGTGTACCTGGGGGTGGTCCCCATTCATGACGGTCCCCACGGGATCAATCTGAGCGAAGAAGGTGAGGAGATCGACGCGGCGGTCCTCATGAGGCGTCTGCCCGAAGAGCGGATGCTGCTCACCATGCTCAGGAACGATCTGGTAACTCTGGAGATCATCGATAGAGTGGCTGACCGAGTGGCGCACTTTCATTCTCACGCGCCCATCGGACCGGAGATCGCCAGATTTGGGGCTCCAAGTGTTATCCGGTACAATGCGGAAGAGAACTTCGAACAAACTCGTCCCTACATCGGCCGCACAATCGGCGAGCAAACCTATGGGGAGCTCGTCGCGCTCACGCTGGAATTCCTGGATCGCAACAAGGGCCTCTTCGCGCATCGGGCGCGGGAGGGCTTCATTCGCGATTGCCACGGAGACCTGCACCTGGAACACGTGGTTATTCTGAACGGCGTCATTCTTTACGACTGTATCGAATTCAACGAACGCTTTCGATACGGAGACACGTCCGCGGACCTGGCCTTCCTTCTCATGGACTTGGCCTTTAGAGGTTTTCCTGCGTTCGCCGACCGTATGGCTCGGCGGTATCGTGATTCTTCGGGCGACCCCCATGTAATGGACCTGTTGAACTATTACAAGTCATATCGAGCCCTTGTTCGTGGCAAGGTCTTGAGCTTCACGCTTGACGAAACCGAAGTGCCTGCCGCGGACAAAGAAGCGGCACGGGCTGAGGCGCAAGATTACTTCGCTCTTGCGCTCTCGTACCTGAAGGCCGCGCCGCGACCGACTCTGATAATCACCAACGGGCTTTCCGGCAGCGGTAAGAGCTACCTCGCGGAACGGCTGGCAATAAGGCTCGGATCAGCGCCGATCCGATCGGATGCGGTTCGGAAAGAAATGCACGGTGTGGCGCCGACCCAACATCGACTTGACAAGTACCGCGAGGGGATCTATACGTCCGGTGCGACGGAGAGGATTTATGAGGCCCTCCTGGAGGCTGCGCGGCAGCGTCTAATCCGGGGGGAATCCGTGATCCTTGACGCGTCCTTCGGCAGTCGCGCTCATCGAGAAAAGGCCAAAGAACTGGCCGACAAGGTCACGGCCCGATTCAGAATTGTGGAGTGCGCCGCGCCGGAAGCCGTGCTCCGTAGCAGGCTCAAGCGCCGTATGGAAAGCGCGGGCGATCCCTCTGACGCTCGGGTTGAGATCCTGGAGCGCCAGAAGAGCGATTTTGAACCCATTGACGACAGCGAGCGAACATATTGTCGAACATGGGACTCCACCACCGATCTCTACGATTTCTTGAAACACTTTGTCCGAGAACTCATGACCTCGCCATGAGCAAGGCAATCCTTAACCCGGGCAATCAAAAGAGCGAAACTCGTAAGGCCATGACTTCGCATCAGACCACTTCACGCGTGAAATGCTCTCAGACGTGCGGGCCCCGGAGCGCGCCGGCAATGGCTGTGGCCGCGCTCCTGGTCACCAGCCTGATCTGGGGATGCGTCCCTCAGAAGGCGATGACTTCCGAATCGACCAGGAAAAAGGTCGAAGTCCACTATAAGGCGGGCGCTCTGTATCTCCAGGAAGGCAAGACGCCCCAGGCCCTCAAGGAGCTACTCGCCGCGCATGAACTCGATCCGGTCAACCCGGACGTAGAACACGCCCTGGGGCTGGCGTACCAGCAGAAAGGAATGTACGACCAGGCGATCGAGCAGTATGACAGGGCATTGAAGCTGGAGCCGAAACTCACGGAGGCTCGCAACAATCTGGGGACTGTGTACCTGGTCAAAGCACAGTACGACCAAGCGATCGAGCAGTTTGAGAAATGCCTGCAAGACCCGTTGTACGGGACCCCCGAAAAAGCCCTGTACAATCTGGGTATGGCCTATTTCCAGAAAGGCCAACCGGAGAAGGCCATCCAGTACTACCAGAAGGCCGTGTCGGCCGACGATCAGAATGTCATGGCGCTTTATAACCTGGCGTTTTGCTACGAGAGCCAGAAACAGTACGCCAAAGCCCTTGAAAACTATCGCAAGGCCATCAAGATAGATCCCAAGTTCAAAGAAGCGCACCTGCAAATCGGGTTAATTCTGACACGACAAAAAGAGCACGACGAGGCGGTCAGGATTTTCAAGAAGATTCTGACCATGGATCCTGATTATCAACCCGCGCACTTCCAGATGGGGGTCACCCTGATCGAGACGGGAAAGGTGGCTGACGGCTTGAAGAAGCTCGAAATGATCAAAAACATGGATCCGACCGGGCCGCTTGGGAAAGAGGCGGAGGAACGAATCGAAGCAATCCGCAAGGATAAATCCAAGGCGCCCACCAAAGAAGCGGCCGGATAACTCGAGCAGGAAGCGGCCGCGTATGGTAAAGACTCGAATTGGACGGCCGGGAGATCGTCTTCCGAAGCAGGAGAGAAGCTCTTTCGTATGCGGGTAAAGGAATGGGCAAAATCGCACGAGCTCTGATCAGCGTGACGGACAAGACCGGAATAGAAGAGCTGGGAAAAGCGTTGGCCGGGTTTGGAGTTCAGATCCTTTCCACCGGCGGCACCGCGAAAGCCCTGGCTCAGGCAGGCATACCCATAACGGAAGTTTCTGCGTTCACAGGATTTCCGGAAATGCTCGACGGCCGCGTCAAGACGCTGCATCCGAAAATTCACGGCGGGATACTCGGGATACGCTCCAATCCCGAGCACGCGGCGGCAATGGAAAAGCACGGGATCGTCCCCATTGATATGGTTGTGGTCAACCTGTACGCGTTCGAAAAGACCGTGGCTCGACCGGGTTGCGCCCTGGCTGACGCGGTGGAGAACATCGACATCGGAGGTCCCACGCTTCTCAGGGCTGCGGCTAAGAACTATCCCTTGGTGACCGTGATTACCGATCCGGCTGACTACGCGGTAGTGCAAGAGGAGATGGCTCGCTCCGGCGGATCGGTGTCGGAGGAGACAAACTTCCGCCTGGCGAGGAAGGTTTTCAAACTCACCCACGAGTATGACGCCGCGATTTCGCGGTATCTGGAATCCGCGGCCCGTTCCCGGTAAAGAGCGTGGCCGGAGATATCAGGCAAAATGAAAGAGATCCAGGTCGGCATTGTAATGGGGAGTGACTCGGACCTTTCGGTCATGAAGAAGGCTGCGGAAATCTTGGACCAATTCGGCGTTCCGTACTTCATGACAGTGGCTTCTGCTCACCGCACGCCGAAACGCGTGGCCGAACTGGCCGAACGCGCGGAACGAGAGGGTTGGAAGGCGCTCATCGCGGCCGCGGGCATGGCGGCTCATCTCGGGGGCTTTCTTGCGGCTCATACGGTGATCCCCGTGATCGGTGTTCCCATGGATTCCTCCTCGCTCAAAGGACTGGATGCGCTTCTTTCCACGGTCCAGATGCCCGGAGGAATTCCCGTAGCGTGCATGGGCCTCGGCAGCGCCGGGGCAAAGAACGCAGGACTGCTCGCAGTCCAGATCCTCGCGTGTTTTGATGACTCGCTGCGTGAAAAAGTCATACAATACCGAAAAGAACAGGCTAGAGAGGTCGAAGAGAAGGCCTCGCGGGTGGAAAGGGCCTGAGCACATCGATCTCTTGCGAAGTCCTTCCGGGAGAACCCTTTTCTCGGTAGAAAAGGGTTTCCCCGGGCCCCATTTCAAAAGGCTTCATGTTTTTGGCAAACTGCTCCGCCGCGTTTCGCGAGTATGCGGATCGAAACCGCCGATCGTCGTGAGCACGGTGACATGCACAAGTGGACGTTCTGCTAATGCCACAATCCAAGGCAGCCCAATGATCCGAGACCGGTAACATCCATCATGTCACACAGGGTGGTCCAGACCAATTCCACAACAATCACACTCTGGGCGGAGGACTGCTTCCAGGGCATGGACCGGATGCGAGAGCAGAGCGTCGACGTGGTAGTAACCTCGCCTCCGTACAATATCGGCGTGAATTACGGGTCCTACGACGACACCATCGGTCGCAGCCAGTACCTGAACTGGATGGAAGAATGGGCGACCAAGGTGAAACGAGTTCTCTCTCCGTACGGCTCCCTCTTTCTGAACGTAGGCGGTAAACCGAAAGATCCATGGGGCCCTCTGGAAGTTGCGCTGCGTCTCCGGAAGGTGTTCCACCTCCAGAACACCATCCACTGGATCAAATCAATCGCGATTGACGCGGCCAGCAACGGCGACGATCACGGCCTAAGCGAGGACGTAATCGTAGGACATATCAAGCCGATCAACAGCCGTCGGTACATTTCCGATGCTCATGAGTACATCTTCCATTTCACGGCAAGCGGGGATGCGCAACTGGACCGGCTTGCCGTAGGAGTACCGTACAAACACAAGTCCAACATCACGCGGTGGAAATCCGCGGGGAAAGACCTTCGATGTCGCGGAAACACCTGGTTTGTCCCCTACAAGACCATTGTCTCAAGGTTGAAGGATCGGCCTCATCCGGCCAGCTTCCCTCCGCGATTGGCGGAGATGTGCATCCGGCTCCACGGGCTTTCCAAAGTGAATCTAGTCTTGGATCCTTTTATGGGTCTGGGCAACACCGCATTGGCGTGCACGGACCTCGAGATTTCGTTCGTCGGCTTTGAGATAGACCGCGAGTACTTCGAGCACGCATGCGGTCAAGTGGAAAGAAAAACAGATCACTCTCCGCCAGCACATCATCGTCTGTCAGACACACGCACCAAACATTCGGCCATTAGCGCATTTCCCTTGTTTAAGGAGTAACCTCCGAAAAAGTCAGTTATACCGGTTGTCAAAATGCATGGCTTCTTGGACAGCCCGCGCCTGAAGGAAAACGGTAGGGGCCGGCGTCCCTGCCGACCATTTCCAGGTCGATTGCTTCAATGCGGGGCTCTGTCAGTCTGAAAAATCTCCTTCCGGTCCTTTGTCCGAGGTAATCGATTTCGCCTTTTCTCGTATCTTGGCTTCGGTCCATTCCGCTGGGTCTTCAATCCGGCCTACTTTTGGGCCGAGATCGTACGAGCCGGCCTTGAGGATTTCTTCGATGGCCAATCCTGCGGTTTCGTGGCCGTTAAGAACATTGACAATCAAGTGATGCACGAAATCCTCAACAGCTTGAGTCATCCGTTCACGCACGTCCGCGGAGAGACCCAACAGCTTGTTCTCGAAGGGTCGGTTCAGCTTCTTGAAATCGCCGCTCTTCCAGCCCTGTTTTTGCGCGTATCCGACCATTTCCCGCCAAACGTCTTCCGGCACGCCCTGGTCCGTCATCTTGATGAAGTTGCCGTCTGAATCCAGCTCCGCGTTCCCGAATTCATTCACCTTGACGCCCCAGGAAACCATTTGGAGCGCGGTGGCCACGTTGGCCTTGGTCGTGTGAGTCTTAGCCGCAATATTTCTGAGCTTGTCGTAATTATTCCCGGATGTCCCGTGTTGCGCGCCGGACACCCGATAGGGTTCCAAGGCCCGGTGAATCTCCGAGGTGAGCTCGACCTGGATGCCGCCGCCGGTGGCCTCGATTCCGTGGGTCGTGCCGTTGTTGAGAGCAATCCAGTCCGGGAAGATTTTGTGCGCATTGAGGCCCCGCACCAGGAAGAGGGCTTCATCCACCGTGGAAAGCCCCTCTTTTCCTTTTATTTCGCCTACTTCGGTCTCGTATCCTGCCCATGAGGGGAAATACTTGCTCAGTTCGATGCTCGCGAGCAGGTTCTCGTCGTCAGGCAGATGAGAAGCATCAATTGCGATCGAGGTGACTCCCGCGTCGAAGAGTGACGGGATCTCCACCTTCGCGGCCTGGACATCATTCCCGCCCTTGATTCCGTAATGATCGGCGTGGATCGCAACGGGCACAGTGATGCCAAGTTCATTACAAATGGAATCGACGAGCCTGGCCATATTCCAGAGGCTCACGTCGCAGTAGGCGTTTGCTCCACCCTCGGACTTGGCAATCTCGATCAGAATGGCCGCGTTGGCGCGCTGGGCTGCTCTCAGGGCGCCTCTCGCCGCGAATGAGTTCCGGACACTGGCCGCGATGGCAATCGCGTGCCCTTTCCTGATCATGGCGCGGTCAATAGCCTTGCCGCTAACCAGGAGCGCCTTCGAGTTGGGGAAGAGTTTTACCGCATTGGGCGGGCGTCCTATATCCAGGGCTCTATTGAAATCGCTCGCCGAAATACCCACTGGTAGCTGCATGTTAGCCTCCTAGAACGATTACTCACCCCGCGCCTGAGCGATGTGTCAGGGGCCGCGCGCAGTATGTGCGCCCGCAGGAAGGCTCAACCCCCTCCGTGCGTGAAAGTGAGACTGAATTGATAGAAATCAGTGAATCATAAAAATAATTCTATCGAAAGGACTCGCGTCATTCAACGAGGATGTGGAAAGAGGGAAGGGGTCGCTCCCGGTTGGAATCAAGAACTTCTGTCCGCGCGTCCCGCCATCTTCTTGATACGGCGGTCGATTTGCGGTTCCGCGGGCGGGTATCCCACCGCTTTGAGGATCTTGATATCGTACTCCCTCTTGGTAGCTTCAGCAGGCTCTCTGGCGAGCGGACACCGCAGCGCTCCATAGTGCATGGGTTGGAAAACCAGAGGATCTGTCAGCGAGTATCGGACGCCTTCAAATTCGAATTCCACCTTCTTGATCCACCAAAGTGTCCCGTTGTGGATTTCGATCTTCAGATACGGTTTTCCGTCGTCTTCCCTATGCCTCAGGTATGCCGTGGCGAAAACCCGCTTCAGATCATCGGCCGCGAGAGCCTCATATGGCGGGGCTATCATGGAGCTGCGCAGCATCCACGCGACCAGACCCATGGCCGCCGCGAAGACCACCGCAATGGTCGCGGCCACCACAACGGTCTCATTTCGCTTAATCCGCAACGCAACAGACGATTTCATCCGGTCTCATCCTGAGTGCGAGATGCGGTGGTCATCTTTCCCGTTCGGGAATCGTACCGATGGAGCACCTTACCGCCGGTATAAAACGAACTGCCCACAAACGCGGTCTTATCCGGACCCACAGCTCTGAGGCTCAAGATCACGTTCGAGGGGACCACAACGGAACTCTTTTCACCCGTCGGCGTAACCAGATATGTCTCTCCGCCCGAGCCCGCGACTTCCGCGTCGAAGTACCGGTGCTCCTTGGCAAAAAACTCCTCTTCCACGCGGGCTGACTGCATCAGCACCTTTGCCGCAACTTCACTGGACCGACGATCCTTGTACGAATCCATCATCAGGAAGTATATGACGGCCAGCGCGGTGACGATCAAGACCGCGCAGACCATCTCCAGCACAGTGAATCCGGCCGCAGAATGTGCTCTTTTCACGGGAGAAGACCTCCAGTGGATGGTCAGGAATGGGATGAATCCCACGTCTCTCCCCTCATCGAAAGAAGAAGGGGAACCGAGTTGGTTTCAGGCCCCGTTGGGATTTTCCACCGGGGTGCGAGAGTTCTTAGTCCAGGCCGCCGGAAAAGTCAAGATGAATAAAGTTGTAGATTCAGATGGTTAATGATCCCTGGAAGGTTTTTTCTACATCACCGGTCATAATCACCGGATTATTTATGCCTTTCCATTCTATTTCCAGATCGCCGCCCAGGAGCGACACCACGCAGCTCTTCCGGACAAACCCTTTCAGAGCAGCCGCAACCGCAGTCGCGCACGCGCCCGTGCCACATGCAAACGTCTCGCCGCTTCCGCGTTCCCACACTCGCATGATCAGGCGGTCTCCCCCCGCAACCCTGACGAACTCCACATTCGCGCGAGCAGGAAAGAGCGCGTGGCGCTCAAGGAGAGGTCCGTAACGGCGAGGGAGCGGTTCCACATCCTCGTCCAGGATGATCACGCAGTGAGGATTCCCCATTGAGAGGATTGCCGCAAAGAAAACTCGCCCTTCCACCTCGATCCGATGCTCGAGTATGGGGCTCCCGTCAGTCTCCAGGTTGACTGGGATTTCCTGGGCTGAAAAGATGGGTTCTCCCATATCCACCCGAACTCGCTGAACCTTTCCATCATCACCGGGCAAAAGTTCGACAGTCTTTACGCCGGCCCGCGTTTCGACCGGAAGGACCTTCTTATCGGTCAGCCCGTTGTCAAAGATATACTTGGCCAGGCAACGGATACCGTTCCCGCACATCTCCGCTAGGGAGCCGTCCGCGTTGATATAGTCCATGAAGAAATCCGCGTCGGAAGAATTGCGCACCACGATGACGCCGTCACCGCCCACGCCCGCGCGGCGGTCGCAGATTCTCCGCACCTGTTCAGGAGAGAACCGAAGCGTGTCGGTGAAGTCGTGCATGACCACGAAATCGTTCATGGTCCCGTGCATCTTTTGAAAGGCGATTTCCATAGCGGCAATGTAGTCCATTTTGAGCGGGTAGGCAACCTTGCGAAGCCGCACAGGCCCGTGGGATAATTCGCTCAATGAAATACGTGATCCTCGTCGCGCTCCTTCTCCTCATCTTGGCAGTCATCCAGGAGTTTGTACTGCGAGACCGTAGCTCCGAGGGCCTGAAGGGCTATGGGGCCAAACTGAAAGACCTTGGGAGACGCCTGCACATCATCTTCGGCGTGCTGGCTCTGTTCCTGGCTGCGTTGCTCGCGGTCAGGTTGCTGGTGAAATACTTGGAAGTCTTTAAATAGCTGGGAACCGCATCGTTCACGGTTAGAAGCGCGGGCAGGGTCGCCGGCGCCTGCCGAGGCAAAAAAGAAAAGCCTTTGCGGGAATGGCACCGGATATGAAGGTTAGCGGTGGCCTTCGAGGATCTTGGTCAATTCCACGGTATCGAGCCATTCATCCGCGTCCTGGCCGCACCGGGGGCATCTTTTGGTCCCCTCGGGCATGGTGTGCCCACAATAGGGGCACGTGCCGGCCTTCTCTTCGGTGGGTCGAGCGCCGGCCTGTTTGACGGCTCTCTTTTCGAAATAGCCCTCGGTAGCGAGGTTCGCTGCGATAAGCTGGGTGAAGACGGTCTGCAGTCCCTGGAAGCTCAGCCCGTACCTGTCCATCAGTTCTCTGTCGGAGAGGCCCGCCTTGAGGTCCATCATGATGGACCGCGCGCTGATCTTCTTTTCAGGCTTGCCGCCAGGGGCCACTGAAAAACTCTCACCATACTGAAGTGATATGAGCTGACATCATACAAAGAAGCAGGTCCGGGGCCCGCGCGCCCGTGCGCGCGGACGAGTGTCCGTGTTTGGATCAAATAATTTCGATCGCGCAGGCCATGGAGACCCCGCCGCCGCCGCACAACGTGGCCAACCCGAGATTCTTACCGCGCCTTTTCATAGCGTGCGTCAGGGTCACGATGAGACGCGCGCCTGTGGAGCCCACCGGGTGTCCCAACCCAATCCCCGAGCCGTTAACGTTGGTTATCTCACGGTTCAGGCTCAGCTCTTTCTCGCAGCCCAAGTATTGAGCCGCAAAAGCTTCGTTGATCTCGATCAGCTCGAAATCTTCCAGCTTGAATCCTGAGCGGTCCAGCAGGTTCTTGACCGCGGGCACGGGGCTCAAACCCATGATCGTCGGATGACACGCGCCCATGCCTTGCGCTCGAATCCGTGCCAGGGGGTTCAACCCTCTGGCTTTGGCCTTTTCCGCGGACATAAGCACCAGAGCGGACGCGCCGTCATTGATGCCGCTGGAGTTCCCTGCGGTGACGGTTCCGGTCTTGGGAATGAAGGCCGGTGGCAGTTTGGCCAGGTCTTGGAGAGTGAGCCCGGGCCGGAAGTGCTCGTCCTTGTCGAATATCTTCGGGTCCCCTTTCTTCTGGGGCACGCTAATGGGCACGATTTCATCGGCGAATGAGCCGTCCTTGGACGCGCGTTCCACATTGTTGTGGCTGCGCAGCGCAACCTCATCCTGTTCTTCTCGGGTGATCCCCAGCTTCATTGCCACGAATTCCGCGGTGTGGCCCATGATATAGGGCTTCCCCCTAAAAGATTCCGCGGGACCGTCCGCCGGGTACGGGAGGATGTGAGAGCCGCAATGCAGACCCGTGGTGAGCGCGTCGGTGAATGTGGAGTCGCCCATGCGGATGCCCCAACGAGCGTTCTCGACTGTGAAGGGCACACCCGACATGTGTTCGATTCCTCCCGCGAGGATGGTGTCGACAACGCCGGCTTTTATCATGGCCGCGCCGGAGAGCACGGCCTCCATTCCGGAGATGCAGACACGGTTGATAGTGACCGCGGGCGCCGTATCAGGTATGCCTGCCATGAGCGCGCCGATGCGCGTTACGTTCATGGCATCGGTGGGGTTGAGGCAGCATCCGAAGCGAACATCGTCAATTTCATCAACCGATATTCCGGCTCTCTTTATGGCTTCTTTCATGGCCACGCTTGCGATTCTTGAAGCATGCATATCACGCAGCGTGCCTCCGAAAGCCCCGATGGCAGTGCGGCAACCGGAGACAATAACCACGTCCGTCATTGCGGAACTCCTTGATCTCTTAGTTTATCGATGGAGGGCGTGCGCGAGCGGTTACCTCGCGGGCTGGCAGCGCCACTCTTGGCTCAAGCGCTCAGAGTCGACCTGCTGTCCGCTCCCGCACCCTTGTATACTAGAACGTTGGCAAGCAGGAAGTCTACTTAATGATGGCCGCTTCCTCTACCGTGAGCTTCTTTTCGAAGTCGTCCCAGAATTCCTGCTCGGACTTCCTCCAGTCCGAACCGAACTTCTTGTTGAAGAGGGTGGCCACTTGGTCGAGAGCCTTTGACCAAACTGACGAATAATTGAGCCTGAGCACATCTTCCAGGAAAGGCACCAACGAACCCAGCTTCTCTTTGGGCAGATACGCTCTGGCGCCCAAATCAATGGACTTCTTGAGCGCCTCTGGCGTAAACGCGTGCGCGGTGAGCATCACTACCGGAAAACCGGCATTGTTGGCGATCTGCAGCAGGTCGAACCCACGCACCCCCATGATGTCCAGGATCACAAGATCGTACGTGTAGGAGACCAGATACTGCTGGGCCCTTTCGAATGTGGTCGACTTGTGGAGCGTACAGTCGGCCGCGTCGGTCAGCTCCTCCTCGATGATTTCCAGAACGTCCTCCTCATCATCGACCGCCAGGATCAGCTTCTCTGACAAGACTTCGGATTTGGGCATGGGTCATCCTTTTCTGTTGAGATTTAATCCGATTTGAAAAGCCTATGTTCTTTGGCAACGACAAGAGCGGTCGGCGCCTCATCATTGCGCTGTTGGATCCCCCTCCGCGTTGCCCGTTGTCCCATACTCGGACCGCGAGCGCCGCGCAGTAACCAATCGACGGGAGACCTCACACACGGTATCATGCTTATTCATACCGAGGGCTGAAGTCAACATTTTCAAGCATGTTCTCGACCACTGGGGCTCCAAGGTTGTTGTTGACCTCAGCAATTCCCGTAGGATACGTTTTTCGTGAAAGAGCGGTTCATCCGGTGGCGAATCGCGGCCCCAGGGGGAAGAGATCTTGAACCATGTCCCGAAACCGGCCGCGTGAGACGGCCGCTCCGGCGCCGCGCCTGCATTATTTTGGCCTTCAAGAAATTGCGACGAGGTACGCATGACCGTACGCACATACGTGGTGGTCCCCCCGATGCGGGGGGGCTTGGAAAATTTGAGAGAGATGGCCTCCAATCTCTGGTTCTCCTGGAACGGGGAAGCCATCGAGCTCTTCGAGCACTTGGACGAAAAACTCTGGGAAGAGAGCTGCCATAACCCACAGAAGGTCCTCATCAGTCTCTCCAAACAGAGGCTTCAAGAGATTCGGGAAGACGCCGGATACCGCTCATTTGCGCTGAAAGTGCGCCAGCGCTTCAAGGCGTACATGCAGCGCAAGCGATTCTACGAGTACAATCTCGATGAGCCGGTCGACTTCACCATTGCTTACTTTTCTCTCGAATTCGGCCTGACCGAGTGCCTCCCCATGTACTCGGGCGGACTGGGGGTCCACGCGGGCGACCACCTCAAGTCTGCCAGTGATTTGAATCTCCCTCTGGTTGCCGTCGGGCTGATGTACCACAACGGCTATTTCCACCAGAGACTCAGGCCTGACGGATGGCAGGAGGAGCTCTACCCACGGCTTGAGCTGGACACACTTCCGCTGGAAAGGGAGACCGACGAGTCAGGAAACCCACTTAAAATCGCGGTGGAGATGGCCAATGAAACGCTCTGGGCGCGCATACTCAAAGTGAGTGTAGGACGCGTGCCCCTTTACCTGCTAGACGCGGACATTGCGGACAATCCACCCCATTTGCGCGCAGTCACTTCAAAGCTCTATGACAGCGATCCTGAAACGCTGATTCGCCAGGAAATCCTCCTTGGGGTGGGGGGCTGCCGCGTGCTGGACGCGCTGGGAATTAAGCCGACCATATACCATCTCAACGAAGGGCACGCGTCTTTTGCTCTACTGGAGCGAATGCGTCACTTCATTGAGAACGAGGGGCTGTCTCCCGATGAAGCGCGTGGGATGGCCACGGCTCAAAGCGTGGTCACGCTCCACACTGGGCAGCCGGTCGGCGCCGACCTCTTCGATCGAGGCATTCTGGACAAATATTTCGCGGGCCTGACGCAGCGTTTGAGGATGGACACCGAGGTTCTCGCGCGTCTCGGTCGCCGGCGCCCCGCGGATGAGCAGGAAAAGTTCAGCGCGTCGGCGCTCGGCTTGCGTCTGTCGTCAAGAGCGAACGGGGTCAGCCTTCTCCATGCAAAGGTGGCTCGGAACACATGGCGCGACGTATGGCCTAACGCAGACCTCGAAGACGTGCCCATTCTCGGGCTGACCAACGGCGTGCACATCCCGTCGTATATATCCAGAGATTTGGCCAAGCTTTTCGACCGGTATTTGGGGCTGGGATGGAACGAAGACCCGGACAACGACAAGATCTGGCAACGAGCGGAGAAGATCCCCGATATCGAATTGTGGCGCGCCCATGACAGGTGTCGAAGCCGTCTCGTGCAGTTTGCTCGGCAACGCCTCCTCAAACAACTTAAGGACCGCGGCGAGCCCGCGAGAATCGCGGAGCAAGCCGAGCGCGTGCTCGATCCCGAGGCGCTCACGGTCTGTTTTGCAAGACGCTTCGGACAATATGAGCGGGTGGACCTTCTCTTCCGCGAACCGGAAACTCTGGCCCGCATCCTTGGTCAAACCGATCGGCCGGTCCAGATCATTATGGCCGGGAAGGCCCATCCGGACGACCTCAAAGCAAAAGATCTGCTCAAAAGAATCATCAGTCTGATTAAAGAGGAGCCGTTTCGGACACGAATAGTCTTCATCGAAGACTATGACATCAACGTAGCGCGGCTCATGGCGCAGGGAGCCGACGTCTGGCTCAATACACCCAGGCGCCCCTCGGAAGCCTGCGGCGCTTCAGGCATGAAGGCTGCGGCCAACGGCGCTCTGAATTTGAGTATTCTCGACGGATGGTGGGACGAGGGATACACGGGAGATAACGGCTGGGCCATCGGCTGGCGAGAGGAGTATGACAACCCCACGTACCAGGACGCCATCGAGAGCCGCGCCCTGTACAATCTCCTTCAGGACAGCGTCAAACCTCTTTTTTACGAGAGGACAATCGACGAACTCCCAAGGGACTGGATCGCCATGATGAAGCGCTCCATCAGGACTCTCTGCGCAGTGTTCAATTCTCATCGGATGGTCTCGGATTACGTCGAGCGCGTTTACGTGCCGTCCGCGCGCAACTCCTTCAAGCTACAAGCTGACGGATACGCAGCCCTCAAGCGGATGGTAAGCTGGGGAAAAAGCATCCAAGAAGACTGGAACAAGATATCGATTATCAGTATGGAGGTCGAAGATCAGAACAGAGCGATCCGTGGGCAGCAGATCCAGGCGAAGGTGACTATTGACACTGCGGGCCACCGTCCCGAAGAGCTGAGAGTGGAAATCCTACACGGACCCATGGATCTGCGAGACAATTTCAAACAACGACACATCACCTTACTTACTCCAGCAAAGGATGAGGTCGATGCGGACGGCCGCGTGACATTCATGGGGTCGATCCCTCTGACCCACACGGGGATGTGCGGATACGCCGCGCGTGTTACCCCCGATCATCCCAACCTCGCGCCGTCAAAGCGCTTCGAACTGGTCCTCCGAGGGTGAGCCTGGTCAGTCGTCAGGACATCGAGCTCAGATGTCCTCCACCAGGATCAGTCTGACCACGTCCGTTACCACTTTTGCCTTATGTCTGTGTGCTTCTCCCGGCGGGATGAAGACTCCGTCACCCTGAGCAAACAATACTCGCATTCCATCGAAGTCTATTTCGAGCTGACCTTCCAGGATATAGCCAAAATGCCCTTTCCGGCACCAATCCGGCTCGATGAACTCACGGGTGAATTCCACGAGACGAAGTTGTTTCCCATCTCCCTTGTGGATTTTGACGCGGACCCCTCGGGCCGGGGATTCCCATGGAATCGATTCGAAGTCCACCTTGTAAGCAGCCATTTTGGGGCGCCTCGCTTTGGTTCTCGCGAGAGGAGGAGTTGTGACAAAAAGACGGGGCCGACCCGACAACTCATGCGGAGCGTTCCTAGTCGCCTTCGCCCCAGGCTTTTTTGCTGCGGAGTATCCTCTTTTTCACCTGCGACCACGCGTCCGCGGTCAGGAACGATTGAGGCCATTGCTCCAACATGCGAACGAACATCTCGTAGGGCACGGTAAAGGTCAATTCGTCGGCTTTGACAAAGCGCCTTTCCGAGGGGTCCCATCCGCCGAGCACCGCCTTGAGCTTACCTTGTTGCAGGAACTTGATCGGCCAAGTGACCATGTTCGCGCAGCCCGCGCCGAAGGGAGACTGCACGGCTTCCAGATCGCTCGTCACAAAGGTGGCGAGTTGATGGAGCCCGGAAATGGTCTCAGGTCTGGCGAAGAAGATCACCAGCTCCGGTTTTTCGTCAGGAGCGAACTGTGAGAGAGGCTTGAAGACACAGAAGCGCCGAGGCGCAGGTCTGGGGTCCAAGTGCTCGTAAAACGCCCGCGTGACTTCAGGCGATGGCAGGTAGCGCTCGCCCTCGATCACGCCTGGAATCCCCGTGGAAACATAATGCACGATGAAGTCGAGCTGGGGCTTGAGAAAACCAAGAAAGAACGCGCCCCCCAGGCAGCCGAATCGTTCGTGATCGAAATACGCCGCGCCGCGCCTTTTCCGAGCAATCCAAAGCTGACCGATCACGCAAGAGAAGTCCCGCCACAGGCCCTGGAAATCCACCTCTTTGCGCGCTTCCACTTCCACCGATGGAAGACGGCCGGGTTTAGGCGCATACCCACGCGCCGGTTCCCGGTCCGTGTAGAACATCCCCATGGGCTCCTCGTCATACCCCAGAGCTTCCAGGAATCCCGCCAGGTCGCTTCGATCACTAGGATTCATGACCTTTTCCCGTCCTTTCTGCTAGGGACGCGCTGCGCCTCGCACAGCCTCACCATGAGACTCAAGGAGTTCCACCAGCCATTGAGCGTTTCTTCGGGCGCTCCCCGCGTGTTTCAGGAGCTCGGTTCTCGCTCGCATACCCACAGCGCGCATATGTTCCGGATTGGAGAGCGCTTCGACGATGCGACGGCTCAGGTCACGGCCGGTCTGCACTTCAATTCCGGCGCCCGCGCGGACCAGGATGTCCCGCGCCTCGCGGAAGTCTTCCATGGAAGGGCCGAAAAGCACCGGTTTCCCGCATGCCGCGGGCTCAAGGATGTTTTGACCGCCTTTTCGCGCCAAGGACCCCCCCATGAAGACCACTGAAGCGAGCGAGAATATCTGAAACAGCTCGCCCATCTGATCCACAATGATCACCTTTCGGCCATCGCGTTTCTCTCCATTCTCCGCGGAGCTTTGGAGAAAAGGCGGCCCTAATCTCATAGACTCCACGAGCGTAACCAGATCCCGGGCGCGTTCCACATGCCTCGGAGCCAGGATGAGAACGAGTTCGGGAAAGACGGCCCTTGCGGCTTCATACGCGCGGAGCACTATTTCGTCTTCTCCCGGATGAGTGCTTCCCGCGACCAAGGTCATGGCTTCCGGACCGATCTCCAACCGCGCCCTCATACGCGGTTCCATGTCCGGGTCGGTCTGACCGAGCGCAGCATCGAATTTGGTGTTACCGGTCACTCGAACCTTCTGAGCCGCCGCGCCCATCTGTGTGATGCGTTCCGCATCCAGCTCCGAGGACATGAGAAATAGGTCAATGGCTTTGAGTGTGGATGCAAACAATGGCTTGAATCGTATGTACCGGGGGAACGATCGATCGGATATACGGCCGTTTGCCAACGCAATGACCGCGCCCCTCAGTTTGAGACTATTGACGAGGTTGGGCCAGAGTTCGGTTTCCATGAGCACAAAGAGATCGGGCTCAACCTTCCTCACCACAGGGTTCACGGTCGCGGGGAAATCAAGGGGCAGGTAAAAGAAACCGTCCACATCAGGCATTATCTCACGAGCCTTATCTTGGCCCGTTTCAGTTCCTGTCGACACCACGCAGGACGCGTGAGGCATCAGCTCCTTGAGAGCGGTCATCATTGGCCTGAGCGCCACTGCTTCACCCACGGAAACCGCATGAAACCAGATACGCGGCCTGGGGAGGCGCTCAGGGTCGAAATCACGAGGCAGCCGGCCCAGCTTTCCGGCCAGGGAACGCCGATACTTGCCGCCCAGAGTGATACGCGGCAAATAATAAGCCGCCAGAAACGGCGGGACCAGCGTGTGCAAGAAGATGTTGTAGAGAAGGCGAGCCATGAGATTCAGTGAAGGCGTCCGATACGGAAGCGCTCCTTGAGAGCGTTCATCGACACTGCTCGATCTGGGGTGAAAAGAGTGTCTCCAGCTTGAAATTAGTCTCCACGAGGAAGGGATTAGCTTCGAGCTGCTGTATGGTAACCAGACTTCGCCAGCCCGCGCGTGCGCTCTGGATGTCAAAGCGACGAGGCAGCCAGCCGTAATCGCCCGCGCCGAAATCGCCGAAATGCGCCACGAGATCGGGTTTGCCTTCATTCAGCCTCTGCAGCGAGAGGACATAGAGATCCTTTGAATCCAGTGTGGCCCTCCATAAGTCCTGGCCCATGCGGACCCGAATGACCGTGGTTCGCGCGTCCTGGGAAAGCGCTTCTTCAAAGTTGGTGTCCTTCCATTGCAGGAGAGCCAGCGGAATCAGCGTTTCCAACTCGGCTACATCCGGAAAACGTCTGTTGAAGCAGTCCTTTGCGCCTTTGAGTATCTTTCCGTCCCCCGGGACGTACAGTTCGAACATGTTTGCTTTGAGAATAAGCTCAAAGAGCGGATGACCCGCCGGACCCATACCCTGAAATCGGAAATCGTTGGGACGCCTGTACAGCAAGAAACCTTTCACGTCCTGGCGGGACTTCCCATGGTCATAGGAGGTTGCCACGACCATCACCGCCTTGAGCGCGCTTAGGCCCTTGCCCTTACGAGCCAGCTCCGCCGGGATTTGATTGGGTCGTACGCTTGAAGAAGCCTTCAGGTCTGTAGCCCCCGCCCCCAGAACCACAGCCGCGCACAGGACCATAGCCCCAACCCCTCGGGCGCGCCGAGACGGCTTCAGGGAAATCGCAGGGCCGGTTGCAAGGGTCGAATCTTTCATGGATGCTCGTTCTACCAGACGTGGACCTGCGATGCAATGGAACAACGCTCCCGATGTGTATCCTTTGAGTTATCCGATGAGTTATCCGAAGGAAAATCCCCCTGCCTCCCTATAGGAAAGGGGGGTATGCAGCGCTCCCCCTTTTCTAAAGGGGGATACAGGGAGATTTCCGAAACGATAAGACCCAGGATCGAGTCCGGGGTCCTCGAAATGACACGTGAGATAGGCTTCACTTCCGTACGGAACTGCGCTCACCAGCCAAAGAGAGCGCTCTGGATTCGCCTGTTCAGGTAGGCTATTTGAGAGGCCGTGAAGTAGGCGCCTCGCATCCTATGCGTCTTTCTCCGGTATTCTCTGGCGTGTTCTTCTGACCAGAAGAAAACGCTCTCCTTTCAAAACGCATCTATAATGTTAGGTTGTTTCAGAGTCTTGAAATCCACCTCAGGAACGAAGATCACGGGCTCGCTACTCCGATCCTCACAACTGCAATTCATATCGCTGTCGATTTCCATGATCATGGGTCGCTTGGAGAATGCGCATTCAGAGTTCACTCTGATGGACATTGCTTCGCGTCTCAGTCGCCCTTGCACGAAGGGCGTCGCGAATGCGTCCACCGCTCAAGCAGCGTATAACCGCTCCCCTGTATGGAAGGTTATCGCATGGGGCGTCTTCTCAACTGTCACGGGATAGGCCCAGGTCACTTCTCCATCGCTATTTCTCCATAAGAAAGTGAGGCGACTTTCCAGGTCCTGTAAAACCTCCACCACGCGTCCCAATGTGAGACCCAATTCCCCGGCGACTAATTGTGACTGTACGGGCCTGCCGAGGCGCGGCATTTCTCTCACCACGAAGTGATGCGCAAGTCTATGCTCCGGAGACATGAATTCGGTAGCGCGTTTCACTCGTCGCACGGCCTTTTCGATCCGCTTCTCCCACAGGAAAGGCGGGACTCCCACCAGGTAGCGCCAGATACCGGCCATTAGTTTGTTACGCACGATTTCACTCCTTTCTTGGCTAGGTCCGGTTGAAAAGATGGTCCCGAATGTTTTTAGATACTATAAACACCGCGCAAAAAAATTACCTCAAGCCCTTCAAGAACTCTTCCACCTCAGAAAGAAAGCTTCCGATCACTTCCCTTTCGCTTTCAGAGAGTCCGGCCAGATAGACGGAGAAGGCCTTCACCGATGAGGCCTGCTGGGTCTCGAAGCGCTCGATAGCCTCGTTTCCTACGGCGGTAAGGACCGCGGTCACCCTGTTCTTGAGGGAGGGGTCCTTGGCTTTCTTGATAACTCCCTTCTTTTCGAGCCGGGCTAGGGTCTGGGAAACGGCGCCATTGCTGACCCCAAGCCTCTGGGCCATTCCACCGGCGTTCAGGTCCGGCCGTTCGCGTATGACCTGCATCAAGTGGATTTCCGAAGGATGGAGTCGCAGCCCCTGATGCTGAAGGACGCTACGCTTCTCCAAGAATATCAGCAGGTTGATAACGCGTCGGATTTGGCGGGCAAGTTTTCTCGGTTCGAGCTGCATGATTTGTTTTTAGCATCTAAAAACAACGGGGTCAACCCCTATCCGTTCACGTGACGAGGAGGGAAATTGCGCCAGAGACACCGTCCGCGGCTCCACTGTCACAATGCCTTGACCGCGTGCAGGCCATGTTACACAATCAGGCGACATTGAGAGCGGCATAGGGGGCCTCATGGACTGGGTAACCACGGACAGGATTTCGGGCTATGCGGGTAAAACGGTGGAGCTGAGGGGATGGGTCGCGAACAAACGATCTTCCGGCAAGATTCGATTTCTTCTGCTCCGGGACGGCCCGGGTGTCATCCAATGTGTGATTTTACCCGACCGAGTGTCCGCCGACGCTTTCGAGCTTGCGGACAAAGTTCCGTACGAATCTGCGGTGATCGTGCGAGGTGAAGTTCGAGAGGACAAGCGTTCCCCAGGCGGCTTCGAGATCACCGTGAGCGACCTGAAGCTTGTGTCTGAGGCCGAAGATTACCCCATCGCCAAGAAGGATCATGGGGTGGGCTTTCTCATGGACCATCGCCATTTATGGCTTCGCTCTTCCCGTCAGGTCGCGCTCCTACGGTTGCGCTCCGCGCTGACCCGCGCGGCGCGGCAGTTCTTTGACGAGAAAGGCTTCATCGCGATAGAAGCCCCGATTCTTACTCCAACGTCGTGTGAGGGCACAACCAGCCTGTTCCAAGTGGAATACTTCGACCGCCACGCGTACCTTACCCAATCCGGGCAACTCTACGGCGAGGCCGCGGCCATGGCTCTGGGCAAAATCTATGTCCACGGTCCCACGTTCCGGGCTGAAAAGTCCAAGACTCGGCGCCACCTGACGGAGTTCTGGATGATTGAGCCGGAAATGGCTTTTTGGGAACTCCCCGAGACCATCGACCTTGCGGAAGGTCTTATCTGTCGGCTTGTGGAAGAGACGCTGCGGAGCTGCAGCCAAGAACTGGAGGCGCTGGAGCGAGATCGCGCGGCTCTGGAAAAAGTCACTCCGCCCTTCCCACGTATCACCTATTCCGAAGTGGTGGACCTTTTGGAAGACAAGGGAGTCCCATTTGTCTGGGGAAACGATTTGGGCGCGGACGAAGAGACCGTGATCTCTCAAGCCTTCGACAAACCGGTCTTTGTCACTCATTATCCCGCGGTGATAAAGGCCTTTTACATGAAGCGCGATCGCAACGATCCTCGGCTTGCGCTGGCAATGGATCTGCTGGCGCCGGAAGGATACGGTGAGATCATTGGAGGGGGGCAGCGTGAAGATTCCCTGGACGAGCTGGAGGCGCGCATCGCGGAACACGGCCTGGATCGAGACCCGCTGGAATGGTACCTGGATCTGAGACGATACGGCTCCGCGCCTCACGCGGGGTTCGGCCTGGGTATAGAGCGGACGTTGGCGTGGATCGCGGGAATACACCATGTAAGGGAAACAATCCCGTTCCCCAGACTCATGGACCGCCTCCATCCGTAGAAGCGCCGCGGACAAAGATACACATGAGTAAGCAGGGAGTGGAAGATCTAATCAGGGCCAGAATGCGCGCCAGAGGAATCGGCCGTGAAACTATCGACCAGTTCTTGTCTCTGGTGCGACGGGCCCGCAATACGGAGGCCGCGTATGTGCCGCTGGAGACCGTTTCGGAGCCCGGCGCGCAATACCTCTACGACGGCTTATCGGGTCTTGCCCAGGACAAAGCTTTGCAGCGGCGCGGAGAAGAGCTGCTCCGTCAAGCAATGGTGATAAAGCTCAACGGAGGCCGCAGCACCACCATGGGCGGAGAAGTCCCCAAGGGCGTGCTCATCGCCAAGGACGGGCTCTCATACCTGGAAATTATTGCCCGGCAGATGTCGGCGCTCAAGAGGGTTTGGGGGGTGGAAGTCCCGCTGGCGCTGATGAACAGCTTCTTCACCCACGAACCGACACGGGAAGTCATCAGCCGATTCGACATCCCTGTCCTAACATTTTTGCAAAGCCAGGCGCCTCGACTCAGGGAACCAACCTGGGAACCGCTCGATACAGGCGGCGAAAGTGACTGGACACCGCCCGGTCACGGCGACGTGTACACAAGCCTCCGCAGCAGCGGGCTACTCGATGAGCTGCTCCGCAAGGGGCGTCGCTGGGCGTTCATCTCGAATCTGGACAATCTCGCGGGAGTGCTCGACCCCTGGATCCTTGGACTCATCGATTACGGCGAAATCGATTTCCTCATCGAAGTCACGGACAGAACCGAGGTGGACCGCAAAGGCGGCGCATTGGTTCTGAGGGACGGCAAGCTCGATCTGCTGGAGATCGCCCAGGTCGCGCCTGAAGAACGGGACGCGTTCATGGATATAAGCCGATTCAGGGTCTTTAATACCAACAACGTCTGGGTAGACCTGAAGGCGCTGGCGGAAGCAATCGACTGGCAGATGTTCAATCTTCCCGTCATACGGAACCGCAAGATAGTCGCAGGCGTGGAGGTAGTGCAGCTTGAAACCGCGATGGGAGCCGCGGTAGGCGCGTTCGCCCGCGCGCGAGGCCTCCGGGTGGGTAGAGATCGCTTCTTTCCCACCAAGAAGGTGGAGGATCTCTTTCTGCTCCAATCCGACGCGTGCGCGCTTGATTCAGATTATCGACTTCAACGAAATCCTGAGCGGCCCCCGGACCTCCCGCTACGGCCTGACGTAGTGTTTGAGCCGGACTTTCTCGATTCCGCGCTCCGGATAGATTCTCGTTTTGAGGACCCTGCTTCAGTCTCTCTGGTCCGAGCAGTGTCGCTGCATGTGTCCGGTCCGGTTTACTTCGAACGAGATGTGAGGGTGGAGGGGAGGGTGGTGATCGAGGCTCCTCCAGGTGAAACGTATCGTATCAAGCAAGGAACGACCCTTGCGGAGGGCGCTTATCTCTGAGTACGCGATGGCGCACATTCATCGCCTATTCATAATCCTGGTGGGACAGGCGTCTCGCCTGCCTATCAAAGAATGACAGGCAGCGCCTACCCCGGACTAGATCCGGGGATGCCTGTCCCACCAATTCTTCGTGACACACGATATCGTATTCAGAGAAGAAGGCCCTAAACGCCCTTATTTGCGTAACA
>Ga0194125_10003740_pt1 | contig 24346 bp, 19 predicted proteins | sample TA2KigC250mmetaG_FD_148626 | JGI IMG/M metagenome (GOLD analysis project Ga0194125, IMG submission 148626) | Freshwater microbial communities from Lake Tanganyika, Tanzania - TA2015034 Kigoma Deep Cast 250m | ecosystem: Environmental > Aquatic > Freshwater > Lake | place: Tanzania: Lake... | reverse complement strand
GATCCGGGCGTTGAGAACCGAACAAATGACTGCCAACAGAAAAAGGAATGTGGCGGCTATAGGCACCTATCGGCAACCGCCTTTTTCAGCGCAACCTAAAGTCTAATTACGACCCCTATACGCCCGGTATTCGACCCCTATACGCCCGGTATTCGCCAGCCGACGGCCAGCAGCCGATTCGCCGATCTTGGTGCGATGTTTCTTTGTCCCCATTGCCCCTCATTGCCCCTACGAGCGCACTCCGGCCACAAAACGGCACTTTATACGCTGCCAGTGTGGCCAGTAACAACTGAGGATCACACCACCGAGCACGACCAGTCCGCCGAACAGGGCGTAGGTTCCCGTCTTTTCACCAAGGAACAGAAACACCCAGAGTGGATTCAGAACAGGCTCCAGCGTGCCGATCAGGTTTGCTTCCAAAGCGGGGATATGTTTGATTCCGATGGTAAAAAATACGAATGCTAGCCCAATTTGAAACAAGCCTAGATAGGCGATGATCGACCAACTGGTCACTGTCCCGGTTTCCTGGAAGATGAATGGAATCCCGACGACGGCTGTCGCAAGGCTGGCGATGAGAGCGCTATCGGCGGGTGAGTCATCTTTTTGTGCGCGAAAGGAAACGATCATGATGGCGGAGGTCAGTCCGCTCAAGACGGCCAGGATGTTTCCGAAGAGACCGTCTGTGTTGAGTTTGTCGCCAAAGAACAGAAACATCCCAAGGAAGATGACACCCATCGAAACCCAGTCTGTGCGGCTGGGCTTTTCGCGCAGGCACCAGTATCCCAGCAGGACGACATAAATCGGTGCGGTGTATTGTAGGAAGATCGCGTTGGCGGCGGTGGTCAGCTTGGTGGACGTGACGAACAGGAACTGGGTCAATATGGAGCCAACCGCAGCCAGCACCATCCAACGCGTCCATTTCTTGGGAAGACGTCGCAGGTAAACGAGAAAGACTACGCTCGCAAAAATACTGCGTCCGCCCAAAATTGCCATCGCTCCCCAGTTTAGGGACTTGACCAATACTCCGCTGGTGCTCCACAAGATGGCGGCAAGCGCCAGAAAAAGAACCGCCTTGCGGCGTTCCGAAATCGAATCCATTTGACCTCACATTCACTATCATTCCTTTAAGAAATCGCTTTTCGTCAACCCCCGGTTGGCCTCGACCCACACGGGCCAAAAACATGCCGAAACCGGTCTGGATCAGCGATGTCATGGGGGAAGAATCGCAGAAACCGGTGGAAACGTCAATTCCACCGCCAAACAGCGTCTTTGTGGCATTTCGGACAGAGGAGCGAATCGGATTCCCAGACCTTCTTGATGAGTTCGCGCCATTTCTTGGACGGGATGCGGCGCGGTTTGTGTTCGGAAACGTCAATCACATTTCATTGACCGTTGGATTCGCGTTCCGGTATGCTGTGAACACATGAGGTTAGGAGTGCGTTGCCATGGGTGTCACACGGGTTTTTCTGGGATGGGACCGGCCGCTGTGCGAGACGGTTCCGGAGTGGCTGCTGGCCCCTGGGGCGCCGGGCCTGATTGACCTGCGTGGGACGGTTGTCGGAATGCCGACGCGCCAGTCGAGCTGGCGTCTGCGCGCGGCGCTGCCGCTGGCCGCCCATGACCGGTATGGCGCTTCGCTGCTGGCGCCGGAGATCGTAACCGCATCTGTTCTGATCGCCCCGCCCCCGCGTCCAGGACGTGCCTCCGATCTCCAGTCTTTGCTGGCGTGGCGCCGCGTCTTGCTGGCCGCGCCGGCCGGCGATCTCGATGCCTTCCTGGGCGGGCAGCGTCCGGCCTCGGGTTCCTGGGCGCTTCAAATCGCGCGGCGTCTGACCGTCCTTCGCCGCGAGCTGGCCGATGGCGCGCTTACAATCGGTGAGGTCGCCGCTCGCGGCGAGGCGCTGATGGAGCCGGAGCGCTGGCAGGCCCTGGCGGAACTGGAACGGCGCTACCTCGACGGTCTCGCGTCGTGGAACCTGCGTGATTCCCTGGCCGAACAGATCGCCCACGCCCGCGCCGGAAGGCTCGCGCCCGACGTGCAGCGGGTCGTCCTCGCCGCCGTGCCTGATCCGCCGCGTCTACTGCTCACGCTGCTGCAAGCATGGGCCGACAACGGCGGCACAGTCGTGGTGCTGGTGGCGGCGCCGCCGAAAGAAGCCGACGCATTCGATCAGTGGGGCCGTCCCCTCCCGGACGCCTGGGACCATCGGGACATCGCCCTCGACGACCGGGACATCATCTTGGCGGCCAATCCCGAAGATCAGGCGGCCTGCATCGCGGGACTGCTGAAGGAAAGCCTGGTTGGCTGTTTTTCTGATCACACGGGCACACGCCCGGCTCTGGCCATCGGTGTCCCCGACCGTGAGACCGTTGCTCCGGTTCAGCGCGAACTCGCGGCGCTCGGCTTGCCGGCATTTGATCCGCAGAATCATCCGCTTGCCGACACGCCCCTCTTTCGTCTCGTGCAGGCGCTGCTGGCCTGGCGCGAGCGTCCCGATTACGCCGAGACTGCCGCTCTTTTGCGTCATCCCGACGTGTTGGCCGCCCTCCCCGATCCCGACGATGTCTTGCGCGAGCTGGATGGCCTCCAGGCGGAACGCCTGCCCGTCACCTTCGCCGACCTGCGTCGCGCCGTGCGGCACCCGGCGGGCGATGCTGCCGGTCATCCGCACGCGCGCCAGCCTGAACATCTCGCCGCCGCGCTGGACCGCATTGAGGCCTGGTCGGGGCTGCACGACGAATCCCCCCTCTCCGAAAGCCTGCGCAACGCGATGCAAGGGATCTATGCGAAGCGCATGCTCCACCCCGAACAGGCGGCAGACACCGCCTTCCAGCAGTCCGGGGAGGCGCTCGATCAGGCGCTGCGCGAGCTGGCCGATGCCGAGACTGCGGGACAGGCTGGCGCGGACGCCGCCACAGTTCTGCTGGCGCGATTGCAGGATGCGACGATTAAGTCGGAACGCGCTGGCGAGCCGCTGGATCTCGAGGGCTGGCTGGAGCTGGCTTGGAACCCGGCGCCGGTGCTCTGTGTGGCGGGCATGAACGAAGGCTTCGTTCCCGATGGCCATGTCGGCGACCTGTTTCTTCCCGATGCGCTGCGGCGGCAACTGGGACTGCGTGATGACCGGCTGCGCGTCGCGCGAGACGCCTATGTGCTGGCCGCGCTGTGCGCCCAGCGATCTGACCCCTCCGCCACGCCGCTTCCGCGGGTCGTGCTGCTGGTCGGCAAGCGGGCGATGGCAGGCGATCCGTTGCGGCCGTCGCGCCTCCTGTTCCGCTGCCCGGATGACGTGCTGGTGCGGCGCGCGCGCAATCTATTCCGTGACCCGCCGCCTGTCCGCACCGCCGCAGCCCACGCGGTAAGCTTCATGCTGAACCCGGCGCGCGTCTCCCCGGCCTGCCTGACCCAGCGGCTGCCTGGCCGCATCAGCCCCACGGCGTTCCGCGATTATCTGCAGTGTCCGTTGCGGTTTTACTTGAAGCGCGTCCTCCGAATGGAATCGCAGGATGATCGCGCCCGCGAACCCGACGCCCGCGGATTCGGCAACCTCTGCCATGCGGTTGTCGAGGCCATGGCCCGCGATCCGGGCCGCATTTGGGCCTGCGGCGACGCGTCCCGGTTGTCCGAGTGGCTCGCGCGCCAGCTCGCTACCGCAGCGGCTGCTCAATACGGCGATCGGCCATGGCTGGGTGTGAGACTGGCCACGGAGACCGCCACACGCCGCTTGCGCGCCTTCGCCGAGCAACAGGTCGCGTGGCATGCGGCTGGCTGGGAGATTATTGAATGCGAGACTGACCGTTATCACACGACGCTGGATGGTGTCGTGATCGGCGGCCGTATGGATCGCATCGACCGTCATCGCGACGGCGCGATCTGCGTGCTGGACTACAAGACGGCGGATCAGGCGGAGTCGCCGGCTAACAGCCATCTGGGGTCCGCTGGCGACGACGTGACGGTCCCGGAGGCGCTGCTATCGCGGGAGTTTGTCGGGAGCCTGGGGCGCAGCGGCGGACCCGGGGGCAGCACCCCGGCCAAGGCCAAACGCTGGACCGATTTGCAGTTGCCGATGTACCGTGAAATGCTGCGCGCCACGCAGAGAGCCGATGTGCGCGTCGGCTACATCATCCTGCCCGCCGCGCGGGGCGAAACAGCTTTCGCCGTCTGGGACGATTACAGCGACGCGCTGCACGGCCATGCGCTTGCCTGTGCCGCCGCCGTGATCCGCCGCATCCGCGATGGCGTCTTCTGGCCTCCCGCCGCCCGGACGCCGCGCTACGACGACTTCAGCACCCTCCTGCTGGGCGATGCCGAAAGGACGATCCTGCCGCCACCCAACCCGTGGACGCTGCGCGATGCGGCCAAGCCGCCGGTTGCGCCTGCCGACCTCACGGGGAGGGCCGTCTGATGAACGTGTTCAGCAATTGCGCCATTTCCGCTTCGGCGGGCACCGGAAAAACCTGGGCGCTCGCCCATCGTTACCTCGCGCTCCTGGCCGCCGGCGTGCCACCCGACCGCATCTGCGCGCTCACGTTCTCGCGCAAGGCCGCCGGCGAAATCTTTGATACCATCGTCGCACGCCTCTGTCTTTCGGCTGTCGACAGTCGCGAGCGCGACAGGACGGCCGAGGGCATCGTCCGGCAGATGCCGGGAACCTCCGCTTCTGCTCAGGCCCAGGACTACGTCGCCCTGCTGCGCACGTTGCTGAACCAATCGCACCGCCTCCGCATCGGCACGCTGGACAGCTTCATCCTCGGCGTGGCGCGGTCTTTTCCCCTCGAGTTGGGGCTGCCCCCCGATCTCCGCCCCATGGACAACAACGGCGGCGAGGCCAAGGCCCTTCAGCAGGCGATTTTGACGCGGCTTTACGATCCCCGGCAACGCGAGCGCGACGGCGCGGGCGACCGATCAAGCGAAGCGCTTTTGGATGCCTGCCGCCAGGCTGCCTTCGGGAGGGAGGGCAAAGGGCTGTCGCGGCTCTTGGAAGGTGCGATCGGGAATGGCCACGATTTCTATCGCCAGCACGGCACCAAGACGTGGGGGGACGCTGATCGCATCTGGCCGACGGCTCGCTGGTGGGAGGCGGACGCAGAGGATGCGCGTGCCGAGGCCGCCGACCCCGCGTATCTGGAGCGGCTGCGACAGGCGTTCGGCGGCGAGGCGCGCGCCCGCCAGTTGGGGGAGGCCTGCGCCAAGATCGCGGCTGCGGCGGCCGCTCACGCACCCGACCGGCCGTGGCCGGAGACGATCAGCGACACAGTGCTGCGTTCGCTTCTCGCCGACATCGGCAACGTTGCGGTCATCCCGACGATCCTCTATTACAAGAAGGCCCATGCGCTACCGCCCAACCTCTGGCCGCCGCTGCGTGCCGCACTGGCCCATCTGGTGGGCGTGGAGATGCGGCGCAGTCTGCACAAGACGGCGGGACTGCGTGCGCTGCTCGAACGCTACGACGCGCTCTACCGCGAGGCCCAGCGCCACGATGGACGCCTCTCGTTCACCGATTTCGCGCTCCGGCTCGGCGAGCCGGCTCACCAGCCAAGCCTGTATCCAGACGCCGACAGACTCTACATTGATTACCGGCTCGACGGCCAGCTCGACCACTGGCTGCTGGACGAGTTTCAGGACACCAGCGACATCCAATGGCGCGCAATCGCGAATCTCGCCGACGAGGTGGTCCAAGATTCGGAACAGCGGCGCTCATTCTTTTATGTCGGCGACATCAAGCAGTCCATCTACGGCTGGCGCGGTGGCAACTACCGGCTGTTTGGTCAGGTCAGCGCGGACTGCAATATCCCGCGTGGCGCACCGCTCGTGGAATGCCACCGGTCGCTGCCGGCGATTATCGCCACGCTCAATGCGGTGTTTGATGGGCTTGGCGAGTGGATCCCGCGCGCGGGCCGCGACCGGGGTCCGCATCCCTCAGCCGTGAGCGCTTTTCTGAAAGAATGGCAGCGGCATGTGAGCGCGAGACGCGGCGAGGGCGAGGGTTTTGTCGCGCTGCTGGAATACGCGCCGAAGGTCCCGGACGCGCGCGCGGCGTCCGACACCGGCGGGGACGGCGCGACAGACGATGACGACGGCGATCCGGCGCAGTATGAGGCGATCGCTGCGGTTTTGGCGGAGGTGCAGCCGGTTCGGCGGGGGCTTTCTGCGGCGGTGCTGGTGCGCGGCAACTCGCAGGGCCGTGCCTGCGCAGATGTGTTGCGACGCAAGCTGGCAGGCGTGCCCGTGGTCCATGAGGGAACGGGCGGGATACTGGACAATCCGGTGGTGACACTGCTGCTCGCGCTCGTCCGCTACGCCGCCCACCCGGCGGACACCCTCGCGATGCGGCACCTGCAGATGAGTCCCCTGGCTGAGGCCGCCGGTGACGCCGACTGGCTGACCGGACTGTCCGGCCGATTTTTCGCGCAGGTGCAGGAGATCGGATTTTCCGGCGCGATCCGCCTCTGGGGCGAGCGGCTCACGGATGTCCAGGCGCTGCGCCCCGATGATGCCTTCGGACGGCAACGGCTCAGCGAGCTGCTGGCCGCAGCGGAGGCTTTCGATGCCACCGGTTCACGCGATCCGGACGCCTTCTGCGACCACATCCGCGCCCACCAGGTCAAATCCGAATCCGCCGCAGGGGCGATCCGCGTGATGACCATCCACCAATCCAAGGGGCTCGGCTTTGACGTCGTGCTCGTGCCGTTCGACCCGCGCGCCAGGGGTTTTTGCGACACAGCCGGCATCGGCCTGCTTCGCAGTGATTGCGGGAGGGACACGTCCGATGCGGACGGCTGGGTGCTGCAGCCGCCGAAACGGCTGGCGCTGGAGGCGGCGGGTGGCGCGGCGGTTGCCGCGCTCGATGCGGCGCGAGCCGAAGAGAACTTCGCGCAACTGTGCGTGCTTTACGTCGCGCTCACCCGCGCCAAGCGGGCGATGTATTTGTTCGTTCCCCCGGTCGCTGAAAAAGCCTCGACCCCGCGCGAGGCCGACATTCTGCGCGAGCGCCTATGCGATGGCACGGCGGGCGAGGCTCCGCTGCACGGCCTGGCCGTGCTCCACACGACGGGCAACCGGGCATGGGTTGCGGAGATTCCATCCGTCACGCCAGGCGACGCCGCCGGACCCACGGGCGCGCGTGCGCCGCGGCCGCTCGCCGTGACGTTCGTCAAGGAGGCCGCACGCCGCGAGCCGTCCAAGGAGCGGGACGAGGGGCGGTCCTTCCCGGCCCGCCACGTGTTTGATCGCGAGGCCTCCGACGTGCGCGCCTTCGGCTCGGCCATTCACCGCATCTTCGAGCGGATTGCGTGGATCGAGGATGTCGACCTCAATGCCGTCATTGCTGATTGGCGAGCGGAGTCTCCGGAATCGGAGTTTTTGCTCCGGGATGTTGAGACGCAATTCCGCAACTGCCTCGCATCCCCCGAGGTGCGCGCCCTGCTCGCGCGTCCGGCGGGCGTCGCGCAGGCCGATGTCTGGCGTGAGACCCCCTTCGACACCGTGTGCGAGGGCTCGAACGGACGCGAAATCGTCACCGGCCGCTTTGATCGGCTGGTCATCGCGCGCGATCCTTTCAACCAGCCTGTGTCCGCCTGGGTCGTGGACTTCAAGAGCAACCGCGTGGCCGATGTGAGGGAGATGGCCGCCGCCGCCGCAGGGTACAAGACGCAGATGCAGGACTATGCCGCAGCGGCGGCGCGACTGCTCGGGCTGCCTGCAGGGGCGGTGCGCGCGCGGCTGCTCTTCACCCGCCTCGGGAAGGTTTACGGCTGAGTGGCCGAATAGTCGAGCCACGCGCCGAACAGCGTCTCAGCGTTGCGGGTGGTGAGATTGGCCAGGACGGCGGGTTCAATCGTCCGCTGACGCGCCACGCAGGCGGCGACATGCGGAACAAACGCCGGTTCGTTGGGCTGGCCGCGCAACGGCACGGGTGTGAGGTAGGGGCTGTCGGTCTCGATGAGCATCCGGTCGGCGGGAACGTAGGCAGACACTCGCGCAGATCCTCGGCGTTGCGAAACGTCACGATGCCGCTGAAGCTGATGTAAAGGCCTCGGTCGAGCAATTGTCTCGCAAACGCCTTTCCGCCGGTAAAACAATGCACCACGCCGAGTCGGCCCTGAGCCGCGAGCGCAGCCGATCCGGCCTCATCAAGCACGGCCAGCGTGTCTTCGTCGGCCTCGCGGGTGTGAATGATAATCGGCAGCGTGCGACGCGCGGCGAGGTCAAGCATCCGAGCGAACAGCGCAAGCTGGGCTAAACGGGTGGCGGCATCGTGGTGATAGTCGAGTCCCGCCTCTCCGATGGCGCAAAGCGTCACCGCAGCCAGGCTGGATTCAAAGGCGTTTACGCCATCCGCCGACACCTCGGTCTGGCTGCGATCCAGTCCGAGCGCCAGCCGGACATGGTTCGGTGCGGCCTGAACTGCGGCCTCCGCGCCCGCGTTCAGGTCCGGGTTTCCGCCGACCGCCAGGATACGCGTCACGCCCGCCGCAACGGCGCGCGCCACGATCTTCGCGGCATCTTCGCCGCCCCAGTGCGCGTGCGTGTCGGTATAAGAGGGGAGTACCCGAGACAGAGAGGATATCATGTTTAGCAGGGACCTCTCGCAGCGGCCGGCAGCGGGCACAGCCCGACTGCCGGCAATGAAGTCCTACTGACCGGGCGACCACTCTTCGGTCACCGGGCGTTTGGGCGCAACGACCGCCACGGGCGTCCGGACCGCCTCGTGCTTGGGCGGTGTCGGATGCGGCCGTTTCACGGGCGGGGGCGTGTGAACCGGCGCAACAGCATGCCGCGCAGGCTCAACGGCAACGTCGGGAGACGGGGTCACGGAAGCAACCGGCTTTTTGACAGGATGCGGGTGTTCCGGATGGGCGGGCGCCGAATGGTCCGATGCCCGATGCGTCACCACCGGATGGGCTGGTGTCGGATGCGAAATCTGTTCTTCGCGGTGATGCGGCTCCTGACGCGGCGGCCGGTGCTGGCTTCGGATCTCGGGAATCGGTTGGAGCAGCGTCTCCTCCGGCATGGTGCACTTCAGCGGTTCGCCAATGAATTTCTCGATTTCGGGGATGATAAACGATTCATCCTCATCCGCAAACGAGATCGCCGTGCCTGTATGACCGGCCCGTCCGGTGCGGCCGATGCGGTGGACATAGTCGTCGGCCTCATACGGGAAGTCGAAGTTGACCACAAACCGGATGTCGTCGACATGCAACCCGCGCCCGGCGACATCGGTGGCCACCACGACTCGGATTTTTCCGGCCTTGAAGTCTTCAAGCACGCGCAATCGGCGGTTCTGCTGCACATCGCCGCTCAGCATTTCGCACGGGATGCCCAGGCGGTTCAACGACTCGGCCACGCGCTCGGTGCTGCTGCGCCGATTGCAAAACACCAGCACCCGCTGATCCGCATGGGTCTTGAGCACGTTATACAGCACCGTAAATTTCTCACTCGCCCGGACGATGTAAACGATCTGGTTAATCGTGTCAATCGTCATGGACTCGGACTCGATCTCCACGCGCACCGGTTCGGTCATCCACTGAGCAGCCAGCCGCATCACGTCGTCGTTGAGGGTGGCGCTGTACAACATCGTGCAGCGGCGTTCCTTCGGGGGTAGACGGAAGATGATCCGCTTGACATCGGGGATGAAGCCCATGTCGAGCATGCGATCGGCCTCGTCGATCACCAGCGTATCGACACCCGACAGGTCAACCACCTTGCCGCTGACGAAATCGAGCAGTCGCCCCGGTGTGGCGACCAACAGATCAACCGGACCGGCCTGAAGCTCGGTGCGCTGGCGGTCATAGTCCATGCCACCGTAGATCGCGAGGTAGCGAAGGCCGCAGTACTTGCCCAGCGCGTCGGCGTCCTGGCAGATCTGGATCACCAGCTCGCGCGTCGGCGCGATCACCAGCGCCCGCGGCCGCCCGGGGTCGGCATTGCGGGCATCGGGGGTGCGCATGTAGCGGGTCAGCAGCGCCACCAGAAACGCGGCGGTCTTGCCCGTTCCCGTCTGGGCCTTGCCCGCCACGTTCTTGCCCGCGAGGGCGTATTCGAGGCTCATCGACTGGATCGGCGTGCAGTACTGAAACTTCAAATCAGCAACGGCATGCAGGATCTCGGCCGGCAGGTCGAAATCCTGAAACCGCTTCTTTCCTTCGACGACCGGAACGACGTATTGATCCAGCGACCAGACGGCGTGCGTCTCACGGCGGCGGGTCGTTTCGGCCTCGTTCACCGCGCCGCCCGGACGGACCGACGAGGGATCGGATCGGCCGCTGCGAGGGGGGGGCGGACGCCCGCCCGGCGAGTGCCGATCGGTGCGCGAGCCGCGTTCGGAATGAGCCGACCTCTCTGAGCGCGCCGGCCGTTGCGGCCTGGCGGCGTCACGGTGCGGCGCGTGGCCTGCGGATCCCGGCGCAACCGCGCGCTCGGGCGGCGGCGGACGTTCCGGGCGGGACGTCCGCGCGCCGGGGCGGCCGGTTGGCGGCGGGATTGGCCGGTCGCGCGGAGCGGCTGCCGGCCTGCGCGGACCAGCAGGTACGCCACGTCCACCGGGATGGGCGGGTCGGACAGGCTTGACCGGCCTCTCGGGTGTTTGAACCGTGGTCGAGCGGCCCAATAGTTTGGCCGCAATCTTCTTAATGAGTTGTAAAGGCATAATGTGACAACCTCTCGTCCGGACGCTCCCAAGTGAGTCCGGAGACCGTTAAAAAAAATGCGGGCAACGTCGGCAAGACGATGCCCGCAGATCTTGTAAACGCCGAAACGGAACGCGTTTTAACGCTTCGAGAACTGGAAGCGCTTGCGGGCGCCGGGCTGACCGGGCTTTTTGCGTTCCTTCATGCGCGCGTCGCGAGTCAGGCATCCCGCTTTTTTCAGCGCGTCACGCAGCGAGACGTCGGACAGGATCAGCGCGCGCGATAACGCATGGCGCACCGCACCCGCCTGACCGCTAACCCCGCCGCCCTTGACGCTGACGCCGAGATCTAACTTACCCTTCATATTGGTGATCACCAACGGCTGCAGCATGTAATTACGCAATGCCTCGCTGGGGATGTATTTAACGGAATCAACATCATTGATGACACATTTTCCGTCACCGGATGTCAGTCGGACGCGCGCGACGGCGGTCTTCCGGCGTCCCGTGGCGGCAGCAATTTCCTTGACCATGACAAAACCTCCCTCTTAATTCAGACCGTTTTAGAATTTGAAAGCTTCGGGCTTTTGAGCCGCATGGGGGTGCTCTTCGCCGCGATAGACCTTCAGACGGGTCAGGACGCCCCGGCACAGGTGGTTCTTGGGCATCATGCCCCAGACCGCCTCGGTGATCATCCGGTCGGGGTGGCGCTCGCGCATCGTCGCTGCGGGGATTTCCTTCAACCCATCGCGCCAGCCGCTGTAACGCTGATAGATCTTGGTGTCGTCCTTCTTGCCGGTCAATACGACCTTTTCGGCGTTGATGACGATCACAAAATCGCCGATATCCACGCTGGGGTCGAAGTCCGGCCGGTTCTTGCCACGCAACGTGTTGGCAATCGCCACGGCCAGACGGCCAAGCGGCTTGTCTGCCGCGTCGACCAGGAGCCAACGACGGTTGGTGCCCGCGTCTTGAGGTTTGGTTGTCTTGGTGCTCATTCGTAACCCTTTGCGGCGAAAAGCGCATCACGCAGTGATGTGCGATCCAGCCTTCCGCCAGCATTGTTGTACGGAAAATAGGCAGTTTGTAAGCGGCGCACCCGCGCCGTTTTTTTGTCCGCCTGTCATTCAGTTCACCTTCCGCAGCCGCAAGCCGTGAAAAGTGGATGTGTACTTTAGCGGAAAACGGAGCGGTCAGCAAGCGTAAAAACTGGCCGCGCAGCCATTCACAGGATCGGGGCTATTTCGATTATGGAGTAACCCTCATCAGAACGGCCATTCACAACACGCCCCAGCGGTGAGAATTGCGGCCTTGCGCAGAGGGGCCCTTTTTCGCTATTGTACGGCCATGAAAGTCCTTGTTGTCGGGGGGGGCGGCCGTGAACACGCCTTGGTTTGGAAGATTGCGCAGGATTCAAGAAAACCGGTTATGTATTGCGCGCCTGGCAATGCCGGAACCGCCTCCTTGGCGACCAACCTGCCGATCGCGGCGGAGGACGTGCCGGGGCTGGTCGCCTGGGCGCGCGAGCATCGGCCGGACCTGACCGTTGTCGGCCCGGAAGTCCCGCTTTGCGCCGGCCTGGTCGACGAGCTCGAAGCGATCGGGCTGCGCGCGTTCGGTCCCAGCCGGGCTGCAGCCCGCATGGAGGGCAGCAAACGTTTTTCCAAGGAGGTGATGATCGCGGCGGGTGTGCCGACCGCCCGGGCCCGATGCTTCACCTCGGCCGATGCCGCCTGTGACGCGCTCGGCGCCTTTGGCCTTCCCGTGGTGATCAAGGCCGATGGGCTGGCGGCGGGCAAAGGTGTGGTCATCGCCCAGACCCGTGACGAGGCGGTCGTGGCCATCCGTTCGATGCTGGTTGATAATGCGTTCGGCATCGCTGGCACCGAGGTGCTGATTGAGGAATATCTGGAAGGCGAGGAGGCGTCGATTCTGGCCTGTGTCGATGGCGAGCACATCGCGCTTCTTCCGTCTTCCCAGGATCACAAGCGGGTGTTTGACGCCGACCAGGGGCCCAACACCGGTGGCATGGGCGCCTACTCCCCGGCCCCGGTTGTGACCGACGATCTTCTGCCGTTGATCCGCTCCACCGTCATCGAACCGATCATCGCCGAGCTCCGCAAACGGGGCATTGTGTACAAAGGCATTCTCTACGCCGGGCTGATGGTGGGGGCCTACGGCATCCGGGTGCTCGAATTCAACGTTCGCTTTGGCGATCCCGAGACCGAGGTCATTCTGCCGCGGCTGGCCGACGACATTCTCCCTCTTTTCGAAGCCTGCATTGACGGCACGCTCGACGCATCGATGGTGCGGGTCATCGCCGATCCCGCCGTCACGGTGATCCTGGCTGCGGGCGGCTACCCGGGTCCTTATGCGAAGGGCATCCCCATCCAGGGTCTGGACGCCGCTGCGGCGTGCGACCGGGTCGTGGTGTTCCACGCGGGCACCGCCGTCCAGTCGGGCCAGGCCGTCACCGCAGGGGGGCGCGTGCTGGCCGTGACGGCGACCGGCCCGGACCTCCGCGCCGCCGTTGCCAACGCCTATGCTGGCGTGCGCGCCATTCGATTTGAGGGCGCTCATTACCGCGCCGACATCGCACACCGGGCGCTCGAGCGCGGCTAACCCCATGTCTATCTCATGCCGCGCGATCCGCGCGGTATCCCATTTTGACACTCCCGACCCCTTCCGATACCCTTCCCACATGGCGCGGTGCATTACGCATCCTGACCGCCTAAGCGGGTGGGCCGGTTTGAGGGATATCGAGATTGAAGAAGATCGTCTGGACGCGATGCAGAATCTCGAATAGAAAGAAAGAAAATAGGAGTGCGTCCACAAAGCGGTATGATGTATAGTCATACCGTCATTCAAAGGAGGTGTTTATGGCAGTAGCAAAGATAGCAATCACACTTGATCAGGACATTCTGGGCGAACTTGATCGTCTCGTGCGACGGCACTAACACGTCAAGCACAGCGAGCTGGATTTCCGTTGACTCTTGAAATCAGCAGTTGTTCGACATGAAGATAAAATGAAGAATAGAGCATCCATTTTGGGTTTCCTCCTGCCAAGCGCACTGTGCGTGTCGCTCGTGCTCAGCTTGAAGCATCAGTTGAATGAGACAACATCGGGAGAGGTCGCGGCAGGGCTCATTTTTGGCGGAATGATCATGGTCATGGCACTATTTGCCCTCTCCTGCATACCCAATCTGATTTGCACACTCGTCGCAACTCGACGGAAAGAGAAATTGTGGAAACTATCGGCATTTGGAATCCCGCTCTGTGGTGTCCTCACCACCGTGACAGTGATACTTGTGAAATGAGACTGTCGAACCAGAAAATGCACGTTCCAAAGAGGGCGCGCCAACTTCGGATACGATCAACAAGAGAATGGCTGCGGTGCTTTCGATTGGTATTGACCAGCCCCGGCCGACCCGTGATAATGACGACTCTTTTTATACCTAGGAGGAGTGCGCATGATTCTCATCAACGAGCATTACGGCAAATTACAGGCATCTTACCTTTTTTCCGACATCGCCCGGCGCGTCAAGGCCTATCAGGCCGAGCATCCGGACAAGCCGGTGATCCGTCTGGGAATCGGCGACGTCACCGAGCCGCTGCCTCCGGCCTGTGTCGCCGCCCTGCATCAGGCGGTTGACGAGATGGCGTCGGCGACGACCTTCCGGGGGTACGGCCCCGAACAGGGCTACGACTTTTTGCGCGAAGTGATCGCCCGAAATGACTTCCAGTCGCGCGGGGCCGACATCGCGGCCGACGAAGTGTTTGTGAGCGACGGCGCCAAATGCGACACAGCCAACATTCAGGAGCTGTTCGGGACGAAACTCCGCATCGCTATTCCCGATCCGGTCTATCCCGTTTATGTTGACACCAACGTGATGGCCGGGCGTACCGGAAGAAGCGTCAAGGGGCGTTACAAGAGTTTAATCTACCTTCCCTGCACCGAGGCGAACGGGTTCGTGCCAGACCTTCCCGCCGAATCCGTCGATCTGATCTATCTTTGTTTTCCAAACAACCCGACGGGCGCAACGGCGACCCGCGAACAGCTCATCCGCTGGGTGGAGTATGCCCGCGAGAACCGGGCGCTGATCCTCTTTGACGCCGCCTACGAGGCGTTCATCCGTGATCCCGCCATCCCTCACAGCATTTATGAGATTCCCGGGGCGCGTGACTGCGCCATTGAGTTTCGCAGCTTTTCCAAGACGGCGGGCTTCACCGGCACCCGCTGCGCGTTTACCGTCGTACCCAAGACGGTTATGGGCTACACCAAGGCCGGCGAGGCCACGCCCCTCCATCCGCTGTGGAACCGTCGCCACACCACCAAGTTCAATGGCGTGGCCTACCCGATCCAGCGTGCGGCCGAGGCCGTCTACTCCGAGGATGGACGGAAGCAAACGCGGGCGCTGACCGACTTCTATCTGGGTAATGCCGCCATCATCCGAGAGAACCTCGCCGGCCTGGGCTACTCCGTGACCGGCGGCGTCAACGCCCCCTACGTCTGGATTCCGACGGGGCAGAAAGACTCCTGGAAATTCTTCGACCGCCTGCTCAACCGCGCGCAAGTCGTCACCACGCCCGGATCGGGTTTCGGCCGCTGCGGCGAAGGTTACATCCGCATCAGCGCCTTTAACAGTCGCGCGCATGTCGAGGAGGCGATGCGGCGCATCCGGAACATCCTGTGACTCACTCCTGTTGCACGCCGACGCGGTAGAAACGGGCCGGGCCTTCGAGCGGGCGGGTGTCGTGAATTTCGGTGATTCCGCCCACCTCGCCCCAGATGTTCGACACGAACGGGGTGAACCGAGGCGATCCGGCCAGATTCGTGCAGCTTTCGACCCAATACCGTTTTCCGGTGACGCTCTGCCAGCGGACGCGGAATCCCCCCGGCTCAGGTTCAGGCGTTATGCCCTCCAGTTGCAGGAGCGAGCGGGCGTTGGTTGGCACGGTGTCGGCGAACCACTCCTGCCAATTCGTGAAGCCGTCGCCGTCGCTGTCGGCAAAGTCAACCGAGCCGTTCCGCGCCAGGCCGAACGTGTCAAGCCACGCAAGAGGAATCACGCTGACCCGGGGCCCGGACACCTGATCCACCCATCCGCAATCTTGACCCACGGGATCGACATCCGAGCCATCCTTGACATAACGCCATTTGAGCGTGTGTGACCCGCCGGTCAGATACACGCTTTTGGGCAGCCAGCCTGTCTCACCCGATATCCGGTCGGTCAGGATGTCGTCCAGATAAAACTCGAGCCAATCCCAGTTGGATTCCGAAGAGACCCGCCACGCGAAGGCGATCTCGCCCGGTCCCTCAACCCGCGTCTGCATCCACGTGGTCTCGCGATGGCCGAGGCGGCCGCTTTGCGCGGCGTCCTCGCCGTCGTGCGTCACAGCCGTCTGGCCCAGCCAGTCGGCCGCGCCACCGGACGTCCACGCCAGCGCCGCATGGTCCAGCGCCTCCCGCAAGGGGATCGCCTGGACGACGTCGAACACCCCGCTGTCCCCCGAACGGCCAAGATCGACGTCAGCGCGCAGGAAAGCGCCTGCGGTGGATTGAAGCACCGTCAGATCCCCGCGCCACACGCCGTTGACAAAAATGCCCGTGTTAGCCGGCGTGATGGCTACGGGAGAACGACAGGTCAGCCGGATCGTGGGCACACGGTTCGTGACGGAGCCGGCGGGCCAGGCTCCAGACCAGTCGAGCGGGTCTGCATATTGACTATCGGTGCGATAAAAAAGACTCCGGTTTGAGGTCACGGTTGCAGCCCAGCAGAATCCGTCGGCCGTCCAGGAGGTGTTGTTGAAGGAGAAGTCGACCAGGAGGTTGTCGGTGCCGTTGTAAAGGAAGGGCGTTGTGAAAACAAACTCAACCCATCCAGTGGCCGAGATCGTGATGTTCGTCTGGAGGGCAACGACCCAGTCGGCGGACTCCCACTCGTTTTCACCGTAGGCGCTCAGCGCCGTGTGCTTCAACCGGATGGTCCAGCCGTTCAACGCCTGAGCCGGAATCTGGGTCACGCGCAGGGACAGCCCGGTCATCAACGCGGCTCCGCCCACCTCGCTCCGTAAATAGATCACCTGCGTGCGGGCGTCCTGAAAGTACGTCGAACAGGGATAGTTCCAGTCAGTGGTGTTGGGCACCACCGCGCGTGACGAAGCGACCGGGGAGAAAACATACAGGGGTGCCGGTCCGCCATAATCGGTCAGTGTGCCGCCGGTTGCGTCCCGGGCCGTGACGCAGACCCCAAAGGCTGTCCCGACGTATTGCGTGGGCGCGATCGCGTCCCACTCCAGATGATCCAGCACCCGGTCCTGAACCGTCAGCCGCGTCTCCCGCCGCTGTACGGTCATCGAGGTGAGATTGCTGAAGGTCACGCGATCGGTGAAGACCCCGGGATCGAGCTGTCCAGCCTGCGCATTCGCCGCCACGGTTACCGACATCCCCTGGCCTGCGGCGAGCACGCCGCTGGCGGGCGAAATCGTGATCCAGGGCTGGCCGTGGGCCGCTGTCCATGACAGGCTCATCGATCCCGCATTGGTCAGGGCGAAGACGCTGTTGGACGAACTGAACGGCCCGCCCGCATAGCCGCTGGAGACGAAGGCCCCCGACGGTTGGATCCTCAGATTATCCGGGAGAATGACCTGCGTGACCGGAACAGTCGTTACCGGCGCATGCGGATCGCTGCTGGCGATGCGGACCACACCCTCGTACGTGCCGATCGGCAGGCTGCCCGCGTCAACGGACACGGCGATGTCGGCAAACGCGCCGGGCGCGATGGGCGGGATGGAGACCGGGGCCACACGCAGCCAGCCGGGCGTCGCCGCGACCGCCGAGCCGAGCCGCATCACGCCACCCGCGACGCAAAGGCCTGGCAGCGTCTTGTCCGACGTCGCGATCAAGACATCCTGGATCTGCCGACCGGTGTACCCGCTGTTGATCGACCACAGCAGGGCACAGGCTCCGGAGACATGGGGCGCCGCCATCGAGGTGCCGTTCATCATGACATAGCCCCCTCCGCGTTGGCAGCTCAGGATGCCGGACCCGGGCGCGGCCAGATCAACGGAGGTCTCCCCGAAGTTTGAGAACACCGACATCTCGCCGCGGGCCGTCACGGAGAGGACGGAGATGATATTGTCCGATGTATAACTGGCTGGATACATCGGGAAGGCGTCGTTGTTGTTCGAGTAGTTATTTCCGGCCGCCGCAATGAAAAGCACCCCGGCCGCGCCTGCCGCATCAATCGCATCCTTGAGCGGCTGTTCGTAGGGACCGCCGCCCCATGAATTGTTCAGCACCCGCGCGCCATGCGCCACCGCATATTCGATGCACTGGATGACGTCTTCCGTATTACCGGAACCGGAAGCCGACAAGAATTTCAGCGCCATGAGCTTCACGTTCCAGCAGACACCCGCCACGCCGACGCCGTTGTTGCCCACCGCGCCGATCGTGCCGGCGACATGCGTGCCATGTTTATGGTCATCCAGCGGATCGCCGCTGCCCGTGATGGCGTTGATGCCGTGGACATCGTCCACATAGCCGTTGTCGTCGTCATCGACGCCATTGCCGGGTATTTCACCGGGGTTGCGCCACATGTTGGCCGCCAGATCCTCATGGGTGTAGTCGATGCCGGTGTCGATGACCGCGACAATCACGGCATCACCGCCAACGGATTTCTCCCACGCCTCAGGCGCATCGATGTCGACATTCGGCGAGCCGCCCGTGGTCTGCCCCGTGTTGTGCAGGCCCCACAAACTGGAGAAAGAGGGATCATTCGGCGTGCGGAGTGTTCTTTTGACATAGTTGGGCTGGGCATAGCGAATTCCCGGCGTCTGATTCAGACGGATCAGCGCCGTCTGCATGTCCAGATTTTTGGGGAGCTTCACGAGCGTCAGACCGGGTACAAGCTTGAATTCCCTCGCAACCGTGCCGCCGCCAACCGCCGCCAACGCCTGTACCCGCTGCGTTCCGGTCTTGACTGCTGAATCGAAGCGAACCAGCACCTCCCCGCTGCTATACTCGGCGTCCTTGGGCAGGATCGTAAAATCAGGTTTGATTGCCGATTGCGCGCGGACCGTTGCGACAGACCGCGTCGTTTCCGAAACACTGAGCGTCACATCGAGAGGGGTCGTCGCTCCGGGCGCAGGGGCGATCCGCAACACACGCTCCGTCATCTGCCCCAACCCATTATTGACCCAGATCGCGACGGGGTCCACGTGAATCTGAGGCGTTGGATTATCCGCTCGCACAACCGCCGCGCACACGAAACCCGCAATCCCCGCTAAAGCCTTTACGCTCATCACGACAACCTGTTATTCGATCTCGAAGTCAACGGTCACGCGCGGATAATCTCGCAAGAAGCGGGCGGTCAGGCCGTTGATCTGGCCGACCGCGCGCCCGGCGGCTTCGGCCGACCGGTCGAGGATCGCACTGCCCGATGATCTCACCAGCCGGACACGGGCAATCACCCCGCCAGCGCCGAACGTCAACTCGATTTGGGCGGGCCGGGGGCCAGCGTCGCCGCGTGATGGACGCACCCACGCTTCGTAGAGCGCGCGCTTGACCAGCAGGAAACACCGCTGCACCTCGTCTTGAGGGATCACATTCTCCTCGCCAGGCCGCGCGCCGAGGACCAGCATCCGCGCGATCTCCTCCGCACTCAACGTCGGCTGGCGCGTCAGTTTCACAGGCTGAAGCCTCGGCCCCGGTGTCGGACGCACCACCCGCTCGCCCTTGATAAACGGGCTGCTCGGCGATTTGGCCGGCGTTTGATCGGGCTCGGGCTTCACGACCGGTTTGACGTCCGGCTTCACGACCGGTTTGACGTCCGGCTTGACAACGGGAACGACCGCATCTACGGGCGGCGGGTCCGGCTGCGGCTTGGGCGGATCCGGCTGCGGCTTGGGTGGTTCCGGCTGCGGCTTGGGCGGGTCTGGTTGCGGCTTGGGCGGATCCGGCTGCGGCTTGGGCGGGGTTTTATCCGGCTTCTGGGTCGCTGCCTCCTGCGACTGCTCGATCACGACGGTAAACTCGATCGGAATCTCCACCGGCTTGCGTTTGATCCAGCCCGCGCAGAGCGAGAGCACAACGGCCAAGATCAGCACAACCCCGTGTCCGGTCAACGAGGTTCTAATCGCCCGATTGTAAATACCACTCATGATGACCTTCAGTCGGCCTGTGTGACCAGAGCCATTCGCGTAATCTTGAGTTTATACAACACCTTCATCACCCCGACAACCTTGCCATAGTCCAGTTTCTCGTCCCCACGGATTAGGACGGCGACAGCGGGATCTTTCAGCGCGGCTTCGCGCAACCCGTCTTCGAGCTGTTCGATGGAAACCGGCCGATTATTCAGGTGGATTGCGCCGGTGGCGTTCAGGGTCACGTTCTGCGATTTTTTATCCGACAGCTTGTCTGCTTTGCCCATCGGGAGCTTCACTTGGATGCTGTTTTCCATGAGGGGCAGCGTGATGAGAAACGTGATCAGCAGCAGAAACGTCAGATCAATCAGCGGCGTCATATTGACATCGCTGATGCGTTGCGGGATTTCCCGCTGGCGCCTTTTCTTCCACCGCAGCGGCATGGGTCAATCCCCCTTGCCTTGAAATTCGCACGCGATTCGCCCGGTCAGTTCGTCCACAAAACCCTCCATCTCGATGACCGAGCGCCGCACCGTGCCCTGCAGCATGTTGTACCCCACGCCCGAGGGGATGGCCACCAGCAGGCCAACCACCGTGGTGAGCATCGCAGAGGAGAGCGCGGGCGCCATTTCCGAGAGCTGCACCGCTCCCTTGAGGCCCATCACCTGAAAGGCGTCGAGAACGCCCCAGACCGTCCCCAGCAGGCCGACCAACGGTGCGGCCGTCGTGGCGGTCGCCAGCGCGCTCATGCCCCGCTCGGCCCGCACGACCTGTTCCGCCAGCGTGTGCTCGGCCGTGCCACACAGCAGCTCGATCTCCTTGCCCGTCAGCGCCGCATTCTCTTTGGCCGCCACCCGGCCGATCAGCGCAGACCGTGTTTCGCGATCAAACAGCTTGATCAGCCGCTCGCAGGTCCGCTGGTAGATCACGTCGAGCGGCGTCTGATCCTGGCGCCGGGCCTGCTCCAGATACAGGTCGATCACGTCGCGCCCGCGCACGAACGCCTGCAGGAAGCGCCGACCGCCAGCCTCCATCATGCGCAGTTCGCGCCCTTTCCCAACCATGATCGCCCAGACGAAGATCGACCCGATCAATTGGATGATCACGATCACCTGTCCCATCAGGCTCGACATCCAGAACGCGCCCCACAAACTCGCCAGCGGCAACGTCGGCGCAATACCGTCCATCATATCCAAACCTCCCCAGAACACGATTCGTTAAGCGATTGGATTGTACGCCAGGACGGGGAAAATATCCAAGCAAATCGTAATTCCAAAAGTAATCGATTGCAACCTCCGATCTTGAGGCCGACGGGGCGGCGTGCTACACTGCTCGAAATGGATCGGTGGCTTTTGTGAAAGGAGCAGGATTGTGGCTTACACTAAGATTCGAATTCCGGACGGGGGCGAGGCGATTACCATGGGCGAGGGCGGATCACTGCGGGTGCCCGACCGCCCGATCATCCCGTTCATTGAGGGGGACGGCACGGGCGCCGACATCACTCGCGCCGCGATGATTGCGTGGAACGCCGCTGTTGCGGCGGCTTACCGCGGCGCGCGTGCCGTCGCTTGGATGGAGATTTACGCGGGTGAGAAGGCCAACGACGTGTACGGGCCGAACACCTGGCTCCCCCCCGAGACGCTGCAGGCGTGCCGCGAGTTCCTCGTTTCGATCAAGGGGCCGCTGACCACCCCCGTCGGCGGCGGCATCCGGTCGCTCAATGTCGCCCTGCGCCAGGAACTGGACCTCTACGTCTGCCTGAGGCCCGTACGCTGGTTCAAGGGGGTCCCCTCGCCGGTGAAACGGCCCGAGCTGACCGACATGGTGATTTTCCGAGAGAATACCGAGGACATCTACGCCGGCGTCGAGTGGATGGCCGGCACGGAGTCCGCCCAGAAGGTGATTCGCTTCCTGTGCGACGAGATGGGGGTGAAGAAGATCCGCTTTCCCGACACGTCATCGATCGGCATCAAGCCGGTTTCGACCGAGGGGACGGAACGGCTCGTCCGGGCGGCGATCGCTTATGCCATTGCCAATGACCGCACATCGGTGACGCTGGTTCACAAGGGCAACATCATGAAATTCACCGAGGGTGGATTTCGCGACTGGGGCTACGCGCTGGCGCAGCGCGAGTTCGGCGCAACGCCGGTTAACGGCGGCCCGTGGCTTCGCTTCACCAACCCCCGCACAGGGCGCGAGATCGTGGTCAAGGACTGCATCGCCGACGCCTTCCTGCAGCAGATCCTCACACGGCCGGCGGAGTACGACGTGATCGCCACGCTTAACCTCAACGGCGACTATATCTCAGACGCGCTCGCCGCTTGCGTCGGCGGCATCGGCATTGCCCCCGGAGGTAACATCAACTACCAGACGGGCGTGGCCGTCTTCGAGGCTACCCACGGCACGGCGCCGAAATACGCCAATTTGGACAAGGTCAATCCCGGTTCGCTCATCCTGTCGGGTGAAATGATGTTCCGCTACATGGGCTGGACCGAGGCGGCCGACAAGCTGATCACGGCCATGGACCGGGTGATCGCGGCCAAGACCGTGACCTACGATTTCGCCCGCCTCATGGACGGCGCGACAGAAGTCTCGTGCAGCGCCTTCGGCCGCGAGCTCGCGGCGGCGATGGATTGATCCTGTCAATCGGCAACGGGTGTGACCGGCTCGTTCAGAATCTTGCCGGCGGCCGTTTGTTGCAGGGCATTGCGGAGGCGGATGTGGGCGGCCTGGAGGAGAACGGATGCCTCCTCGGAGCCGCGCTGCGTGGCGATGCAGTCGAAGAAACGGCCGTAGGCTTCGGCGATTTGCCGGAACGTCTCATCGCGCCCGATGGCGGCCGTATCCATCTGCTGGCGCTTGCGCGCGGCCGCGCGGCGCGCCCAGGGCTCGTCGGCCACCGCAGCCAGCTCTTCGGGCGTCAATCCCCGCCAACTCTGCGCAACCGGGGCGGCGACGTCGACCGGAAACACGCGGAGTTGATTGCCGAATCGGCGCAGCGCTCCAGGGGGGGTCACGCCGGGAATCAGGACCGCCCGGCCGCCGGCGAGCATCCAAACGTCCCAGCCTCGCTCGCAGGCCCGGGCGTCGCCCGACGGATCGAGCACCCGCAGCGCCTGTTCGGCCTGCCAGACTCCGCCCGTCGCCAGCGGCATGAGCATGGCGCGGAATCGGTCACCCGGCGCGCCCTCACCGGCGAGGTGGCTGGCCAGTGCGCCAGCGAGGGCTGGATCGCGTCCGGCGATGGAATCGGCTGCAAGCAAGTCCACGAGCCAAGGCAGCCGCCCCCCCGACCACATCCGGTAAACCTGCTCGAAATCGCGCAACCGCGTCTCGCGAACCTGCCGCCGCGCCAAGCCGCGCAACAGCCATGCGGGCGGCTCCGTGGCAGCCTTCCGTTGATCGCCTAATGCGTCCGCCATCCAGACACGCACAAACGCCCGTGTGAGCGTATATCGAAACTCATCAAGATCGACCCGATCCGGATCGGGCACGTCTATCCGTTCTCGGATCTTGCCGAGGGGGTCGAGGACGCGCGCGAGCGTCGCCCCGGTCTCGCCGCTGGCGTTGCCGATGAAGATGAAGATCGTCCGGTTCTGCGAACCGAAGCGGATCCCTGTCGTGCGCATAAAGTCGGCACGAACCTCGCTTGCAAACGTCAGCACCGGCATTCGGTAATCGGCTGTCTCGGCCGCCGCGCCCACCATCAGCGTCCCGTCGTGGGCGTGGATCGGCGCAGCCGGGAGCCTCGGGCGCCGGGCCGGCGCGTGTGTGGGCTCACCTCGCGCGGCGGCTGCGGCCAGCCCCGCCGCCACGGCGGCCGTGCACAGAAGCCTCTGTAACGGGACAGTCATGTGCGTGTTGCCTGTTTCATTTCAGCTTTCAGCTTTCAGCTTTCTCCTCACCGGTACCACACCCGCCAGAGGAAGAGTCCTTGGGGGACGGCGGACGGGACGCGGGCGGTGCGGGACGCGCGGGTGGCGAGGAGCGCGCTCACGGCTTCGGGGATTTCGGACCCCGCGCCGACGCGGAGGAGGAACCCGACCATGCTGCGGACCTGCTTGTACAGGAAGCCGTTACCGCAGACGCGGAAGGTGATCGCGTGGCCGCGCGCGGTGACGGTGAAGGCGAAAATTTCGCGGACCGTGCTTTCGACCTCGCGATTGGGATTGGCCGTGAACGAGGCGAAATCATGTTTTCCGATGAAGGCGCGGGCGGCGTCACGCATCCGAGCCACGTCGAGCGGGTAGGGGACATGCGCTGCGTACAGCCGCCGTTCGGGGGGCATCACCGCGTCGTTCCAGACGAAATAGCGGTATTCCTTGCGCGTCGCGCTGCGGCGGGCGTGAAAGTCGGCTCTGGCCTGGACGGCGGCTCGGATGCGGATGTCGGCGGGGAGGCGGGCGTTGCACGCCCGCAACAGGCTCTTGGCATCCAACCGGGTCGTCAGATCTGCGTGCGCCACCTGTCCGCAGGCATGAACCCCCTGGTCGGTGCGACCGCTGCCGTGAACCTTGACCGGGTGTCCCGTAATCGCGGCTAATGTCTCCTCCAACATTTGTTGCACGGAGGGT
>Ga0194125_10003726_pt1 | contig 24398 bp, 22 predicted proteins | sample TA2KigC250mmetaG_FD_148626 | JGI IMG/M metagenome (GOLD analysis project Ga0194125, IMG submission 148626) | Freshwater microbial communities from Lake Tanganyika, Tanzania - TA2015034 Kigoma Deep Cast 250m | ecosystem: Environmental > Aquatic > Freshwater > Lake | place: Tanzania: Lake... | reverse complement strand
GCCCTCCTGAGGTGATCGGCGACGAGGGCGAGTCAACCCACATGAAGTAGACCGCCGCGGCGCCAAAGACGATTGCGCCGCAACAGCAAAGCAGCAGAGCCGCGGCGATCACGACGAATAGGAGGTTGCGACTTTGAGTTTTCACGACTGCGGCTCCTTCACGACCATCAATCTCATCCCTCTCTTTTCACTCCCAACACGAGCCATCTCTGGGCAGCACACCGCCGGCATTGCTGTGTACGCCCTCCGGCGTCATATCCAGGTACATGTACCCCACTGGCAGGTAGAAATAGGTGTAGAGGCGCAGGCAGACGCGCATACCAGGCTGCCCATCGCGGCGTGGCCGCACGTCCACCAGCCCCACGCGAGCGATCGGCGCCGCAGCCAAGTGGTGATAGAGATACACCTCGCGCTGCGCGTTGATGGCGATGCGCTGTGGGTCGCCGCGCACGTGCGCCTGGGGCGGCGGCAGGTAGAACGGCGACAGCGCCAATGGGCTCACCACCAGCAGCAGCCCCAGGAGCGCCCGAGACCAGAACGAGTTCTGAGCATTAGCGCCGACCCGGCGCATCAGGCTGCGGGCCATGGCGCTCCAGGCCAGCAGCAACAGCAAGTAGACCAGGCAGTTGACCGCAAAGAAGGCCGGCAGGAAATCACCGCCGGCCGTCTGGCCGTGGAAAAACGACACCGGCGCGCCGCGATAGCCAGGACACAGCCCATCGCAGCCCGCGCGATAGTCGGCCACCTCGAAAACCAGCCCCGACCACCAGCTCAGCAGCGGCGACGCTACCAGGCAGGCCAGCAACACGAACGGCCAGCGAAAGCTCTGTTGGCGCCACCAGATCGTCAGCAGCAGGGAGACGATGGCGCACAGCAAGCCCAAGAAGGCCGCGGATAGGTATGTCAGGGAGAACATAAGGCCCTGGCCCTCACGGCACGCATCCCTGGATCGGTTCGTCCTTCACCGGGAAGAAGGTCCGCGCATCGGCGCCATGCGTCCAGATCGTGGGATAGGTCTCGACGCCGCCGACCATCACCCACAAATAGAGCTTGTTGTCTGGATCGGCCGCGCGCGCCACCGGCACGTTGTTGAACTCCCAGATCGGGTAGGTGATTGCGCCTGCCTGGCGCGTCTGCACGACCGCCTCGGTTGCCAGCGACCGGCCAACCTCTTGATTCCAGGCGCCGTACAAGGTCAGTCCGGCCGGCTGCCAGCCGATGGGGACCGAGAGCCGCGTGCCGCGCTTGAAGAGCGCCACCGCGACATTGGCCAGGACTGCATCGGCCACGGGGCGACCCTCGCCCCGCTCGTCATGCGGCCAGACGATCTGGATGCGCGCATCAATCGCATCCAGCGGTCCAGAAGCGACGCCGCTCGGAATATCTTGCTGCGGGAAATAGGTGCGCGGGTCCGCAGCGTGCGCCCACACGTTGGTGGCAGTCTCGATGCCGGCGACGCGCACCATGAAATAGAGCTTGCGCTCCGGCTGTCTGGCCCGGCTCACGTCCACGTCGTTCAAGTCCCAAAATGGAAACGGCTGGCTGTCCACGGTGCGCTGCGTCGCGTCGCCGAGGGGCTCGGCCGGGTTGGCGTCTGTCGCCTGCCACGCGGTCACTCTTGGTGTCCAACCGCACGGCGACGGCGCCAGGCTGCCGCTTGCAAACAGGCGCAGCCCGATGTTAGCCAGCCCAGCTTCTCCCACGGCCACGCCGTCGTGCGGCCACACGATTTCAATACGCGCATCCGCGGCTTTTGGTGTCGGCGCCGGTTGGACGTTCGAGCGCAGCGCCCACACGCCAGCCGTCGCAGTCCCCAGCAGGATGCCGCCAGGCGCGGCATAGTCCACGGCCAAAGCCTGAACCAGGTTGTCGCCCAGGCCGTTCGCTGCGTTGCTCCAGGCCAGGCCCCGATCTGTGCTCCGATAGAGGCCGCCGCCATCCCGCGCAGCCCAAAGCGTGCCTGGCGCCCGGGGATCGCTGAGAAACGCGATGATCGTGCTGCGCGGCGGCAGACCTGCGGAGGCTGCGGACCAGGTCGCGCCGTCCCAGCGCAAGACGCCGGCCTCCGCTACGCCCGCGTACATCCGGCCGCCATCCGCCAGGGCGTCGGCCAGCCACTGTACGTTCTGTCCCTCCAGGCCAACCAGCCGCCACGTTGCGCCGCCGTCGTGTGTCTCGTAGACGCCGTCCCGCAGGCCGGCCCACACATGGCGGGCATCGGTCGGATCCACCACCAGTCCTGCGACCTCTTGTGGCGACCGCTGTTCGCCTGCCGGCCGGTTTGTGACGACGATCGGCGCTTCCTGCCACGTCGCGCCGCGATCGGTGCTGCGCAGCATGGGCTGGCCGCCCAGGTAGATCACGTTGCGATCGGACGGCGCCACGGCTATCGCGACGCGGCTGTCGAAGGGCAGGCGGACCCCTTGCCAGCGCAACCCGCCGTCGGTGCTGCGAAAGATGTACTCGTATGACCCAACGAACAGCGTGTCGGGATCGGTCGGGTCGAGAGCCCAGGCGGTCGCGGCGACGTTCGGCAGCCCCTGGCTGGCAGGCAGCCACCCGCGGCCGCCATCCGAGCTGCGCAACACCAGCGGCGGTTTGGCGTATCCGCCCAGCACGCTGCTGTCGGTCAGCGCGATGACCCGATTCGGCTGTCGAGCATCGGTCAGCAGGGCAGCCACCCGGCTGTTGAACGGCAGCCCTGCGCCGGCCGGCTGCCACAGCGCGCCGCCGTCGCGACTCACGAAAAGCCCGTAGCCGCTGGCCCCGAACACGGCTGTGGAGGCGCCGGCCGGCGCAGGGTATGGACCCGACGCCACGAGGAACTCAGCGACTTCGCCCGCGCTGAGCGGCCCTTCGAGCCCCTGCCAGGTGCGGCCGCCATCCACGCTGCGGTAAGCGCCTGCTTCCAGCCCCAACAAGAGCACGCCGCCGGGTAGGGCGGCCAGCGCAGTCGGCTGGCCTTTCGCGGGCAGGCCTTCAGCCGCCACGGGTAGCCAGGCGGCGCCGTTGTCCGTTCTGCGCTCGATCACCAGGTCGCCGGCCGCTGCGCCGCTGCGCGTGCGAGCCACGAGCCAGACCGCTTCTCCCGCCGTTCCCTCAGCCACGATCGCCAGCCGCGGCGAGCCAGCCCACAGCGCGACCGGCGGCTCGGCTGTCTCGCCGGCCAGAGACCACGTCTCGCCGGCATCCTGACTGACGAAAACCTCGCCGCCGTAAGTCGTGAGAAACAGCCGGTCCACATCGGTGGGATGCGCCACAAGATCCACCAGCACGTTACCGGGCCGCTGGCCGAAGCGCAGCGCCTCGAACCTGGTCCAGCTCTTGCCGTTGTCCGCGCTGCGGTAGATGTAGCTGCCGGGATACTTCTGGGCTTCGGTCACGCCCAGGTACAGGCGGCGGCCATCGGCGCTGCGCACGATGCGCCGGATGCTCAGATCGTTGCGGCCGAACCGCGCCTCTTCCCAATGCGCGCCGCGATCGCGGCTCCGCCACAACCCATAGCGCCGCGTGAAATAGTCGCCCGCGCCTTCCACGCCCACGAAGAGGTCGCCGGTGACCGGGTCCGCGTACAGTGCGGTGATCGCGCCGGGGATCAGGTCGTTGGTGAGCGGACGCCACGTCGCGCCCCCGTCGGCGCTGCGATAGAGCGCGGCGCTGTGTGCGATGCGTCCGCTGGTCTGCCATTGCGTCTGGTCATCGCGACGGTTCACGCCGCCGACGCTGACCGCGTACAGCTCCGTCGCCCTGGCTGCGACCAGGTGCGTGATGCGTCCCCCTGGCCCGCCGAGCGGCTGCCAGGCGACCGGCGTCTCCTGGCGGCCGGTTGGCTGGGCCGCAGTCGGCGCGGCCGCTGCGATCAACAGGCCGGCCAGCATCAGCAGGATCCATGACCGACGCACACGGTTTGGCATGGCTTTCCCTTTCGGCCAGGACTACAACCGCAGTTTCTCAGACCCGGCGACAGAGGTCGCTGCAACCTTCGCGAAGTCGCCCTCCGGCGACTGAATTGAGCCTGCGTCGGCAGGCTTCGCCGCTGTTGCAGCGGTTTCAACCGCCCGGCGGTATGAAGTGCGGTTGTAGTACTAGGGCAACAGATAGCCCAGCTCGCGCAGCCGCGTGCGCAGCGTCGTGCGCCGGCTGGCAGGCAACGCAATCGTGCGGTCGCCCACCAGCTTGCAGATGCGTTTGAGCTTGGGGTCCTGCATCACGAGCTGCGCGATCTCTGCGGTGCGCGCCTCGACAAACAGGGCCGGCTCCGGGGTCGTAAAGGCTTTGCTGCGGCCAACCGCGTCGGCGAAGAGCAGAGCGAGCTCCGGCGGGAGCGGCCGCGTGGATTTCTCGGCCAGGAAGGCCAGACTCGCCTCCAGATCGTGTCCGCGCTCCAGCGCAGCAAGGAGCGATTCGAGGCTGATCTGAAAGCGCAGCTCGCCCTGGGCTTTGGCCACCTGTCCCAACGCCAACTGATCGGCGGCCGAGACTTGCACGCTCGCAGGGATCTCCAGCACGAACGTCTCGCCAGCCGGCGTTCCCGGGCTGTAGCCGACCAGTCGCTCGATCACGAGATAGGGGCCGGTGGTGCGCGGCGGGCCGAACTCGGCATGTTGGCCCAACAGATAGGCGCCCAACCCGTTGATGCGGAAGTACTTCAGGCCATCGCACAGGCTGAAATACGGCGCATCGGGATAGTACAGGTGCGCGTCATACCCGGCGGCCTCCGGCGGCAGATACAAGATGTCGAGCGCACCGATGCTCGCCAGACGATCCCACAGCACGGCCAGGATGTTCAGGCCATTCACCGCGCGCCAGTGGGTCGTCGAGCTGACCGGCTCGCGGCCGATGCTCAAGGTGTTGCGCCAGGTGAAATTGGCTTCGTGGACGTCGAAGTTGAAGTGCCAGACTAATACCGCCCGAAAGAAATCTTCCACATCTATCCAGACGCCCACCGGACACCACGAGAGCGCCTCGATGATCTTCTCGCGGCGGCTGCCGGGCTGGCTGAGGGATGCCCCGCTGGCGCGTTGGCCGCGAATGGCCCGCACGCGCGCCAGCTCATCGAAGCCGGCTGATGTGGTCCAGCGTTCGAATGCTTCCAACAACAGCGCGGGATCCTGCGAGCGGAGCCAGGCCCGGCCGGCCTCTGTGGCCGACAGGCTGTCATGGCTGCCGCCGCTGATTTCCGCCAGTCCGCCCCCGATGGCAAACGCAGTCAACCCGACCGGCCGGATGGTGTCGGCCGCCTTGAAGTCGGCAGGTAGCTCCAGGAAATCGCCATCGTGGAGCAGCGGCATGAGTTGCTTGACGGCGCCGCGGGTCGGCATGTGGGTGTTCACGCTGACGAGGAATGCGCCTTCCTCGGCCAGGCGCAACAGGGTCGCCAGGTCATGCAGGCCGGCCTGCTCGGTGTCCGCGCGGCGGAGCGCCAATGGCCGACCCTTGACTATCGTCATCTCAGGCGCACGAGTGACGCCTGTGATCTGGAACGGCTCGGGCCGCGGGACCCACGCCTCCAGAAGCGGCAGCAGATCATCCGGGATGCGGTTGTAGTGCAAGAAGAGATCAAGGCCGATGGCCACATGTTGCCAGGCGTATTTCGCCGGCGGGCGCTCCGGCAACCGGCCATAGCGGGCGACGAAAACCTGGGCATCGAACTCGCCGCTGTTGTGGGCCGCCAGTGAAACAGCCTTGAGCGAGAGATCGTCCAACTGGCTCCACTGGCGCTGAAGGCCGGCGGGCGAGGTCATCACCCCCGCGATGCGCCGCACCAGATCGGCTGCGTCGGTTGCGGTCGTCGGCGACTGACCGCAGAGGCGCGCCAGCGCCTGGAGCGCGTTGGGCTGATAGCGGTTGAGGATGTCGATCAGATTCATCGGTTTACGGGCATCCCACGCGGCCCGGTTTCGTGTGCATCCTGCTCGACCCGGTCTCCTGGCCGGGGCGAGCCGCCCTCGAACGCGGCCTGCAGCGCCGCGGCGGTGATCGCCTCGTAACTCGATCCCAGGGTCTGCACCAGGTCGTCATCGGGCAGAAACGCGGGCTGGCCCAGGCGCTTGAGCAGCGGGAATTTGACCGCCGGCGGCTTGACGGCCGCCGCGAAGGCATCGAGGCGCTCCAAAGGCTGCCAGAAGCGATCCAGCAGCTCCGCCAGCGCCGCGACCGGCTCAGCCGAGGCCGCGACCGACTCGGCCTCCTCCTCTTCCGCGCTGCCGCGCCGGCTGCGGAGCGCCTGCATGATCTCCTCTTGGGTGCGGCCGCGCAGACGGAAGATCAGGAAGGGATCCTCATCGAATTGCTCGCCCAGGATGAAGTGCGTGGCGGCGACGTGCTTGCACGGATTCGCCCAGTCAGGACAGGAACAATCGGTCATCAGATCGTCCGCCCGATCGGGGAAGAGGCTGATGCCGACCGCCTTGAACGCCTCCTCGATGTCCTGGGGCATTTCGCCGGCCAGCAGTTGCGCGCTGAAGCCGGCCTGCGCGGCCATCTGATCAAGCACCTTCGCCCATTGGTCGTCGGTCAGGCGCTTCAGCTCGATCGCAACCTTGTAGGGCTGCGGCCGCGAACCCTGCACTCTGGCGAGCACGCCGGTCGGGGTTTCTTCGATGGAGAGCACCTGGCCGGAGCGCGCATAGCCGCTGCCGCGGCGCAGCCGGCCGGCATCCAACAGCCGTTCCAGCGCCGCGATCCACCGCGCCGCCCACCAGCTCTGCCCGAACTTGCCCGTCTGGCTGCGCGCCTTCAGCCCCTTATCGGTCTCGATCGGGCGGGTGGGTTTGAAGTAGTAGGAGTAACGTGACATGGGTTGGTAGGTTGGTAGATTGGTGGGTTGGTAGATTGGTAGATTGGTAGATTGGTGGGTTGGTAGGTTGGTGGGTTGGTAGATTGGTGGGTTGGTTTTGTGACGCAGTGTGTCACCTTGTCACTCCATCACCTTGTCACCCCATCACCTTGTCACCCCGTCACCTTGTCACCCCGTCACGCTCTCTCGCCGCAGCGTCACCAGTCTGCGCAGGTCGTCCGTGGACAATTCCGTCAGCCAGTTTTCGCCGCCGCCGATGATCGCCTGGGCCAGGCTGCGTTTGCTCTCGATCAGGTCGTCAATCATCTCTTCCATGGTGCCGCTGCTGATGTACTTGTGCACCTGGACATTGCGCGTCTGGCCGATGCGAAAGGCGCGATCGGTGGCTTGATCCTCTACGGCCGGATTCCACCAGCGGTCGAAATGGAAAACGTGATTGGCTGCCATCAGGTTCAGGCCGACGCCGCCTGCTTTCAGCGAGAGGACGAAGATCGGCGGTCCGTCCTGCCCCTGGAAGCGCGCGATCATCTGGTCGCGCTGCGGGGCCGGCGTGCCGCCGTGCAGGAAGAGCGCGGGAACACCCAACGCGTTCTGCAGATAGCCGTGCAGGATTTGGCCCATCTCGGCGAACTGCGTGAAGACCAGCGACCGATCGCCGGCCGCCACGGCTTCTTCCAGCATCTCGGCCAAACGATCCAGTTTGCCGCTGCGGCCGGTCAGATCGCCCGCGCCGGCCTGATGCAAGAAGAGCGCAGGATGATCGCACACCTGCTTGAGCTTCATCAACATCGCCAACACCTGGCCGCGACGATCAATCCCTTCGGCCTCCTCTACCGCGGCTAACGACTCGGCCACCACGGCCTCGTACAGGCTGGCCTGCTCTTCGGTCAGGTTGCAGTAGACCTTCATCTCGAGCTTTTCGGGCAGATCCTGGATCACGCGCGGATCGGTCTTGACGCGACGCAGGATGAACGGACTCACCAGCCCCTTCAGACGCTGCGCCGTGTCTTCGTCGCCATACCGCTCAACGGGCAGTGCGAAGGTCTTGCGGAAGCGATCCTGCGAGCCGAGATAGCCAGGGTTCAGGAAGTGCATGATTGACCACAGCTCCGACAGGCGATTCTCTACGGGCGTGCCGGTGAGCGCCATGCGAAACCCTCCAGCCAGCTTGCGGATCGCCTGCGTCTGTTTTGCGCCAGGGTTTTTGATGTTCTGCGCCTCGTCCAGGACAACCCCGCGCCATTCGACAGCCTGGAGGGTCTCGGCGTCTCGGCGGGCGAGGGCATAGCTGGTGAGCACCAGGTCATGTCGGGCGGCCTCGGCGCTGAACTCCTCTCCGTGCAGCCGGTCGAGGCCGCGATGGACCCAGGTCGAAAGATCAGGCGCGAAGCGGCTGGCTTCGCGCACCCAATTGCCCACGACCGAGGTGGGACAGATCAGCAGAACCGGCCCGGAAACCGCGGCGTGCTCCTTGTCGTGCAGCAGCAGAGCCAACGTCTGAATGGACTTTCCCAGGCCCATGTCGTCGGCCAGGCAGGTCCCCAGTCCCCAGCGCCGCAGGAACTCGAGCCACGAGAAGCCGTATCGCTGATAGGGTCGCAACTGGCCGCGCAAACTCGCGGGCTGGGGGAGCTCGGCCAGTTTCTCGCGGCCGGTCAACCGCTGGAGCCACTCCTCGAGCCACCCCTCGTAGGCCACGTCTTCGACCGGCAACCCCGCCACTGTCTCCTCGGCGCCGAGGCCCATCTGCAGGGCCTCCAACAAGCCGATCTCGCCCTGCGCCTGTCTGGACTGCCAGAACTTGAGCGCAGCCTCGATCTGATCGGGATCCAACTGCACCCACTGGCCGCGCACCTGCACCAGCGGCGATTTGAGCGCCACGAGCGCCTGGAACTCCTCTTCGGTGAGCGCCGTATCGCCGACCGAAAGAGACCATTGGAAGTTGATCAACTGTTCGAAGCTGAGCTTGCCGCTGGCGGCTGCGGCCTGTCCGCCCTTCGACTTGAGCTTGAGCTTCAGCCCCAGGCGTGCGCCGCGTTGATTCCACCAGCGCGGGACCAGGACGCCGAATCCGCTCTGTTCCAGCAGGGGCGCGGCCTCGCGCATGAAGTTGAAGGCTTCGTCGGTGCTGAGCGCCAAATCCTCGGGGTGCGCCCCGCGCAGACTGCGACCGATGGGCGGAAAGAGGCGTGTGGCGTAACCGAGCGCGGCCAGCAACCGCTCCTGTGGCCGGTCGAACTGCCGGCCCACGCGCTGCAGCACCTCTCCGCGCGTCTGCCAGATTTCGGCCGCGGGCACGAGCAGACTGGGATCGTCGCGCGCCTGCAGCAAAAAGCCGACCTGCCACGCCGGCGCTGCCCCTGGCTGACCGCCAGGCGCGGCTGTCGCGGATGCTTCCGACGCGGGCGCGGCCGACGGAGGCGGCGCCAGGCGAAAGGTGACGCGGAAGTCGCCAGTCCCCGCGACGTGCAGGTTGCGCATCCAGATGCGCATGCTGCGTTCCAACGCCGCAAGCTGGGCCGGCGACGCCTCGACCGCGGCGTTGTTGTCGAACAGCGCGCGAATCCAGCGGCTTGCAGCCGGATCGCGGGTGCGCAGCGCGCCGGGCGAGCCGTTGCTCCCCCATTGGCGGGCTTGCGCATCGGCCATGATCCTGATGAAACTATCCAGCAGGCCGGCCGGCGACAGTTCTGGGTCGTCCATGCGCCGTCCCGACCGGCAGATCGGCGGCATGGCCGCTCGCAGACGCGCCAGCCGGCCGGCGTCTTGCGGCCCATCGAGCACCGGCAGCCAACGAGCCTGATAACCGCCTCGCTTGCCGTCGCCCCGCGCCAGGGTGGGCGCCACCTTCTGTTGAGCCAAAGCTTCCAGCGTCAGACTGGTGACAAGCCGCCAATAGCGCGCATCCGCGGCCGCAGCCACCCCAGCCGGCATCTCTTCGGCCGCGGGCAGGTTCAGCAAGACTGCGAACGCCTGGCTCGCCTCAAGCCAGAGGCCCTCGATCTGCCAGGCCGCGAGCGCCGGCGGGTCTTGGTCTGCCAGCGACCAGTTGTGCAGCAGTTGCGGCGAGGGCTGCGGACCGTCGCGCTGAGCAGGCAATAGCAGGGTCGCCTGGCCGAGACGGCCGCCCGCGGCCGAGAGCCTCAAGGCATCCAGCGCCTGCCGCGCTCCTTCTGGCCCGCCGCAGAAGGGGTGGGGTTGCGGTTTGCTCGCAACGCGCCCGCGGCGGCCCGCCGGCCGGGAGACGTCCGAAGTCTCGACCCAAAACAGAACGCCGCCGGGGTCGCCTGCTGCGTCCGGTGGCTGGTAATGGCTGTGCAGGACTAACACAGAGCTATCCGATCCATAGGGAATCACGAGCGCCCTCCAGTCGCCAGGCCGATCCACGGCCCCTGGGCGCCTAAGACGGCATTATACCTCTGAGCGCGACTCGCGTCAATACGTGCGTTGTGCACGCCCACGTATCTTCTCAATTTGTAGGGGCGCACCCTCGCGGTCGCCCCGATGGGCAGGCGCAAGGCCGTGCCCCTACCCCGGATTATTGAGAAGATACACGCCCACCATGGCCGACTCGGACGTCTGGCAATTTAGCCAACTCTGCGTTATACTCTGACTCACCATACTTCCAGGTTATTTCTACATGGGCCGCGGCGCATACGAGCACAATTACACCCAACTCAACCTACCCGAACTGACTCGCGCAGGGGTAGACGCCGCGCCGGTTGAGATCGCGTTGCCGCCCGCGCTGGCCGGCTCAGGGCCGATCACAGCAGAGATCTATTGTGCGGACAACCTGGCTCTGCTAGAGGCGGCCGCCGGCCGGTGGTCCGGCCGCTTTCAGCTTCTCTACCTGGATCCGCCGTTCGGCAGCGGGAAGGTGTACGCCGCGCGCGTGGCAGGCGAACGCGGCCGGCAGGCCCAGGCAGTGGACGCCTATCGCGACGACCAGGGCTTCGACGCGTATCTGGCATGGCTGGCCGCGCGGCTGGCCGCGGCGCGTGATCTGTTGACCGAGTCCGGGTCTCTCTATGTTCATCTGGATTGGCACGCGGTGCACTACGTCAAGGTGGAGCTAGATCGCATCTTCGGCCGTGACCGCTTTCTGAACGAGATCATCTGGTGCTATCATGGGCCGTCGCCCATCCGCACGGCGTTCAAGCGCAAGCACGATAACATCCTGGTCTACACCCGCTCGAAACGCTATTTCTTCGACGCCGATGCCGTGCGCGTGCCGTATGACGCCTCCACGGTGAAGACGTTTGCCAGCAGCTCCAAGGCCGGCTTTGGCAAGACGCCCGATCTGGAGCGCGGCAAGGTGCCGGAGGATTGGTGGTACTTCCCCGTCGTAGCGCGCGTGCACTCTGAACGGGTCGGTTATGACACGCAAAAGCCGGAGGCGCTGCTGGAGCGGATCGTCAAGGCATCCAGCCGGCCGGCCGACCTGGTGGGTGATCTCTTCGCCGGTTCAGGCACGACAGGCGTGGTCGCCGCGCGGCTCGGCCGGAACTCGGTGTTGGTGGATCGGAATCCGGTCGCCATCGAAAAGAGCCTGTTGCGTCTGGCGCGGCTGAATCCGGCCCCGGCCGTGCGGATGTGGCGATACATTGATCAGCAATCGCGTAGCGATCAGTAAGGCAGGTGACGGAATGACAAGAGAGTTCCCGCTCAAGATCTCCAGCGCCCAGCAGCGCGGGGTGGTCGTCAAATTCGACGCGGAGCGCGGCTTTGGGTTCATCCGGCCCGACGAGGCGGCCGGCGCCGCCGATCGTGACGTGTTCGTCCATGTGCGCAACGTCCCCGGCCGCCGCGCCTTGCATCCGGGCCAACGCGTGGCCTATCACCTGGCACGCACCGACCGCGGGCTGGCAGCCGTCAACGTGCAGGTCGAGACGGGCCTGCTGTCCGGTCTGGCGCGTTCGTTGTACGCGCGCTTCATCCTGATCGGCCTGGGGTCGGCGCTCCTGCTGTTGTTCGGCCTGGCTGCCGCATTGGATCGGCCGACGTCGCTGGCGCTCTGGCTGGCGATGTGGGTAGTGGCCATGAGCGCGGCGACCTATGGCATCTATCGCTATGACAAGGCCATGGCTGAGGCCCGCAAGGCGCGCGTGCCCGAAGCCGTGTTGCATCTGCTCAGCGCGTTGGGCGGATCGCCGGGCGCGTTTGCCGGGATGCGCTGGCCCACGCGGCACAAGACCGGCAAGCCGCTGTTCCAGGCCATCTTCTGGCTGATCGTGGCGGTTCAGCTCGGCGCGGCCATCTTCTGGATCGTGAGCGAATCGAGTTTCTAAACGGACCATATCCCCGTAACACGGTCAGATTTTAACTCCGGCAGATGGAAGAAACGTTTGCGCCGACATCCGAGCCGTGATACAATTGACGCGACAAGTGATCAGCGAAGAGCCGTGGTGAAATGAGCGCCGTTTCCGTGACTTCCACTGGGTTCCGTATTCCGGTGTCCGATGCGTTGCCGGAGGTCGTGCGGCGCCTTGTCGCGGCGTTGCAGCCAGAGAAGATCATCCTCTTCGGTTCGTATGCCTATGGTAAGTCCACACCAGACAGCGACGTAGACTTGCTGGTTGTGATGGAGACCTCCGCCCCCGACAAGGAGCGTTACCTCGCCGTCTGTCGCCTGTTACGGCCGCGGCCTTTTCCCGTGGATATCCTGGTGCGCACGCCGCAAGAGCTCGCGCACGCGCTGGACAAGGGCGATTTCTTCATCCGAGAGATCACCTCCCAAGGCAAGGTGCTGTATGAGCGGTATCCATGATCCCCTGTCGTGGGTTGAACGCGCCGAGGAAGAGGCGATGACCCCACCCCCGACGAGGCGCGTCAGGCGGTCGAGATCGCCAGGTCCGTGCGCCGGTTCGTTAGAAAATGGTTGGGCCTCGGCAAGTGAGGCCCGCTAAAGGTGCTGGTCATGACCGATTCGACATCGGGGACCCGCCTCTCGGATGACCTGATCTTCGGTGTGACCCTCGGCACGCGCGTGGAGGTCGAGCTGCTCGACGAGCACGGCGGCGTCGAGAGGTTGGCTTTCGACATCGTGCCGGACGCGCAGGCCGATTTCGCGGCCGGGTTCCTGGGAGTCGGCGCGACCCTGGTGCGCGCGCTGTTGGGCCGGCGCGCCGGCGAAGTCGTGCAGTATCGGCTCGCCGATGTCGTCCAGGCCAGGATCGTGTCTGTTGCGCCCAGCGTCAGGCCGGCGAGCCCTGACCATTCGGCGGGCCGGCAGGCCGCCATCCAGGAGGCGATCAGCCGGTCGGATCGGGAAGACATGGTGCGCCTGGCGTTGACCGTGGACGTGAAATGGGGCGACTGGGATCCAGAGCGCGTCGCCGAGACGTGGGAAAAGCATTGACCATGACAGAGTGGGATATTCGCGTGCTTGGGACCGCGGAAGAACTCGCGGCGGCCGAGGATCTGCAGCGCATGGTGTGGCCGGGCAGCGAGGCGGACATCGTGCCGGTGCACCTGCTGCTGACCGCAGCCCACAACGGCGGCCTGGCCGCGGGCGCCTTCGTAGATGACCGCTTGGTCGGCTTCGTGTTCGGCTTTCCGGGCCTGGACACGACCGTCTCACCGCCCCGTCTGAAACACTGTTCGCACATGCTGGGGGTCCATTCCGACTTCCGCGGCTCAGGCATGGGCCACGCGCTGAAGTGTTTTCAGTGGCAACACGTGCGCCAGCAGGGCATCGAGCGCGTCACGTGGACCTATGACCCGCTGCTCGCGCGCAACGCGCAGCTCAACATCTGTAAGCTGGGCGCGGTCTGCAACACCTACCTGCGCAACCTCTACGGAGACATGCGCGACGGCTTGAACGCTGGCCTGCCCTCCGACCGCTTCCAGGTGGATTGGTGGGTGAACAGCGAACGCGTGACTGCACGCATGACAGAGAGGCCGCGCCCGCGACGTGGTCTCGCCGATCACCTGACCGCAGGCGCCGCGAAGATCAACCCGTCCTTCGCTGATGAGCCGGCCAGTCCGCCATCTGTTCGGCCGGCCGACTGGCCCGAGGGGCCGGCGCTGGCGCTCCAAATCCCCGCCGACTTCCAGGATCTGAGGGCGCGCGATTTGACGTTGGCGCTGAAGTGGCGTTTGAGCACGCGTGCGGTATTCGAGGAGCTGTTCGATCGGGGCTATCTGGTCAGCGATTTCGTGTACGAGGCAGGCCCGCCCCCCAGGGCCCACTACGTGTTGCGCCCGGCCGGCCTGTAGCCAGCCGGCCAGTCCGCCGGCCAGGGGCTTCCAGCCTCCGGCGGGCTGTCAGTTTGGCAGCAGCGTGCCGCTCGGCCCCCTCCTGGCGTGTTCAGGCCAGTCTCGGTGGCCCGCCATCCAGGTCAAGAGCGCGTTCTCGCGGCTCAGCAACGCGATCTCGGTCGCGAGCAGTTGCGCCACCGAGTCGCTGCTGAGGAGCGTCTGCTTTTCCGCAGGATCAATCTGCATGGCCACGGCTGCCAGATAGCTGACCTGAATCGGAGCTTGCGGCATTTCGGCGATCTGGATGCCCAGGCCGGCCGCTTTGGCGATCAACTCGATGTAGCGCGCGACCTGGCTGCGCACTCGCGCGGTCAACTGGGCCACGTGATCCGCATCGGCCGGTTCAGGCAAAGGGCAAAACTCCACCTCGCCGCGCAGATAGGGTTGATCCTGTAACAGCCGGCGGATGCGAAAGCGTTCAGCGCCGACCGTCACGATATCCATGGCGCCGTCCGACAGATGGGCGCTTTCGATGATGCGCGCCACCGTGCCGACCTGGTGCGGCTCAGCCGTCCCGCCCACCTCACGCCCACGGCGGATCAGCACGACGCCGAATGGCTTGTCTTCCGCCAGACAGCGCCGAACCATCAGCCGGTAGCGATCCTCGAAGATGTGCAGCGGCAGCAATTGTCCCGGGAACAGCACGGTATTGAGTGGGAACAGGGATAGTTCGAAGGCGTCAGTAAGCCCAAACATGGCGACCTCCATCAGCGTCATTCTACATCAAGTCAGCGGTTTCGGCCAGTAGAAAAGGAAGGGAGCGCCTTCATGGTGAAGGCGCTCCCTCGTGGAAATCACTGCTGTTGGGTTTGTAGCTCAGCGCCCGCGAGCAGCAGGCCAATCGCCCAACTACTCGATGGCGCCGGCCGCCATCCTCAGTCCGGGCACGTCGCGCAACTCGATTTTGCGGTAGCCCAGATTCACCAGCCCCGCATCCTTGAAGCCGCGCAGGATGGCGCTGATCGTCTCGCGATAGGTTCCCAACATATCGGCCAGTGCCTGGTGGCTGGTGCCGCGAATCGCTGCCCCGCCGCTGGCCAGTTCCAGTAACAGCCCGGCCAATCGCTCCGGCAGTCGCTTGTAAGCAACCTCTTCCATGCGATTCTCTACCTGCGCCAGCCGCTGCCCTACCGTCTGCAGCAGACCCCAGTTGACCACCGGGTAACGTAGAGCGAGGGTCTGCGCTTGCGGGGCCGGCATCGTCCAGACGATGCAATCTGTCAGCGCCAGCGCCTTGACCGTCGGGTCAGTTGCGCCCAACAAAGCGCCCTCGCCGAACATGGAGCCTGGGCCAAGCGTGGCGACGGCTAACCGTCGGCCATTCGGCCCCTCGCGAATCAACTGCACACGTCCCTTCATCAGCGTGAAGAGGTTGTGATTCAGAACGTCAGGTTCGGCCACTGTTTGACCCACGCGAAACGAATGTGCGGTGATGGCCTGCTTGAATTCCTGGTCGCCCTCCCGTAACTCGATCAATACCTCAGGCATGGACTTGTGTTTGCTTCGATATGGCATAGCATCCTCCCCCCAATGTAACCAGCCTATCTTGACCCGGAACTGCTTCTGTTTTGGTAAATTCCGATGAAGAATATAACACAAAAGCCACTGGCTGTCAATAGCCCACCGGCTGTTTTCATGAGCTTTTAATACACTGGGAAGGTTACGAAGACTATTTCGGGGTGAAGCAGCCCGTCAGGAGCTAAAGGACGCCGACTCCGACGCGTAAGCCCCGGCCGGGGCTTACGCGTCGGAGAGCGATATGCCGGTCTCCGGCCGGCCTGGGGGATCAATCTGCCGGGGAGTGAGACGCGTGCGGCGCCAGCATGGCCATCACATCGCGGGCCGTGTCGCCCAGGTAAGCGCCGGCCGCGCGCTCGCGCAGCTCAAGGTTCTGAGCGAAAGCGCGACCGCCGAAGACCAGCCGCGGCCGCGGTTCGGGCAAAGCTGCAACTGGCTCAGGCAAAAGCAGAAGGCTGGCCGCGCTGTCGGGCATTGTGGCCGATAGACATACCAGGTCCGGCCGCAGCCTTGATGCTTCCTGCACCAGGTGGCCGGCCGGCACGTTTTGACCCAGGTAGAGCACCCGCCACCCGCGGCGGCGCAAAGCCAGCGACACGATCATGATGCCGACATCATGCCATTCGCCCGGCGCCGAGCCAGTGATCGCCAGCGGGCTGGTGGCGACTTTCTGGCCGGCCTCTGCGCGGGCATACGCCTGGAACAGCGCGGTGAGCCGCCGGCGCACGAACCCGGCGGCGAAGTGCTCCTGCACGATCGTGGCCTCGTCGCGCAGCCATCGCTCACCGACCTCGACCAGGACCGGCGTCATGATCGCCTCGGCGACATCCTCGACAGGATAGAGCGCAAAGGCTTCGCCGAGGACCGCTTCTGCATCCTCTTCGCGAAACGCCAGCAGCGCCTCCAGCAGCTCAGACGAGATTGTTCCCTGGTCGCGCACGCCAGTCGGCGGCCTGCGACTCGATTGCTGAGAGGAAGCCAGCTCAGGCGCTTCGCCGGCCTGCCGGAGAAGATCGAGCCGGGCCACGGCGCGGCTGATGCTCAAACCTGCCTCGATCTGGCTCTGCAGCCAGCGCAGCGTAGCGACGTCGCGCTCCGAGTAGAGCCGATAGCCGCCGTCGCTGCGACCTGGCGAAAGGACGCCGTAGCGCCGCTCCCAGGCGCGCAGCGTGGCCGCGGTGAGGCCGGTCTGCTGCACCACCGTCTTGATGGTGTAGATCGGCGCATCGTCGTAACTGCTCAGACGCCCGGCGTCTGTCATGTTGGCCGCTCGCGATCTCACGGGCTGATCGTGTCGAGCGCATCAGCGATGCGTTCGGCAGCCGCCAGCATCTCGGGCGCCTGATCGAAGACCGCCAGGCCGCCCTGGTCGGCCGCCACAGCTGCGGCCGTGAAGGGCAGGCTGCCGAGCAGGGGCAGGCCGGCCGCCTGGTCGCGCACGAACGCCTCATCTTGCGCGCTGCGCACCTTGTTGGCGACCAGGACGATGCGCTTGACGCCGATCTCGGCGGCCAGGCCGCGGATTTGCCCGGCCGTGCCCAGGCTGCGCAGACCTGGCTCGACAACGATCAGGAATGCATCCACCGCGCCGGCTGTGCCGCGGCCCAGGTGTTCGACTCCCGCTTCCATGTCCAGGATGAGCGTCTGGCGTTTGCGCAGCAGCAGGTGCGTGACCAACGCCTTGAGCAGTGCATTCTCCGGGCAGAGGCAACCTGCGCCGCCCCCGCGCACCGTGCCGAGGCGCAGAAGCCGCACACCGCGATGGGTGAGGCTGAAGCTCTCGGGGATGTCGTCCACCTTGGGGTTCAACTTGAACCAGCCGCCGATTGTGCCGGGCTGCGCGCCGGTGCGCTCGTAGATCAGCGACTCCATCTCGGCGATCGGCTTCAGCTCGGCGTCCATTTGTGCGGTCAGCCCAAATGCCAGTCCCAGATTGCCCGCGGGGTCGGCGTCAATCGCGATGACGTCCTGCCCGCGTTGAGCATAGACATAGGATAGCAGGGCAGTCAGCGTGGTCTTGCCCACGCCGCCCTTACCGGTGATGGCGATCTTTGGCATGAATGGCTCCTGGTGTGTGATATTCTGCGTCTTGACCAACGCCTACAGAGGTATTGTAAAGCAATTGTCGAGGGTTTGCAAGATGGGGGCCGCTCTGTAGATCCTTCGTCGTTTGACGGGGCCTGGCTGCCGGGCATATAATCGTGGGAATATCAGCCTGGAGGCTCCTTGTGCTTTGGCATCACCCGCGCGTTCGCGCACTCTTGATAGTCTCAATCCTGGCGGCGGTCCTGATCGCCAGTTGCACGTTCACGTCCCCTGCCACGCCGCCCGCGACGCCGGTCGCAACGACGGCGCCGAGCGTGCGCCGTTTGACGATCCTCTACACCAACGACGAGCACGGCTGGCTGTCGGCGCAGCGGAACAAGGATGGGAGCTCGGTCGGCGGCGCGGCTGAGCTGTTGGGGCGCTGGCAGGCGGTCGAAGGCTACACGGCCGACGGCCCATTCCTCGTGCTCAGCGGCGGCGATATGTGGACCGGGCCCGCGATCTCCACCTGGTTCAGCGGCGATTCGACCGTGGAGATTATGAACCAGATGGGCTATCGCGCGGCCGCCATCGGCAACCACGAATTCGACTTCGGAGTAGATGTGCTGCGCCGTCAGGCCCAGGCGATGGGGTTTCCTCTTCTTTCGGCCAACCTGGTCCGCAAGGGCACAACCGAGCACCCCGACTTCGTCAAGCCGTTTGTAGTGGTCGAGGCCGGCGGCCTGAAGATCGGCCTCATCGGTTTGACTACAACCACCACGCCGCAGGTTACCGTTCCCAAGAACGTCGCCGACTTCCAGTTCTTGCCCTATGCGGATGCGCTGACGCGCTACGCGCCGCAGGTCAGAGCTGCAGGCGTTCACGTGCTGATCGTCCTGGCGCACGTTTGCAGCGACCAGGTGCGCAGCCTGGCCCCGAGAGCCAAAGCGTTGGGCGTGGACGTCCTCACCACCGGTCATTGCCACGAACGGATCGCCGAGGAGATCGGGGGCGTGGCGATCATCGGCGGCGGCGACTATCTGAAGAGCTATGCCCGGCTGACGCTGGAGGTGGATGTCACCGGTCGCCGCGTCATTGGCCGCCGGGCCGCAGTGGTGGACAACACTGCGACGGCCCAGGGGCCAGCGGCCGACGCGACCATCGCGAGCCGGGTGGCGTTCTGGCAGCGAAAAGCCGATGATGCGCTTGGCGATGTCATCGGCTACACGCGCACCGGGTTGGCCCACCGCTCCGATGCGCTGTTCAACCTCGTCACCGATGCCTGGTTGTGGGCCTATCCTACGGCCGATTTCGCGGTGACCAATCGCGGGGGCTTCCGGCAAGGGATTGATCCCGGACCGATCACGTTGGGCGACATCGTCAACGTGCTGCCGTTCAACAACCAGTTGGTGGATGTGGCCATCACCGCCGCGCAGCTCAAAGCGAACCTGGACTGCTGCGGTGGAGTGATCGCAGGTTTCACCTATGCAGGAGGCCGGCTGCTGACCCCGGACGGCGACCCCCTCGATTCGCGCAAGACCTATCACGTCCTGGTCAATGACTTCATGTACGGCGGCGGCGACAATTTCAAGCTCGCCAGACAAGACCCCAACGCCTACTTCACTGCGGTGGACTGGCGCCAGCCGGTCATAGAATACCTCCGGTGGCTGGACACGAGCGAGAAGACGCCGCTGGAGATGCGACTGGATGCGAAACCGCGCAGCGCGCCGTGATCGCCGCCTGTGACGCGTCACCAGGAGACCGCATGACTCCCGTCATTCACACCCCCGCCGATCTCGGCCGTTTCATCGCGGAGTCCGGCATCGCCGCCGAGCTGACGCCGATGCGCTGTGACACCCCGACCGTGCCGGCCGCGGCCGCCGCGCTGGGGGTGGCGCCGGGCCAGATCATCAAGTCGTTGCTCTTCCTGGTGCGAGATGAGCCGGTGCTGGTGATCGCCAGCGGCGACTCGCCCGTGGACCGCCGCGTCCTGGCCGAACGCTTCGGCGTCGGCAAGAAGCAGGTCAGGCTGGCCGACGCCCAAACGGTGCTGCAGATCACTGGCTACGCGGTGGGCGGTGTGCCGCCCTTTGGACACGCCTCAGCCGTGCGGGTGCTCCTCGACCGTGCGGTGGCCGCGCACGATGCGGTCTGGGGCGGCGGCGGGGACGATCGCACCCTGCTGCGCATCGCGCCGGCCGAGCTGGCGCGCGTCACGAACGCCGAGTGGGTGGACCTCTAGCAGTTTCCTAGCCTTTGATGCCGGTGAGCGCGATGCCCTGCACAAAGGTCTTCTGCAGGAAGAAGAAGAGCAAGATGATGGGCAGCGTGATCAGCACCGAAGCGGCCATCAGCAGCCCCCATTCGGCACCGTATTGCGAGCGATACTGATAGATGCCGAGCGAGAGAGTGTAGAGCTTCTGGTTGTTGAGGTAGATCAGGGGGCCCAGGTAGTCACGCCAACGCGCGATGAACTCGAAGGTCGAACTCGACCTTGACGCCCTTGGTGTTCTTGGCGTTGTAGTTGTCAATGATGCCCTTGATGGACTGCTGGGCAACATCGGTCATGCGCGACCACGCCTCGAGGATTTTCACTTCCTTAGCCGCTGGTTGGGCGGCCGGCGCTGCGCCTCCGGCCGGCGCCGCAGGCGCTGGAGCTGCAGGCACCGTACAAGCTGCCATCAGTAGTGCGCCCGCCGCGATGCCTGTGCCTTGAAGAAACTGCCTTCGGGAGAGCTTCTGCTCCATGGATGTTACCTCCTTTGGTATGAACTCCTTATCAAGCAGAAACCGGCGAGGAGTGAAACTAGAGTGAAGATGCAGTAAACGCGTCCGCAGCGGAACAGACCCTTGTCGAGCATCCGGCTTGGGCCTGCATGAACGACGCTTTTGAGAGAGCACGCGCCCGGCGACAACACTGCCGAGCAGCCGAACATCAGCCTGCTTGCCGACACTCGATGCCCCGATTATACGACCTTCTGCGGTGTATGTCAACATCGCGAATGCGTGTACAGCAATTGCGAGGCGTGGGCAGGCGTGATATACTTGGGCGTATATGATGCGTGATTGGATGGCCACAGAGTAGAACCAAGGAGAGGCTCTAATGTCAGTGCAAGAAGCGGCCCTCTACGGCGACCTGGTGTTGGCGCTGCGCGACTATGCGGCCGAGCAATTGGCTGCTGCGACGGGCGATCATGATCTGGCAGCCGTCGGCGCCCGGTTGGATGATTTCATCCGCGCGTGGTTCTTCACGCCGCAGAAGGAGCTTTACGGCTCGGCCCCGCGCGACGTGATCTGGCGTGAACAGTTGGGCGAGCAGAACCCATTGCCCAAGGAGTACGCGGCCGAGGTGTACGGCGATGATTGTCCGATTTGCCAGGCCATGCGCGAGGAGCTCGAAAACGCCGAGGACGATGAGGCGCATGGCCACTTCTGGGGCTATTGCCCCGACACTTGCCTGCTGGAGCAGTATGATCCTGTGGGGGCCGAGGAACGCTGGCGCAAGGAATTCGCGCGGCTGGACGAGACCCAAGCAACGCAGGAGCCGGCCGGCCCCGCGCCGGAGTACACCCCGCCTCCGCCGTCCGGCCCCCGTGTGACCCCAGACGAGTTCCTCTCGGTTCTGCGCCGGCCGTGGCTCGACCCCGAGCTACATCGCGCGGCGCAACAGTTGGCCGAGCGATGCGACGTGCCACAGCCGCGCGCGGCGCAACGCGCTCCCTATCGGCGGATGACCCGCGACGAGGCCCTGTCCCTCATCGCCGGCTTGCACGGCCAGGGCGTTGACGCGCCAGCCTTGATGAAGCAACTTGACGCCTGGCCCTATCAGAATGTCGCCCTGGATTGGCTGAGCGACCCGGAGCAGAGCATTGGCCCTATCTGCCAGGCGCTGGATGAGACCGCCCCCCGCGACCAGGACGAGCTGGCCCGCTTACGCCATCATCGCGACTTCATCCTGGCACTGGCCCGGCTGATTCCGCCCGCCGCGCGGCTGTGGCTGAGCGGATGGCTGGAGGCGGTAATGTATGGGGCGCTGCTGGCGATACCGTTTTGAGGATTGAGGGTCAACCATGATCGTTCAGCTCGGCCATTGACAGCGGTGTCGCGTTCTGCTATACTCCGTTCAGGTAACCTTGGAGGTCCCTGGTCATGGTAGAACGGAGAAGAGAACATGGCTTTTCGAGAACGCCTTGAGCTCATCAAACGCATTCAGGAGTTGCGGGGGTCGAAGGTTGTGGCCTATGTGACCAGCGATCGAAGAACCTTTCCCCCGGATTCCCGCTTTTTCCTGCGCTGAATACCAAGCTCGCCACAGAGGCGCAGATATTTCTATACGATCAGTTGCGCTCCCTGGGGAAGACAGGCAATCTGGATCTATTCCTCTATACCCGGGGCGGTGAGACGGACTCGGTCTGGCCGTTGGTCAGCATATTCCGGGAGTATGCCCTGAGGCGTTTTGCTGTCCTGGTCCCCTTTCGCGCCATAGCGCGGGCACTCTCTTCTGTCTGGGCGCCGATCAGGTAGTCATGGGAGAGGCTGCCGAACTCAGTCCGATTGATCCGACCACAGGGAATCAGTTCAACCCGATAGATGAGGTTGACAAGCAGACCCGAAGACCTATCAGCGTGGAAGACGTGATCTCCTACATGGAGTTGGCGCGAGACGAGGCTAAGGTGGGGCTTCAGGATGGCGACCACATCCTGGAAGTGTTCAAGAGACTATCTGAGGCAGTACACCCGATCGCATTGGGTAATGTCAACCGTGCCCATACCCAAATTCGGATCCTGGCCGATAAACTACTGCGGCTTCATTGGCCTGGCGACGAGAATAAAGCTCGCATCGGACAGGCTGTCGATCAGTTGACCCAAAAATTATACTCTCACACTCACGCGCTCAACAGACGTGAAGCCAAAGAGATACTGGGCGATGATTTGGTCATAGACGCCACGGAGGAAGAGCAACAGCTTCTATGGCAGCTTTATGAGGAGTATGCCCAGGTTTTGCAACTGCGAGAGACTCTCTGCATAGATAGTCTCGTGGTCTCCGGGCAGACACAACAACGATTCACCATCGCCGGTGCATTCATCGAAACTGAATGCCGGTCTCTGGTTTTTCGTTCGGAGTGTCTCATTGGCCTGTCATCCAGATTGCCGCAAGGATTTCAACTTCAGATTCCGGCGGGTCAACCAGTACCCTTGATACCTGGTCTGCCGGTCAATATAGACATAAAGGTACTCTCGCTCGGTTGGGAAGAGAACCAGAAAGGCGTCTGAGGCGCCATGAACGTCTTGAATTGGACCAGTACAAACTATCTGCAACCGCAGTATTCGGCCTCCTCATCAGGCTATAGCGCAACAGAATTCGCGGCTGGATTTGCTGCTGCGGAACACCTCCGCGCCGATTCGATCACGCCCGAGTTGTTCGGCGAGACGGCTCAGGTAGTTTTCACGGTGATTGACGGCGAGCTATACCTGGTCAAAGATGAGGCTCCGCCCGGGGCGCGCTTGCCCGGAACACAGCTTTTCGCGCGCCTGTTGGAGTTCGCTGACACCCTTGCGCCGACAGAGCCGGCGGCCTGATCGGTTATCTGCGGGCAGATCGGTATGGGTGTCGTATCGCGCGTGCCGAACACCATCTACGAACGGGCCATCTTGCTGGATACCGGTGCGCTGGAGGCGATCGCCGATCCTAAAGACCAGTATCACCGTTCGGCCGTTCGATGTCGCGCCGAACTGCTTGAGTTGGCCTATCCCCTCTACATCACCACACTGACGACGATCGCATCGAGTTTTACAGCCCCGGCGACCTGCTTCCCGGCGTGACCGTGGAGAAGATGCAGCGGTTGGAGAGCCAGTCAAAGCTGCGCAACCCCGTGATCGTCGAGGTCTTTCGCGATCTGGGCGGCTTCATCGAGAAAATGGGTACCGGCATCCAGCGCATGGCGCGGGCGATGGAGCAACATGGGCTGCCGATCCCGCGGTTCGAGGAGTTGGGCGGCGAGTTCCGGGTGACACTGGTAGGGCCGGGGGAGAAGTTCATGCAGACAGCAGCGCCGGCCCCGGTCTGGACACAGGGGTTGAATGAGCGGCAGATCAAGACAATTGGCGTTCGGTCGCGCCTTCAAGCGGGTCGGCGCGGTCACGGCGCAAATGGATCGCGCCGAGTACGAGCGACTCCTGTTAGTTCGCCGCCAACTGCCCTTCGACGGCCGCGAGCTGCCCGAAGCGACGCTGGCCGATCTGGAAGGGGCCAGACTGCGCTGGTATTTGCAGCGGGCGACCCAGGAACGCGGCATCCCTGCTGATCTGGCCGCGCCGCTGGCCGAAAACCTCAAGCGGCTGGGCGTGGCCGCGGAACGCGACGGCCGGCTCGTGCTCACTACAGCGGCGCTCCTGCTCTTTGGCAAACAGCCCCAGCGATTCCTGCCCTACACCATGGTGCGAATCGCCCGCTTCCAGGGCACAACGCCGCTGAACTTCATTGACCGGCTCGACTGCTTCGGCACGTTACCGGAAATGATCGACGAGGCGGAGCGGTTCATCAAGCGCAATACGCGCGTTGCGGCCAAGATCACCGGCTTCGAGCGCCGCGAGATCACCGAGTACCCCTATCCTGCCGTCCGCGAGGCGATCGCGAACGCCGTAGCCCATCGTGACTACGACCGCGCCGACGTGGAAGTGCGAGTTTCGGTCTTCAGCGATCGGATTGAGGTGCAAAGCCCTGGCCGCCTGCCTGCGCCGTTGACGCTGGACACCCTGGGCGAGGAGTACGCTCTGCGTAACCGCCAAATCGCCGA
>Ga0194125_10003725_pt1 | contig 24400 bp, 16 predicted proteins | sample TA2KigC250mmetaG_FD_148626 | JGI IMG/M metagenome (GOLD analysis project Ga0194125, IMG submission 148626) | Freshwater microbial communities from Lake Tanganyika, Tanzania - TA2015034 Kigoma Deep Cast 250m | ecosystem: Environmental > Aquatic > Freshwater > Lake | place: Tanzania: Lake... | reverse complement strand
CGGCCCCTTCGGGGCCGTTGGCCGGCGTGCCGCCCCTTCGGGGCTTGAGAAGGGAAGGCCGCCCGTGTCCGTGGGCTTGCGCCCACGGCTATTCGTCTTCGGCCCCTTCGGGGCCGTTGGCCGGCGTGCCGCCCCTTCGGGGCTTGAGAAGGGAAGGCCGCCCGTGTCCGTGGGCTTGCGCCCACGGCTATTCGTCTTCGGCCCCTTCGGGGCCGTTGGCCGGCGTATCGCCCCGGAAGGGGCGGAAGAAGCGTAGCCGTGGGCGCAAGCCCACGGACAAGGGCCCCCCACACCTCCCCGAAGCCCCGAAGGGGCGACAGAAGGCGCCGAAGTGCACGACGGGCGACGGCCTACCCGCGCATGAGCTGCCAGAAGCTGCCCTGCCTGTCGGGTTTGCCCCGCTCGTTGCAGCGCACGGCCCGGCAGTGCGGCCCGACGGGCATCCTGATCCAGTGATCGCCGCCCTCGTCGCTGCCCCAGTCGAGCCACGGCGGCCACTTCGGGCGTAGGCCCTCAGACCGTTCAGGTGAGGTCGCTACCCAGTGGAAGCGGACCCCGGAGTTCTCAGCCAGCTGCAGTTCCTCGTGGATGTGCTGCAGCCGCGAGAGCTTCGACTGCACTTGCTTGTTCGTCCAGCCCGTCTCGCACTTGGCCTCGACCAGCACGAGGTGGCAGACGCCGGGCTCGTCAGAGCACTCGAAGGCGACCAAGAGGTCGGTATCCTCCTGGTTGCTGTTGAACCAGTCCCCATCGGGCTTGGGCACGAGAGCGCCTTCCTCGGGGTTGCGGAGGGCCAGGTAGAGCGCGACGTAGATCCAGTCGAGCTGGTAGTCCATGGCGGCGAAGGCGTCGGAGGGCACTGTCAGCCCGAGCTCTCTGCCCAGGTTCTCGCGGAACTCGTCCGATAGCGTGAAGCTGTCGCTCCCCGGCGATCCCCCGCCGAGGACCGACTGCAGGAGATGGAACCGCTCCTTGCGGTTCAGTCGTCTCAGGTTCTCGATGATGGGGTTCATTGCCACTCCTCACGGTTTGCTGAGTGCCGCCTGCAGTGCCTCGATGGCGTCGGCCACTTGGGCGCGGACGGCGTAGAGGCCGCCAGTAGTTTCCTCGACGAGGCGCTTGAGGCCGACGCGGTAGACGATCACGCCGGAGCCGTCGTCGGTCGACGAGATGGTGAACGTGCACTTCCCGTCGCGCACTTCGACCGCGCCGGCGACCACGTTTTCGGCCCCCTTCGCGCCGGAGGCCGACGTCGCGTACGGGCGACCGTCGACCAGGAAGTGCGAGTACGGCTTGCCGCCGTAGTCGGTGTCGTCGTAGACATTCAGCACCAGCTCGTAGCGGCCATCCGATAGCGTGGTCCTCACCTCGATGGGCAGGTCGGAGCGTTTGCCCGCCTGGTGGTGCAGCCAGCCCTCCTCCAGGCCGAACGTCCAGCCCTCGGTCGCCTGAAAGGTGAGGTCGCGGATACCGTAACTCGTCGCGGCGCCGGAGAGCGACTCGGCTAGCTCGTGAGCCGCGTCGAGAGCCTTCCGGCCGCGGTCGGCGGCAGGCAGCTTGCGCTTCTCGGCTTGCGCGACGAGGCCTTCGAGCATCCGCAGGTAGTCGTAGTCCTCCGCTCCCTCGCGCATCAGTTCCCAGCGGATCGTCGGCACGACGTGGTCGAGGATCGGCGTCGGCGGGTCGTACGTCTTCAGCGGCGGGTAGAAGAAGTACCCGTCGCCCTGGCGGTACTGGTAGGTGTACTCGGGGAGCTTGAAGCTCGGCCGGTCCCAGGGCGTGGCATCGCGCCCCCACCACGTCGAGAGGTAGTATAGGTAGCCGTTCGCGTTGCGCTGCCAGACGTTCCAGAACATCGCGCGGTTCTGCTGTCCGCTGTGGGGGATCAGGCAGTTGGTGCTGACATCGTACAGCCAGTACTTCGCGCCCTTCGCGCGCTGCTCGGCGGCCACGTCCTCCCGGTACATCGTGCAGTAAGGGACCCAGAGGGAGATGAGCGAGCGGCCGCCGTCTACGAGCTCCGCGAGGCGCGGCCGGTTGGCCGGGTCGTAGGTTAGCGCGGTTCGCAGGCGCGGGTCGGCTTCGCGGATGAGCCGGCAGATCTGCATCAGCGCGGGCGTGTCTTCATCCGAGGGCTCGTCGGTCACATAGTAGACCGCCCGGTCGAGCCAGCCCTTCGCGGCGAGGTGCTCGGCGATCCCCCGGAACACGCTCACCACCAGCCGGTCGAACACGGGGTTCACCGACCCGTCCGGGTTCAGGCGCTCCACAGCCGTGCCCTTCGAGTCGGCGAAGTAGAGGAAGACCTGCTGCTTGCCCTCCACCTCGCGACGGCCCCAGATGTAGGGCGCGATGTTGAAGGCGCTGAAGGCGTCGCGCTCATCGAGGTAGTACGCGGCCTCGCGGTCGAACCCGGTGAAGTCCAGCGTGGCCTCGCCGGTCGGCTTGCCATCGGCGCCCAGCGTGAACTCCCACCGGATCGCGCCGCCGGGCAGCGGGTTGAAGGCCATCGTGCCCGGCGCATAGAGGAACGGCGAAAGCCGGGCGCGGATGTACTCGTCGAAGTACAGCCGGATGATCTTCTCCTTGTCCTCCGGCGTCTTGCAGCCATGCGCCTTGTAGATGTTCCCCTCCGCGAAGCTGATCATGCTCTGCAAGATCGGGCGCTTCGGCAACGCGAAGCTGCGCACGCGGAGGCGCAGCGCCAGGGAGGCCGCCGGTGCACTCCCCTGCAGGATGCGCACCTCGCCGGTGTACATGCCCGAGCGTGCGGTCTCGGGGACCGAGACGGACAGCCAGAAGACGAGGTTCTTCCCCGGCTCGACGGTGAAGCGGCCCTTGGCCGGGTCCACGGGCGGGAGCGGGTCAGGCCGGAGGTTGGGCTTCTCCGAGGGCTTGTCCGGCTCGTAGGGCGCGTTGATGTCCACCCACTCGACCTTGTAGACACGCACCCCGGCTGCGGGAATCGTCGCGCCACCCGGGCCGCGGAGGTCGGTCAGCTGGATGGCGAGGTCGGAGGCGGCTTCGGGAGAGCGAACCACGACCTGGAAGGCCTCCCATTCGTTCCGTGCGCAGTCGAGGTCCATCTTCCCCGTGGTCCACTCGTTGGAGGGAGCGGCATCGCGGGCGAGCTTGGTGATAGGCGCGACGCCGTAGACATCGAGGGCCGGCGCGGCCGCACAAGCCCCGGCGAGAGCGAGCGTAAGGCCGGCAACGGTGGCGTAGCGGGGCATCGCGACCTCCTCAACCGGCGGTGATGCGCACGAACAGGCAGCCCTTGGGATACACGAAGGGTTGCGCCGTACGTTTGGCTTCGCCGGCGCCCGCGGCCGTGAAGGGGGTCACCGAGACATCCCCCGCCAGGCGCGGGAGCGAGAACCGCACGCCCGGCGTGTCGCACCAGACATACCACGTGCCGCCCTTGAGCAGGGCCTCCCACGTCCCGTTCCCCAGGTAGGCGAACAGCAGCGGCTTGCCGGCGAGGTCGATGGTTGTCGGCTGGTCGCTCGGCTTGCCGTGCGTGAGCACCGGCGCGTCGCCGAAGGCGTCGAGCTGGAACTGCGGCGAACCGGGCGGCGCTGCGCGCGTGCCCTTCTGCTCGCCCGTGTTCGCGGCGACGGTCACCATCTTCAGCAGGAGGACGTCCGTCTCGGACACCGGCTTGTCGTTAAGGCTGAGTAGGGCGATCACGCCGATGGGCGAGGCTGAGGCGAACGCGGCGCTCGATGTGCGCATGGGCTTCTCCGTCAGCGCGCCGGCGACGGCCTGCACGCGCGGGGCATCGAGGACCAGCCGCTCCTCGTCGATAAGCCGGCGGATCTGCCCGGTGTCGGAGACGTAGGCAGCCACGTCGCTCGTGCCCTCCGGCCGCTCGGTGGGGCTGAGGATGCGATCGTAGCCGGTGAGCGTCGGCTCGTTCGAGAAGACCTGCGTCATCCGCGAGACCCAGCCGAGGCGCAGCAGCGCGAGGGGCGCGGAGGTGTCCGGGGCGAAGCACTGGCCGTCCGTGCGCGCGATGGCGATCCGCGACCGCGCGGCGTCCAGCGCCCGCGTGCGGAACACCTGCCCGGCTAGGCCGGCGAGACTCCAGCGGACAGGGTCGCTGCTCACATCGAAGTACTCGATCCGATGCACCGCGGGCTGCGTGTTGTAGGTGAACAGGATCATGGCGTCGATGTCCTGCAGGGCCGCGTACGCCGTCGCCTCCAGCAGGCCGACACCCCGGAACTTGCTCGGCCAGCACGCGCCCCACTCGCGCAGCACGAGGGGCTTGCCGCTGACGGCCGCCTGCAGCGCGCAGGAGGTGAAGTCCTGGCCGGTCTCGTCGGCGATGGGGTTCGTGTTGGTGAAGAAACTGGGCACGCGCCACTCCCGACCGGCGCTGAAGACGGGGTGGTCGTAGTACCAGTTGCAGCCAGTGAAGTCCAACTCGTCGGCGACCGCGCGCAGGTCCGCCGGTACCTGCCAATCGGTGACTGCCGTGAGGGGTGCGCGCAGGCCCATCTCCCGCAGGGCGCGCTTCATCTCGGCGAAGTACTCACGGTGCACCGTGTAGCAGAAGCGATACAGGTCGGCTTTGCGCACGGAGGTCATGGCGCCGAGGCGCGGCGCGCCCGTGGGCGAGGGGAAGTCCATCTCCTCCGCGCCGAGCCCCATGAGCCTCACCGACGCGTCCTCCAGCCGCTCGTCGAAGCCGAGCGCCGAACGACCATCGGCATCCTGCCAGGCTTGCGCGAGGGCCTCGGTGTTGCCGTAGGCTGCGCGCAGCCAGAGGTTCCAGCGCGCCTGCAGCTCGTCGCGGTAGACCTGGGGCATCTCGTCCCAGTGGTCCCACCGGGCGAAGAGGCCGTTCTCATCGCACAGCTCGACCAGCGCCACCGCGGGGTCCGCGCCGAGGGGCAAGTTGGTGTACGGGTTCGCTTGCCCAAACAGGAGATCGCGCGCGTAGGCGACCTGCAGCTCGATCAGGCGTTCGTTGAAGACGGCCGCGGGCTTGGCGCCACGCCCGAGAGCCTGCGCCTGCGCCACGCCCTCGGCTTCCTGGAACGTGCGGAAGTCCAGGAGGTCCAGGTAGGTGTGAATGCCGCGCTGTTTGAGGGCGTGGACCCAGTAGAAGACGGCGTCAAGCTTGCCGGGCTCGAGGCGCTCCTGGGTGCCGGCCCTCTCGGGCGGCAGCAGCCCCTCAACCCCGTCGGTGTGATGCAGGCGAACGAGGTTGACGCCGGCACGGGCGATGGCGTCAGCCGCCTGGTCGATGGTCTCGTGGGGGACGAAGACGGAGTCTTTGGCGACGTTGATCCCCCAGAAGCGCGCACGCAACCCGTCCTGGAAGTAGAAGTGCCCATCGGTCCCCACGAAGGCGAAGCCGTGCTTGCCGGCGGGCGGATCGAGTGCTGCAGAGAAGTCGGCGAGGCTCGAGGCCGGGAATGGCGCGGCGTTAGGGTCCAGGATGGGTGGCGAGACCTCGGCGGAGATACCGGGAAGCGGCGCGGCCGAGGGTTGGGCGAAGGCGCCGGTCGCCAGCAGGCAAAGACCCGCGGCCCAGAGGCTAGCGGTTGCCGGGCAGATGGCACAACGCGGCAGTCCCAACCCGCACGCTCCTCACGCCGGGAGACGGCCATCGGCATGAATCGGAGGGTGCGCGGGAGACACGGCATGGGGCGTGATGAATCACGCCCCTACACTGGGGCACGATGAATCGTGCCCCTACATGACGGCGACATCGGGGCGTCTCCAATGTAGGGGCGCGATTCATCGCGCCCGGTCATGTAGGGGCGCCATTCATGGCGCCCGCCCGCGCACCGCCCTACGCTGTCAGTACCCCGGCACGGGTCCCGCGGTAGGTCGCGGCTCCGGCAGTGAGCCGACCGTCCCAACCAGGCGCTGATCCTTGGCCAAGGCGTCCAGCAAAAGAGGCAGGACGTCCGGCGAGCCATCCTCGCCGTTGTGTAGCAGCACCAGGCCTCCGTTGATCAGCTCCGCGATGAACTTGTCCGCAACGTCCTGCGGCTTCCAGCCCGGGCAGTTGCCGATGTTCGAGGTCCAGAAGACGGTGGTGAAGCCCGTCTCGGCCGCGGCGTCCCGCACGTCCTGGTCGTAGTTCCCGCCAGGCGGTCGGAAGAGGGTCACAGTCCGGCCTGTCGCGCGGCGGATGGCGGCCCGGCTCTTCACGAGTTCCCGCTCGACGTAGACCTTCGGGAACCGGCGCAGGTTCGAGTGGCTGTACGAGTGTGAGCCGATCTCGTGCCCGCGCCGCACGATCTCGGCGGCCAGCTCCGGGTACAGCTCAACCTGCTTGCCGACGAGGAAGAAGGTGGCCCTCACGGAGTACCGGTCGAGGATGTCGAGGATGCGCGGCGTGATGATCGGGTGCGGCCCGTCGTCGAAGGTCAGACAGACCTGCTGCCCGTCGGCGGCGGTATGAAGCTCGCGGCTCTCCGTGCCCACTTGGAGGCCCTGGTCGCGGTAGGCGGTCAGGAGATCGGCCCGAATGCCCGGCGCCGTAGGCTGCGCGCAGAAGGCCTCCTCGAACGCCGCTACCGCCTGGTCGAGATTCCCCTGCTCGCGCAGGGCATGGCCGAGCAGTTGGCAGCGCCCGCCGGCCGGCGCCCGGATCACCAGCAGATGCTCAAGCTGTCGGCTCACCGAGCTGCGCGCCATCTGCTCTTCGTAGGACAGCGTTCTCTCGCGCGGCTCGCCTGCCGACACCAGCACGGCAGCCGTGCCGATGCGCTCCCCGTTCGGGCCGTAGCCGTCCACCCGGATCTGGTGCGCGCCCGCCGCAAGGCGATCCGCCTCCACCGACAGCCGGAACGGGGGCGCATTCGTCATCGAGCGGAACTCGTCGTCCACCAGCAGCGCCACGTACGCAATCGGAAGGTTGTCGGGTATCTCAAGCACCACCGAGGCCGTCCCGGAGACGACCGACCCGGGCCTCGGTCGCACGATGCGGAACCCCTCCTCGATGCTCTCGGGCACGCCCTGAACCGCCGTCTGGGGACCGGTCTCCTCCCCGAGGGGCGGCAGGCCGGGCGCACCGCTGGCGGCGCCCGCACCCAGGAAGGCCAGCCGCTGCTCATCGCTCATCTGGTGGGCGATGAGGTAATGAGCCTTGGGCGAGAACAGCGGTGAAGGCGCGACCAAGGCGAACCGAGGCGGCAACTGGTCGGCCGCGGCGGACGAGACGTTCCCAGCGAGCACCGCGGAGGCGCCCTGCGGATCGCCACGCGCCACGCGCGCCGCCCCGGCCACGACCCGCGCGAGTTCGCACGAGGGGTCATCCTCCAGCGCGGTTGAGGCCTCCGCCTCGGCCGCCTCATAAAGCCCCAGCAGGCACGCGGAGCAGGCCGCCGCGGCCCTTACCGCCGGCCGCTCAGCGCAGTCGAAAGCCAGGCAGTAGCGGTACTGAGGGAGAGCCTGGTCATACCGTCCGTCCAGGAAGAAGGCCGAAGCGACGCCGAGCCGCGCCGGGGGCGAGGTCTTGTTCAGCTCGAGCGCCTGGTTGAAGCACTCCAGCGCACGAGTGACGTCGCCCTGGTGTAAGTACGCTGCGCCCAGACCCACCCGCGCCTCCGAGCACTCCGGGTCCGCCTCCACCGCCGCAGCGAACTCCCGCAGCGCGGCGGCAGGTCTGGCTTGTGTCAGCAACTGCGCGCCGCGGACAAGCGGGGAGGTGTCAGCAACCGCCGCACCGCCGAGGGAGCAGAGCACGAGCGGGACCAGCAAGCGGGGCTTCGCGAGGTTGTGCCGCACCATCAGCTGACCGAGGGCATCCGCTGTGATCGGCCGGCAGCATCCCGGCCGGAGCTGCATTATAGCACAAACACCGACGGTGGGGGCAAAGGTCGGTGTGAGGCGGCGGGTGAACGTGTGCGAAGCAGATGACCGTCAGACGGAGGGATCGGCCAATGGGACAACCGAAGCTGGGCTTGCAGTTGATCGTGTATGGTGGGCGGCAGGCGCGCGACCTGATCGGCGTGCTGGAGGAGGTCTCCGCGGCGGGGTACGCGGGCTTTGAGGGGGGTGTGGGCATGTTCGCGGACCCAGGGGTGGAGAGCCTCAAGGCCGCGATGTGGCAGGCGGACCTGCAGCTGGCCGGCATGCACTCGGGGTATGGTGAGTTCACCGACCTGGAGAAGGTGAAGCAGCACATCGAGAACCTGAAGGCCTGTGGCGCGAAGTACCTGATCTGCTCGGGCGTGGCGCCCGGCGAGGATATCGCGGCCTACGAGACCGCCGCCGCGACGTTCAACCGGATCGGCGCTCTGTGCGTGGACGCGGGGGTCGCGTTCTGCTACCACAACCACGCCTGGGAGTTCGAGGCCTTCGACGGCGTGAAGGGCATCCACCGGCTCATGGAGCTGACCGACCCCGCCTGGGTGAAGCTCTGCACCGACGTGTACTGGGTCATGATCGGCAAGGAGGACCCCGCCGAGTTCATCGCCCGCTACGCCGACCGCGCGGGCTACTACCACTTCAAGGACGGCGCCCCCGGCTCGTTCGTCGAGCTGGGGAAGGGCACCGTCGATCTGCCCGCCGCGACGAAGGCCGCGCTCACCGCGGGCGCGGAGTGGATCGTGTGCGAGCAGGACAAGTCCGAACTCGAACCCAAGGTCTCGATCGCCGAGAGCATGGCGTACCTGAAGAAGCTGGGGCTGTAATGCTCTGCTGGCCGTGAGCCGTTCCGTGCCTGCAGCTCACCAGAGCTGCGACGTTGACGTAGACGTGTGTCGTGGGACGACCTACTGAGTCTCGTGTATCTTGGGGAACAAGGAGCGAACTCGTGGGGCGGGCATTCTTGCCCGCCAATGGCCCGTGGCGGGCAAGAATGCCCGCCCCACGAGTTTCCCTATCTACACGAGACTCAGTAACGTCGCAGCTCTGGTGAGCTGCAGGCACGAACCACCACGGCACACATCACGGCTAACGAGCCACCAGGCCCCAGCCAAGGGAGGCGGCGCATGGGCGGCCGATGGGTCGCGGCAGGCTGCGTGCTGGCCGGGCTGCTTGCCGGTCGGGCGTGTCTCGCACAGCAGACGGACAGCCGGACGGCCAAGACGGACTGGTGCGAGATCACGGTGCCGGCGGGGGTGAAGGTCGGCGAGGAGGTCGAGATTCGGGTCAAGGTGACCCATGTAGAGGGGAAGGCCTTCCTCTGCTGCGACCTGAAGACCCAAGACCACGCGATGGTGCGATGGGGCGGGCCGCCGCGAGAGCTGGAAGCCGGCGGCGAGACGACCTACCGCCTGCTCGTGGGGGACGCGGCGAACCTGGCATCGGTCTATGGCCTCCTCTATCTGACCCGCAGCCAAGACGACGACTGGCAGAAGGCCTTCGCGACGGCCTCCACGCCGCTGGTGCCGATCACCGGCCGCTCGCCCCTGGTTGACCTCACCTACAAGAAGAGCTGGATCTACATCGACGCCTCGAACGGCGGGAAGCCGCTGGTCTCGGGGGACCGGTGGGAGGTGCCGGTCGAGTACTACCTCGACCCGGCCGACCACTACCAGAAGACCACCCTCTGGATCTGGGGCACCGGTCCGTTCATCGACGTGCCCGACGGCAAGTACACCAAGGAGCGCGGGCACATCGCCTACCCGGGCCTCGGCGGACGGGTGGAGCTGACCGAGCCCGGCCCGGGCCGCCACGTCTTCACCTTCACGGTCCCCCCTGAGCTGCCGCTCGTGCGGGAGAACAACCCCGTCCTGCTCATTGCCGGTTTCCGCGATGCCGCCGGGCAGGAGTGGCCCTGGAACGTGCGCGCCAACAACAGCTTCGTTCGGAAGCAGGGCTTCTTCGAGATCGAGAGCGACGTGCCCGGCCATCTGTTCACCTACGTCGAGCCGGTGCGCCTGTTCCTCCGCCTGAAGAACGTGCGGCAGCCCGGCGAGAAGAAGACGCTCCGGTACACGGTCCACGGCACAACGGGCGCAGTCGCGGCTGAGGGGCAGCAGGAGTTCACCGTCGAGCAGGACGGGCAGCGCGTCGCCATTGACCTCGACCTGAAGACGCGCGGCGTGTTCTCGGTGAAGATCGACGTGCCCGGCTGGGAGACGCGCCAGACGAGCGTCGGACGCATCCCGGACGTCGCGGCCATCACGCGCGGGAAGCCCACGCCATTTGGGCTGACCACCCATTGGGACGCGCCGCCGGAGGAGGTCTGGGCCATCGCCCAACGCCTGGGGCTGTCCTGGTGCCGGCGATTCACGCGCTGGTATCGGCTGGAGCCGGGTCCGGGTGTCTACAAGCTCGACGACCTGGCGCGCGAGTTGGACACCTCGGCGAAGTACGGCATCCGCGAGTGGCTCTGCCTCGTGGATGCCCCCGCGTTCGCCTTCGCGGGGAAGCCGGAGATGGTCAGCTATCGGGCCTTCGAGTTCGACCCCGCCGCATGGCAGGACTTCGTCCGAACCAGCACAAAGCGGCTGAAAGGCAAGCTGCTGGGCTGGGAGTGGCTGAACGAGATCACGCCGGGCGGCTGCGCGGACCCGGTCGGCACGTATGTCGAGATGTGCCGGATCGGGACACAGACGGCGAAGGCCATCGACCCGAACGTCGTCACCATCCTCGCCGGTGGGCTGTACCCGCGCGACTTCCGCAAGGCCGTCCTCACCGCCGGCGTGGGGCAGTACATCGACGCGCTGCCTGTGCACCACCAGAACGGGGACGGGATCGCCGAAGCGCGCCAGGACCTGGACTCGGCCGGGTGCTCGCGCGTGGCGGTGTGGGAGGACGAGTCCGCGCGCGGCGTGAACGCGTGGGGCGTGCCGACGCTGGAGGAGCTGCAGAACACGGAGCAGAGCCAGTGGGTCCTGCGGCAGTGGACCGACGAGCTGGCCGCGGGTTGCGAGAGGATCATCTACTTCGGCGGGCCGGGAGATGCGACGGGAGGCTGGGGCTACCTGATGGACGACCTGAGCCCGCGTCCGGTCGCCGCAACGCTCGCGGTGCTCGCCAGCAAGCTCACCGGCGCGCGTCCGCTGGGCGTGTTCCTGCTGGGGGACGGCGGCCTGTTCCACCTGTTCGAGCGCGAGGGCCGGGCGGTGCTGGTCGGGTCCACCTACGACGAAGGCGGCGAGACCGTTCGGCTGCACGTCGGCGCGGCGCCGCTGACGGTGACGGATTACCAGGGCAACGAGACGACCGTCGCTCCCGCCGCGGGCGAGGCGGAACTCAACCTGGCGACGCTCCCGCGCTTCATCGAGGGCGGAGACCTCGATACGCTCAAGGCCTACGTGGTGCCCGAGGTTCAGGTGGCACGGGTCGGCTCGGGCACGTCGGCCAATGTGGGCAGCTCTCGGCGGATGGCTCCGCGCGTCACGTTGCTCGTGGGCGCGGAGGGGAAGGTCACGGTTCGCCTGCGGAACCTCTACGACCGGCCGCTGACGGCGACAGCGCGCTTCGAGCCGCCGGCGGGCTGGCAGGCGCCGCCTGCGACATCCATTCCGGTGGGCAAGGGGCGAGACGAGGTGCGGGAGATTGCGGTGCCGGTCCCGAAGGAGGCCGAGGCGAAGGACTACGCAGCGAGGTTCGTGTTCGACCTGGGCGGGAAGCTGCCGAGGGTCGAGAAGCCCGTGGTGCTGTCGGTCCTCTCGCCCGACATGCTCGGGAACCTGATGCCCAACGGTGACCTCGAGGCCGCCGACGCCGCGGGGACCGGGCCCGAGGGCTTCACGGTGAACGGCAAGACGAAGAGCTGGTCCGACGCCGACGGAACGCCGGGCGTGGGCCGCAAGGTGCTGCGCTTCGAGGGCTGCACGGAGTGGGAGCACTGCGGCCGGGCAATCCCGCTGCGCGGCGGGCAGACGTACCTGTACACCGCGTGGGTGCGCGACCGGGACATGGACTGCGGGTCGAACATGACGCAGATGCTCGCGGATGGCAGCGAGGTACGGCTGTACGACACGCAGGTCTTCGTGTGCGGCAACAACAACCCGTACTGGCGCGTGTTCACGTGCCGCAAGGAGATGCCGGCCGGCACGGAGCGCGTGGCCTTCACGCCCGTGGCGAAGGGGTCGGGCTGGGCCGAGTACGACAACCTGCGGGTGACGACCTTCGAGGGCAGCGACTTCGCCGCCGAGGCGCACCGCACGCCCACGCCGCCGAAGATCGACGGGAAGCTCGACGACTGGGTGACGCGCTGTCCCATCCCGCTCATCGGTCCCAACCAGCTCGCGACCAAGGCCGAGGGCTACGCCTGGACGCCCGCCAACCTGAGCGCGGTCGGCCACGTCATGTGGGATGAGGCGAACCTGTACGTGGCCTTCGAAGTTCGCGACGACGCGCACCACGCGACCGGCTCCGGCCAGCAGACCGCCGAGGCCTTCCTGGCGGGGGACAGCCTCCTGCTGGGTCTCGACCCGACGCGCCGCGGGCCGGATGCAGACAGGCAGGCGTTCGCATACTGCCTCGCCTCAACCACCCCCGGCGGTGGGAGCGGAAAGCACACGCTGCTGAGACCCCAGGAGCACAGCGGCGGGCGGCCCGCAGGCCACCTCTTCCGGGACTCCTCGGTCTACGACATGGCCATCGGCGAGGGAGAGGGAATGTGCACCTACGAGCTGCGGGTTCCCCTGACCGAGACGGGCGTGACGGGCGCTCTCGGGACGAAGCTCGGCTTCTCGGTGGAGCTCAACGATAACGACGGCGCCGGTCGCGCAGCCCAGATGACCTGGGGCGGCGGCCTGCTGCCGCGCTGGGACCCGTATGAGTTTGGAATCGTGACGTTCGTGGAGTGACGAGATAGTGAAAAATGGGACGGAGGCATTTTCTGTGACGTCAGCAAAAATGCCTCCGTCCCATTTTCCCCGGAGGAGACGAGATGGCGCGCATCGCCATCGGGATTGAGGACGTGAACCGCCGCGGCGGGCAGGAGCGCGTCATCTGCGAGCTGCTGTGGCGGCTGGCGGACCGACACGAGATCAGCCTCGTCTGCTTCGGCGCCGAGGAGATCCCCGAGTCGGTGCGCGTGGTCCGCGTGTTCGACCCCGGACGGTTCTCGCTCTTCTTCCGGTCGCTGTGGTTCATCGTGCCCGGGAGCCTGAAGGCCCGACCCGGGCGGTTCGACGCCGTCATCTCGCAGGGCTGCAACCTGTGGAGGCCCACGCACGTGATTGCCCACACCTGCCATGCGCAGCGCAGCCACAACCGCCGCGCAGTACAGTGGAGACAGAACCCACCCGGCCTGTTGAAGCGCCTGGAGTTCGCGATTCGCGACGCCATCCTGTTGCGGCTCGAGCGGCGCATGGCCCGCCGCAGCCGGGGCCGGATCATCGCGGTTGGCGACGACCCGAAGCAGAACCTGATCGAGTATTACGGACTGAGCGACGAGGACATCATCGTCGCGCACAACGGCGTGGACCACACCGTCTTCCACCCGGGCCTGCGCGAGGAATGGCGGGCGCCGATTTGCGCCGAGCTAGGCCTCACGGAGGAGACGTTTGTGGCGCTCTTCCTCGGAAGCCGCTGGGAGGAGAAGGGGCTGTCGTGGGTGATCGAGGCGCTGCCACACGTGCGGCATGAGGACTTCCGGCTGGTCGTGGTCGGCAGCGGCGACGCGGACAAGTGGACCGCGCAGGCCGAGCGGCTGGGGGTGAAGGAGAAGCTCACTTTCACCGGCCGGCGCCCGCACCCCGAGCGCTACTACGCGATGGCGGACTGCTTCACATTCCTCAGCGAGACCGAGGGCCTGGCGCTCGTGACCCTGGAGGCCGCCGCCTCCGGCCTCCCGCTGATCCTCGCCGAGGGCCACGCCGCGCCCGGCTTGCTCGAGGACGGCGTGAGCGGCTTCGCCGTGCCGTACGACCCCCCCGCCATCGCCGCGAAGCTCGACGCCCTCGCCGCCGACCCGGACCTCTGCCGCCGCGCCGGCGAAGCCAGCCGCGAACACTCCCTGCACTTCACCTGGGACCGCCAGGCGCAGGCGATCGAGGAGTTTGTGCTGAGGACGCTGGACGGGTGATAGCGCCCCGGCCTGCGCTCAGTAGGGGTGTCGGGTCAGACGGTCAGGATCGAGGGTGACTACGGGCTCGCGGGCCAACATCGCCCGGAGGGGGGCTACATCGGGCAGGCCCAAGGCTCCCGAAATGGCCTCGTCAATGGCCGCCCGCACGGGGTCATCCTCCATTCCGGGGAACGGCTGGAGGGTGGCATCGGCAACCTGTTCGAAGCACTCGAGCAGGGCTCTCCACTGCCGTCGCTTGAGGCGGTCAAGGTCCAGGACCGGCATCTGCTCTACGATCGGCTTCTTGAGCTGACACCACGCACCCCGCGTTTCCCCACGATGTCCCAGTACCATGGTAAGCCCCAACGTCGAGTTCAGCCACAGAGCCGCGACCTGCTCCGCCTGTTCCCCGCGATGGTTCAGGCGTGTGGGCCACCACACGTTGGACAGGACCGGAAGAGGGAGATAGACGGCAGCGAGCCGATCCGTGTTGAGCCAGAACTTCTCTGCGATCAGCAGGCGTCCCGCACGAGGCCACAGGTCGTGGGCCTTGCGCAAGTGACGGCCAGGCTTCGCCTTGGGCAGGGGGGAGAGGTGCCGGTTCGGGACCTGGTTGAGCGTCAGGACGCGCTCCGAATCGTGGTTCCAAAAGGCCGGGAAGGGAGTCTCGCCGCTGGCTTCCTCGAAGCCATCGTGCACGTCCCGACGATCGGGACCGACCGCCGCGAACGACGACAGAGCCGCCAACGGCACTTCCGCGCATACGCCTCGTCCCGGCAGGTACAGACGGCGCTCCCGCAGATGCATGAACGCGCGCAGGAGTTCCGATTGGGCATAGGCGCAGCCGAACTGCCACAGCCCCTGTCTCAGCGTGCGCTGGGGGATTGCCACCGCCTCGCCCATCTTCAGGCTGCCGAGCCGAAGCTGTAGGGCGCCTTGGTCGCCGAGCGCATCGGGTACGTACGCTTCCCCGAGAGAGCGCGCAACGGCCAAGGCCTCCGTGGGGTTGCGCGGGTTGCGCCATAGGTTCACGCACGTCACCGACCCCTCGGACTCTCCGTTCACCTCGCGTCTACGCGCCACCACGAGGCACTCGCTGAGGTCCGTGTTGTCAGAGAAGTTCCAGCGGTCGGGTTCGTGGGAGACGACGATGCAGTCCAGGTCATAGTCGCGCTCCAGCAGGTCCCGCGTTTTGGCCCACGCCACGCCGGAGAGCAGCCCCTGCGGCAGCACAAGCGCCATGGTGCCGCCCGGCTTCAGACGCCGGTCGGCAAGCGCGACGAAGACCGAACCGAGACCCGCGGTGATGCTGGCGGAGAGGCCGCGCGCGCCGCTGCCCGGCCGCGGCGGGGCCATGCGCACTCCCTTCTGGAGGCGCTTCTGCATCTTGGGCCGCTGGTCCTTCGGGAGGTTGCCGAAGAGGAGGTTCTCGCCGGCGGTGCGGGTGAAGGGGGGATTCATGACGCACACGTCCAGCAACGGCAGCTCTGCAGACCCGACTTCCGGCTCCCCCTTCCCTCTGACGCGCTGGGGTCGCCGGCCCGGACCCAACAAGGGCGTGGCTCGCCCGATCCGGTTGGCGAACAGGAACTCCAGTGTCCCCAACTCGTGGTGATCGCCGCCCAGGGGCAGGCTGTGTAGGTTCGTGACGTTGACAGGTACTTCGGGGTGTCTCAGCATCAACGTCGAAGCGGTAAGGTGCACCGCAGACGGCAGTACATCATAGCCCCAGATAACGTGGCCCAGGAGCAGCCTTTGCAGCTCCGCCATCTCAACCTGTCTGTGCTGCACAACGCAGTCACGGACGTGGTTGTCGATGCACGCGTCGGCTGCAGCCATCAGAAGAGTTCCGGTCCCACAGGCCAAGTCCGCGACCCGCAGCTGGGAGACCGTCGTCAGGTCACTCCAGTCTACCCGAACTGCCCCGCGCCCGAGCGCCAACTTCAGGAGAAGCACGGCGGCGGAGACCGACGTGTAGTAGGCACCGAGGTACTTCGGGGTCGGGAGGAGGCGGTGGTACAAGCGCCCCATCAGGTCATGTCGCAGGGCAGCTCGCCAACGGACGATCTGTAGGGCGCTGCCGACCAGCGCGCGGAGTGCGTGGTCCACAAGATGGCTCGCGCTCGTGCTGACCAAGACCCCGCGCGCCAGGTGGAAGATCGGAGCGTAGTTCACCTCGTCGAGGATGAACCGCCAGTGGGCAGGCAGGGCGGCATGGGCGGGGCCGTCGTCCTCCGCAACGGCGATGGACGAGACCCGGTTGTCGGTCCGCGAGAGTATCTCCTGGAAGATCAGCGCGTTGGTCAACACGAGCCCCGCCACACGGTTGACAGCGACCCGCTCCTCGGCGGTCAGGGCTGGCCCATGGGGTCCAGAGCCGCCCTTGGGGGTCTCGTGAATGCCGAGCACTGCCGCGTAGCGACCCGTGCTCCCCGGCTGCCCTTGGAGGGCACGCACCCACTCGTCAACCGCCACCTCAAGCACCGCGACCGCACGCTGGAGCGCCTCATCTTCGACCAACGTCTCATATGCGCGGCGCAAGCCCTCCCCGAGGTGCCCGACGTCACCCTCCGTCAACGAGGGCCTCTCTGGAAGCTCTGAGGCAACACCGAAGGCGAGGCGCGCATGGGGGAGACGCTCTCGGAGTTCAGGGAAGGTCCACGAGGCTGCCTCGGCCGGATAGACGACGCCGATCCCGAGGTGAGCCAACCCCTCCTCCACCCGGCTCGTCGCCTTGGCGATAGCCTTGGCCTCGGCATCGGGCGTCGTGGCGAACTCGCCCTCGATAGCGAGCCGGAGGCCCTGGAAGTCGACAATCACGTCCGGGAGCCGCACATCCCCTGAAGCGGCTGCCCGGATGATCTGCTCGGGCACGGCCGTGAGACCCGCGTCCTGCAGGCATTCGGCGAGAACCACGTTCACGACCTCCTGGCGCAGACGCACCGTTCGCCTCCTTGGGCGCTCCTGGTGAGGGGAGCAGGTGCCCAACGTCTCCGAACGAACATAGCACTTCGCCGTGACATCCCGCAAGTCTTCCTTTGGCGGGTCGCGGGGAAGGGGGCAGCACCCGATGTGGCTTTGTCTCTCAGGTCGTCAGTTCGAGATCCCCGGTGGAATCAGCAAGACGGTGGATGAGTTCCTGGAGTTCGCGGCGGGGGTTGGCTATGCGGGCGTGGAGTTGAGGACGGGGCATGTGAGCCCCGATACGAGCGACTCCGAGGCCGAGCGGATTGCGGGGCTGCTGAAGGGGCGTGGCTTGCGGTGCAGCTTCTGCCTGGGGGGTGAGCCGGAGGATGAGGAGACGACGGCGCGCTTCAAGCGGGTGATCGACATCGCGCAGGTCATTGGGGCGTTCGCGGTGCGGTGCGGCGGAGCGAGCGGGGCGAACGTGCCGCGCTACCGGGAGGTTGCCGACTACGCGAGTGAGCGAGGAATCAGGATCATCTCGCAGATCCACAATGGCACGATGTTCGAGACCGTGCCCGACTGCCTGAACGCGATGCAGGAGATTGCGCACCCGAACTACGGAGTCGCGTTCGAGGCCTCACACCTCGTCATGGCCTCGCAGCCGGAGCACGGCGAGGAGGCGGTCAAGGCGCTCGCCGATCACACCATGACGGTGTCCGTGCAGGCCTACAAGGCATATGACGAGACGGACTGCTATGGCGGGCCGATTCGCATCCACGGGAAGGACTGGGGGGCGTGCTTGCCGGGTGCGCCGGGGTCGCCGGACCTTATGAGCGCGTTCCGAGGGCTGCGCGCAATCGGCTTCGACGGCCCGGTCACCGTCATGCCCGGGTCGCTGCCCGGCGGCCCGAGCCCCGAAGACCAGGCGCGAATCTACTACGATACGCTGGAGCCGCTGGTGGACGGCAGTGCGAAGTGATGAGTGCGAAGTGATGAGTGACCAGCACGCGGCCGGCAGTAGGCCCCGCGCGGTGCGCCACGCCACGCTTCTCACTTCGCACTTAGCATTTCGCACTTCGCACTGCGGTCTCACGGCTGCCAGGTGGGGCTCTCGAAGACCTTGTAGATCTCGTCGTAGATCGCCGTCCAGCCGGCGATGGCGGCAATGAGTGTGAAGACCGCGGCGATGGCGAAGGCGGTGAAGCACCCGCCCAGGCCTGCACCCTTCAGGAACTGCTCGCGGCTCTGGCGGGCGCCCTCGGCGATGCGGCCAAGACCATCGGCGAGCGTCCCCGACTCCTCCGCAGTGACGATCTGGCTGACCTGAGATGGGCTGAAGATGCCGCTGGCGTGCAGCACCTCGCTCAGTCGCCCGCCACGGTCGAGGCGCTCCGCCGGCTCCACCACGCGCTGGGCTACGAGCCGGTTCCCCGTCGCGCGGGCGGCCTCGCGGACGGCGTCGCCCAGGGGTGCCGCGGCGCGCTGCATGAGTTCCAGTACGCGGGCGAAGCGCGCGACGGCCGCCCTCCGGGTGTGCATGGACAGCAGCGGCGTGTGAAGCGTGAGCCGATCGCGCAGCCCGGTCATCGATGGGAGGTGCAGGATGACCGCCGCGACCTTGACGAGAACGTAGGCCAGGAGCACCCAGGGCAGGATGCCGAAGAGCACATGGTGCCAGTAGGCCTCCAAACCGGGACGCAGGTAGACCCAGATTTCGTGGAGGGTCCGGGGCGCCGTCATCTGGTTGGGGTTCGCCGCGACGACCGTGCTGATGATGCGTGGGAAGCTGGGGATCAGGATGCACGGCGCCAGCATGATCACGAGGTAGACCTTGAGCAGCGTGACGAAGCGGCGGGTCTTGGTCTCGGTATCGCACTGGGCGACGACCTCCTTGCAGGCGTCGGCGTACTGCCCCGACCGCTCCCCCGCGCGGAAAACGGCAACGAGGTGCGGCGGGAAGAAGCGCGGGTAGCGCTCCAGGTGGCTGGAGATGCTCCCGCCGCGCGAGAACGTCTCGGCGCCCTCGCGCGCCACGCGGCGCAGCCTGCCTCCGACGCGGTCCTGCAGAGCGGTGAAGGCCTCGTGGGGCGTGACGCCCGCCGACAGCAGCCTGCCGAGCTGGTCGAAGAACAGGGCGACACTGGACGGACGCATCGGCCAGAGCGGGTACAGCGGCCCTTGGCCCCAGGAGGCGGTCCGGCTGCGCGCCGCCCGAGCCGCATCGACGAGGGCATCCACGGCAAGCCCCCGATCCCTCAGCAGCACCAGTGCGTGACCCCGGTTTGTCGCGTCGATCTCGCCGGCGACCGCGGCGCCCGTCACGTCTCGCGCCTCGTAGCGGAACCTCGGCATGGTGTTGCTCACCTGACTGAATGGACGCCTGGATCGGTCGCTCGCCTCGGCGCGTGCGGTAGATCACAGGAGGCTTCTTCGGCGGCCTCACCCCCTTCCCCTCTGTTCGCCCCTCACCCCCTTCGCCACTCCCGGCCCTCACCCCCATCCCCTCTCCCAAGGGGAGAGGGGGGAACGGCCGGTGGCGGCGAACCTGTCTCGGATGCGCCATGGGTAACGACGACGCCAGGGATGCTGTCCGTCACGCCTTCGTTGAGCACCTCATCTCAAGGGGCCTGCGCGTGCGGGGCTCCGTGAGGACTGAGGTGGACGGGTGGCCGCTGCGCACGGAAGACCCGGAGGACGCCGCGCTTGCGGGTGAGACTCTGGCGCGACTGCACCTTGCGGCGGCCGACTTCGCGCCGCCCGGTGCGGGGGCGGAGCGGGACCCGTGGGGCATCGAACACGACCTGGAGCGATTGCGCCGCCGCGAGCAGCAGATGCAGACATACCTGCCCGCGCCGGAGGTGACCGAGTCGGTGCGGGAGTTGGGGGAGGCGCTGGCGGAGGCAGCCGGTGAGTTGAGGCACGCGGACCTACCTGCAGGGATGGTCCACGGGGACGTTCGCCCGGAGAACCTCCTGCGCGACGCCAAGGGCGAGGCGTGGGTCACAGGCCTCAACGAGTGCCGGTGGGCACCGCTGCTGGTGGACGTCGCGGCTCTCGCTCACGCGTTCGGGCAGCAGGCGCTGGCGGCCTACGAACGGTGTCGCCCACTAACGGAGACCGAACGACGCCTCGCGCCGACGGCAGTCAGGCTGATCTCGATCCGCTCTCGAATCTGACAGGAGGCATGGCCCATGTTCAAGGAGTTCAAGGAGTTCGCCCTCAAGGGCAACGTGCTGGACATGGCGGTGGGGATCATCATCGGTGCGGCATTCGGTACGGTAGTGAAGTCCCTCGTGGATGACATCATCATGCCGCCGATCGGCCTGCTGCTGGGGAAGGTCGACTTCAGCAACCTGTTCGTCAACCTGTCCGGCGGGCCGGTGGCGTCGGTGGCCGAGGCCAAGAAGGCCGGCGCCGCCGTCATCGCCTACGGCGCGTTCCTCAACAACATCCTGAGTTTCCTCATCGTGGCACTCGCCGTCTTCCTGCTCGTGAAGACCGTCAACCGCCTCCGCCGCAAGCAAGAGGAAGCCGCCCCCGAGACCAAGGAGTGCCCGCACTGCCTCTCGACGGTACCGCTCAAGGCGACACGGTGCCCGAACTGCACGTCGGAGCTGGATGGGTGACGGGCTGCGTGACAGCAGGAGGTTCGGCCCGAATGTGGAACCACTGCGGTAGGTGAGGGATAGCAGACCGATGCAGGCGGCAGCAAGCGAGGTGACGTGGGATGGGTGTGAGCAAGGAAGAGACAGCGTTGGCGGCCGAACCGGGGGATGAGGAGTTCGGTCGGTGTGTGGATGCCGTGCTGGAACTGATCGATAGCGGGCATCCACTCATCTTCGCCGCAGCCCAAGGGGGATTCCGTTTCGAGATGGACGAGTCGGCCCTGCGGCAGGCTGCCGAGCGTCACGGCGTGACTGCCGATCGCCTCCGCGTTGCGCTTCAAGACGAGATCCCCGACCTGTCCTGGTTCCCGACATTGAAGGGCCCAGCGACTTTCCGGGAACTGATCGAGCGCGCCGACCTGAATGCAGGTCACTTGCGTGCCGCACAGGGCGAGGCAACCTCCCGGGAGACCATTGTGGCGCGGCTGTCCGAGGAGTTCGCGGCCCTGGCTGACGCCGACGATCCGTACGACCGCCTGGATGCGCTCGCCGGCTTCCGTGTGGCCGTCGGCTCGGCTGTCACAAGAGCGCGTGCCAGAGGCCTGCGGAATCTGGGCAAGGCGCTGATGATGGTTCGGGATGCCGTCGCCCATCTCCGCGCGGAGGAGCTGGAGGCTGGACACCTGACGGCCCTGGAAGGAGTGCTTGGCCGTCTCGCAAGTCGTGACCCGGCCTCTGACGATCTGCGGGAGATTGACCGACAACTCCTGTCGGCGGGCCTCAACTGGGTGCCGGTCGTGGACATCCCGGAGGATGACGAGAGTTGATCTTCCTGGACACGAGCGCCCAAGGGGAGCGCGTCTTCGGTCGGCGCCGCGATGAGATCTATGCTCTCATCTCCAGACAGCAGGCCCGCACCTCCCAGTACGTGTGGGAGGAGTTCCGCTGCACCTACCTCCGAGACGCTGTGCTGTTCCATCGGCTTCTTTCGGAGGAGGGTTGGGACGTAGCGCGGGCGCTGGAGCGCGCCGATACATACCCGACGCCGCCTCGAAGTCAAGCCAGGATCCGACAGGTCTTCCGTAGGCTCATTCAGAGCTGGGCCGCTTCCGTTGACGACCTCCGAGGGGCACTGGAGAACCTGATCGAGGGGGGGCTGGAGGACCGCTTCTGGAGCGGACTGGACCGCGAGGCGACGCTGAGAGAGACGGACTGCAGGCATGGCGGCCCGCCCCCGCGGCGTGAGGGCCCCACCTATCGGTTCAGACCCACATGTACCGCGGCGAAGCCTCCTCCGTGTGGGATTCGGCCCTTCTGGGAGACTCACGCAGTTGAGCTTGCGGCAGTGGCCGATGGGGCGGAGCACCTGCCCGACGACCTGGCGAAGGCGGCGGAGACCGCTGCGGCCATCCGCACAGGTCGCGGCACGCCTCACGGGAACAACTGCCACAAGCACCTGTCGGATTGCGTGATCGCCGCCGAAGCTTCCCCCGACGACCACATCTTCACAACCAACCTCAAGCACTTCCGACCCATCTGCGCTCTGATTGGGCGGAAGCTCTACGAGCCAGCCTCCTGACGCTCGTCCGGCCTCTCCTGCCCGCGCCACTTGCGGACGACGAACACCACGGGTTTGAGGCCGCCGACGCTGACGACGAAGCAGTCGGTGATGCGCAGCCAACCGTGGCGCTCGAGGCAGTCGCCCAGCATGCGCTTTTCGAGGCTGAGGAGCACGGCCAGGCCGCCGACGCGGAGGACGCGCGCGATCTCGCGGACGAGCGGCGGGTAGAGGTGCTTGTTCACGAGGTGCGAGCCCGCGCGGCGGCCCCAGGGGAGGTTCGCGCAGAGCTTGTCCACGGAATCGGGGGCGAGCGGCAGCTTTCGGGCGTCCCAGCGGAGCAGGTGCGCCTGCACGTTGTTCTCCCGCAGGTTCTGTTGGGCGGCCTCGATGGGTTTGGTGAACAGGTCGCCGGCGATCATGCGCACGGGGCCGAACGCGGCCCGCTCCAGCAGAACGGTGCCCGCGCCGCAGGTGGGATCGACGAAGACCTCGTCGGGCTGCGGATCGGTCAGCACGCACATCGCGTAGCCCAGGGTGGGGTTGAGTGACGCGGCGACGTGCGCGACGCGACCGCGATGGCGGAGGGTCTCGGGAGTCAGCCGCAGGGCGACCGTCAGGCGATCCCCCGTGACATCCACGTGGATGTCGTAGTCATACCCTTCGAGGTCGACCGTCCAGCCGTACCTGTCCTGTACGCCGGCCCCGGCGGCAGCCATGATGTCCATCGAGCCGTAGACGTGCTGCCCCGTGCGTTTGCTGGTGCAGCGGAATGAGGGATCGGCGCGAGGCCCGTAGATTGCGGCGTGAACGGCAGTCGCCTCAGCGAGGTCGCAGGAGGCTGCGAAAGAGCGGATCAGCGCCAACGCGCTCTTGTTGGCCGGCAGCCCTTCGAACTGCCCGGCCGCCGCGAAGACGTTCTCCACGGACCGCAGGCTGAGTACGTCGGTCGGTGGGCCGTCGTAGTCGAAGTATGTGCGGCCCCACTCGGGCGCAGTGGCAGGCTCGTCTAATCGAACAGATGTTTCACGTGAAACATTCAAGCAATCAGGCTCTGTAAAGACAATATGGCTGCCCGGGAGCCGCTCCGCGATCTCACTGCGCACAATGCGCTCCAGCCCTCCCACCGCCGTCGCGCAGTAGCGGGCCATCAGTCCGCGCGTCCCTCCGAGACGTGCATCCGCGAAAGCGTCCCGTTCACGATCGCCTCGCGGGCGCGCTCCATGAAGACGGCGTAGTGGCGCAGGTTGTGCAGCGTCAGGAGGCGCGCACCGAAAGGCTCCTCGGCCATCCAGAGGTGCCGCAGGTAGGCGCGCGTGTACTTGGTGCACGCCTCGCAATCGCAGGAGGGATCGAGCGGGCGCTCGTCCTCGCGGAAGCGCGCGTTCTTGATCTTCAGCACGCCCTGGGAGGTGAAGAGGCTGCCGTGGCGCGCGTTCTTGTTCGGCAGGACGCAGTCGAACACGTCGATCCCCAGTCTCATGCAGGCGAGCATGTCGGCGGGCGTGCCGACTCCCATCACGTAGCGCGGGCGCTCCTCGGGAAGCGCAGGCAAGGTGGCCTGGATCACGCGGAGCATCTCCTCACGCGGCTCGCCGACCGAAAGCCCCCCGAGCGCATACCCGGGGAAGCCGATCTTCACCGTCTCCTCCGCCGACCGCAGCCGCAGGTCCTCGAACGTGCCTCCCTGCACGATCCCGAAGAGGTGCTGGTGAGGGTTGTTGTGCGCAGCCTTGCTGCGCCGGGCCCACTGTAGCGTCAACTCTACGGACTCCCGAACGTACTCCTTGGCTGAGGGGTACGCGACGCACTCATCGAAGATCATCGCGCTGTCGGTGCCGAGGGCGTTTTGCGCCTCGATGGAGGCCTCCGGCGTCATGAACCGCGGCGAACCGTCGATGTGGCTCTTGAAGCGGACGCCCTTGCGGGTGATCTCGCGGCTCTGGGCGAGGGAGAAGACCTGAAAGCCGCCGCTGTCCGACAGGATCGGGCGCTTCCACCGCATGAACTTGTGCACGCCGCCGGCCTTGGCGATCAGCTCCACGCCCGGCCGCAGCCACAGGTGGTAGCCGTTCACCGCGACGATCTGGATGCCCGCGTGTGCGACCTCCTCGGGAGAGAGGCCCTTGATCGTCGCATGGGTCGCCGAGGCGATGAAGACCGGCGTCTTCAGCACGCCATGCGCCGTGTACAGGCGCCCCGCCCGGGCGAGCGAGTGCGGATCGTGCGCGTCGATCTCAAACCGCATCCGAGCCTCCGGTCGGCAGGCAAAGCGTTGCCGTTGCCGGGAGCGCGGACATCTTCAGCCTGTCCCTAAAGTCAGGGATTCCCCTGAGGGAATCGAGTGTGGTAGACTGGGAGAGTCGGGGGAGACTTGGGCGGGAGGGA
>Ga0194125_10003724_pt1 | contig 24404 bp, 18 predicted proteins | sample TA2KigC250mmetaG_FD_148626 | JGI IMG/M metagenome (GOLD analysis project Ga0194125, IMG submission 148626) | Freshwater microbial communities from Lake Tanganyika, Tanzania - TA2015034 Kigoma Deep Cast 250m | ecosystem: Environmental > Aquatic > Freshwater > Lake | place: Tanzania: Lake... | reverse complement strand
TGCTGATTTCACAGACGATGCAGACTTCGGCTCTTAATCGTCTGTATCTTTAATCCCATGCCATTCCTGGCTTTTCTGACGTTGCAGACATTGCAGACGGTTTTCGATGAAAACTTCGGTTTTTTTATCCCATTGGAGGCAACTTACCCCCCGGTGACCATTAGCGTCATGTTTGCCTGGAGCCATGGTCAGTTTCACCGCTCGGAGCACTGCCCCCATCCCCCGCGGCTTGCCGATCCTTTGGGTCTTGGGGGCTATCGCGTTGAAATGCTTGTGAATGAAGCAAACCGCCAAACGGCCATTCTGGAGGTGGGGCCGCAACTGGTCCAAGGTTTGGGCCAGAACCAGTGACCTCTCGGAGATTTCCGGCGGAGAAAAGTCTTCCTCGATAATCAGTCGCAGGGCGCCTTGAACTTGCCCCAGGTAGAAACTGACGGCCTTTATCCCCCGCTCCACATCCTCCACGGTCAGAATTGCCTGGGGAGTTCTGCCCAGGGAGAACATGTGCATGCAGTGGATGATCCCGGCAAGGCGCAGAACATACTCCACAGCTTTAGGGAGGAATCCGCGGAGTTGTGGAGGAAGGAGGTCCTTGAAACTATAGATTTCGTTTCGCCATCCAAAGAATTTGGTCTGGGCCTCGGAATTAAACATCATCCTGGTGGATTTCTCAATCCTTCCCCCGCAGTCAAAGATTTTCCCATCCCCCCAGTCCATTGCCCGGTAGAGAACCGCCTCCCATTTGCCCCGGTCCCGATCGCCCCACGATTCCGGGGTAAGGTCATAATAGGTGGGGGATTCACAGATCGCCAAGAACCGGTACAAGGTGCCATCCTCAAGGTACAACCCTTCTTCCCCGGCAAAGAAGGTTCTAAAGACCTTGGGTTGGACCCCTCCAAAAATGGATACCCGCGCCCCATGGAGGTACATTGTCTTCCCGGCCCGCACAATCCTGGTCGGTTTTCCATCAAAGAGGCACAGCCAGGCTTCCCGGTCAGTGCCTTTGGGTTTATACTGGTTCTGACCACTGAGAAAGGCACTGATTTCATCATGAATTCCTACGATTCCACCATGGGGGGAGTTTATAAGGTCATCCCGCAACCCTTCCAAAGTCAGGTCTGAGAAGAAATACCCTCTGGGGGGTGTTGGCGGTGGCGTTTGCTCCCGATCCTTTCTCTTTAACCCTTTGTAAGCCTCCATTCCTCCTCTATACCGAACTTCCTCTTTCAGTTGAGCTTCATGGATAGGTCCGGCCATCAAATGGACAGGAGGGGTCTTGCCTTCTCCCGATGGTCTGATGTCCATATGCCAGATGTTCAATGGCGAATCCCATCCCATCTTGGGCGAAACCGCCAACGTCCTTCCCATGATGGAGCCCATCAGACAGAATCCGGCCCCCGGGAGGGCGGCTGGGGAAGTAGCGCAGGCCCGGCCCAGTTGTTGGAGACTGTCGGCAACGCCGCCAGGGAGCACTTCCCACGGAAATGGGATGCGCGGGAACATCTGACCGGCAAAATCCCATCCGGTATGTGGGGCGTCAGGCTTCTTTTCGAAGGCTGTCTTTTCTTCGGCGATTTTTTTCCTGGCTTCCTGTTGAATCTCTTCAACCCCCCCGATGTCAGACATGGCCCACCTCCAAGGCTTCCAAAGCCATGATTGGCAAGCAGGCATGATGGAGGAACAGGAAGGGGTTGATCTTAAAAGAGAAAGATGGTAGTTTCTTCATCAGCACACTCCATGCGTGGATTTTTGTTTACGCCCCGGCCTGCCCTGCCGGGGTTTTTTATTTGAAAGCTCCTCCATCACCTCCTCTACAAGCTGATTAAGGCTGCCCCGGCTATCGGCCCTAAACCTTTCCAGCCATTCCGCAAATTCCAGGCGGCAAACCAAGATTGTTTTGTTATTCATGCGAAAATGGGGGAGGGGGTGTTCCGGGTCCTTGAGGGCGTCTCGCAGGAAACGAATCCCCAGCCCGGAGTAGGCGGCAAGCTCCGGGAGGTTAAAATAATCTTTCTGGATCACACCCTTGCAGGCCATCTATGCTCCCCCAGGTAGCCACTCTGATTGCGCCTGCTTGGTGTTTTCCCGGATGAACTTGACGATGTGATCGCAGCGGAAGCGCCGTTCTTCCCCAACCTCCACGAACGCAATCTTCTGAGCCTTCACCAAGGCCTCAAGGTCTGCGGGAGGAATCTTTAGGAATAGGGCTGCTTCTTTAAGGGTATAAAGTTGCATAAATTCCCCTTCCACTCTTGTAGAAGGGGAATTTAAGGTAGGAGCTTATTTTCCTTTAGGGAAGGCTGGAAATTATTCCATCCTTGGTTTAGGGGCTTTACGATGTATCCGGGGACCAGAAAGAATATCTAATTCATGTTCGAGCTTAAGGGTCTCTCTCTGAGATTTTTTATCTTGGACGACATATTCCAGAATATCGGGACAAAGAGCTTTGCAGGTTGAACGCTCAGGACACCTGTCACAAGTTCTACTTAATCTGACGGGTAGTTTTTCCGGCTTATGCACCGCAGGGTCAAATTTTACCCCATGAATTGGTTCAAAGGCCCTGTAATATGCCTTCCTAACGGTAGAAATATTTACCTTTTGGAGAGGCTCTGTTCTAAAGCCGAAATCATTTAGGATTTTTATACGAAGAGAGGCACGCTTATTCAGTGTTTCGGCAGCTTTTTTGAAGGACTTCGTTCGGTTATAGGCGTCCCAAACTTCCCATTTATCAATCTTTCTATCGGGAGTCATTCTTGAATTATCTCTCTGAATAAAACTCTGATAGTACTTAATTTTAGCAAAAATCTCTTTTACAATATCTTCTAAATCAGCATTAAGCTTTATTCTTATTATTAATTCCTCCCCATTATTAAAGACCGGAATGGGCAAATAAGGTAGGATTATTCCTTTCCTTATTTCATCTTCGCTCAAATCCCTATAATCGGTTGGATAAATGGTTTCCACTATTTCTTCTTCATTATCAAAAAAGCTGCCTCCCCAATGCTTGGGAATAGCTGTAGAGGGATTAAATAGGTAGGTTATGCTGTATTTATTACATAGTTCCTCCGCCTTTTTCGCTGCTTCCGGATGGTCAAGGTATTCCGTCTCATCTATTTGGTTTTCTCTGCACCAAAAGAGGAAATCCCAATAGTCCGCCCGGTAGGAAGGTTTTCTCCGCAGAGCCTGAAATTTATCGTAAGGGCTTATTTTTTTCTTTGAAGTGTACTCTTTCATTGCCATTTCTCCTTATGGCTATACCAAAAATGGCCCCGAGGCGGCGAGATCACCGCCCAGGGACCAAACCTTAACCTTTGTACGGGGATTTTAGCCTAACTTGCAGATGGCAGCAAATGGTTGCGGATAGGTTGCGGATGGCTACACAAAACCGCCAATTTTTGCGTGAGCACTTGTAGTAAATTCAATAAGTTAAGCCTCACCTGACGTATCCCCGCTTCGGCACCACCAGATTAAATGGGGCGTAATCTCAAGGGGTTACGCCTTTTCTTTTTCCCTCTGGCCGAATTCTGACCGAAGATTTGACCGAACAAAAAATAAATGGACCAAATTTCCTCGATGATATCAACTAGGTCCTTCGCCCGGTATCCAGTCCTCATAGATATCCACGGTCATGGAGATGGAGTGGTGCCCTAACTGTTTCTGGACGTAGGCCGGGGAGATGTGAGCCATGAGTAATACCATTTTCTCTTTCAAGTGCAACAAACTTAGTCTGTAACTTATTGATAATCCGTAATTATCTTTACCGAAAACCGGAGACCGAAAACCGAAAACCGTATAAGATGGCCGCGTAGGTATGCCGCAGGTCGTGAGCACAAAGAAATATTTTGGCGCCCCCCTCCCAGGCTGGGCACTATTATCAGGCCTTAAGGCGATGTTTACTTAGGGTGGATAATGCAGATTTTAAAACTGCCAATCTAAGACCGAAAACTGCACTACATGGCCCCGGTCTTAGGGACCGCCAGGGGTGGCAGCTTGGGAATTTCCGGGGCCAATTCCCGATGTCTCATCCCGAAGGCCTTCATTTCGAAGAGATTGGGATTGGTCTGCCGCATCAGGTCAATCTCCTTGGGCGATAGAATGCGGACCACCCCTTTATCGTCCATGACGGCGAATTGTTCGCCCTTAGCCACGCATTCTGCTACGGTCATTTCGCCTTTCAACTCCTGTTTGGAGATGCACAGCAGCTTGTCCGCCGCGGCCATGGAGGTTAAGGCCAACACCAGCGCCAGAGTTGCCATCAGTACTCGCAGCATCTTCTTAAACATCATTGGTCCTCCCGTAAGTTAAGGGTTAAATAACGATAACGGCATTCAACTTTTTTTATTCGTCTTTAAAACCGCCAAAATTCTGGAGGAATGGCGGCCGGGGGTGGCATACCAGCCTCCCTGGCCTTGGCCCCTTTACCGGCGCCATACCTGGGTAAAATCAACATAGCCATTTCCGGCCCCGGGGTCAACCCCCCAATTTGTAGGAAAAAAAACTAGTTAAGTCAACAATTCTGTAATTTTCCCCCCCAGACCTCTTCCGGTGGAAAGAAAGACTGGTTTTTTCTTGACGGGAACTTCCCCCTTGTTTTATAAAACATTTCATCCCCGTAAAACATCCGCGGGGAGTTGGTTTGTCCGGTTTTGTTGAATTTCTCACAAGACTTAGGTAAACTAGTATCTATAAAGAAAAAATAGTATGGGTGAACCTATGAAATCGGAACAGGGAAACAAACCGGTAGGCGCGGTCATGGTCGTAGGCGGCGGGATCGCCGGGATGCAGGCCGCTTTGGATTTGGCCAATTCCGGATACTTGGTGTACATGGTGGAGAGAAGGCCGGCCATTGGCGGGGTGATGTCGCAGTTGGATAAGACGTTCCCCACCAATGACTGCGCCATGTGAATTATCTCTCCCAAGCTGGTCGAGGTCGGCCGGCACATTAACATTGAAATGTTGGCTCCCGCGCAGGTCCTGGGCATCAGCGGCGAGCCGGGGAATTACGCCGTCAAAGTGCGGGAGCAGGCGCGCTATATCGACATGGCCAAGTGCATCTCCTGCGGCATCTGCGCCGAGAAATGCCCCAAGAAAGTGCCTGATGAGTATAACGAGGGCCTGGCCAAGCGGAAGTCCGCCTACCTGTCCTACCCCCAGGCGATACCCTCCAAGTATGTCATAGAAAGATCCACCTGCCTCTTTTTCAAGAAGGGCGGCAAGTGCAAGGCTTGCGAAAAGTTCTGTCCCACCGGGGCCATAGATTTCTCCCAGGTGGACGTGGACAAGGAGATCAAGGTCGGCGCAGTCATTTTGGCCTCAGGCTTCAAGCCCTATGACCCGTCGCGGTACAGCGCCTACCACTACACCTCTTACCCCAACGTCATTACCAGCATGGAGCTGGAGCGGATTCTGGCCGCCGCCGGGCCCTTCTCCGGGCATCTGGTGCGCCCCTCGGACCACAAGGAGCCTAGGAAAATCGCCTGGCTCCAGTGCGTGGGGTCCCGGGATCTAAACCACTGCGACAACAGTCACTGTTCCGCGGTGTGCTGCATGTACGCCATCAAGGAAGCCATCATTTCCAAGGAGCACAGCAAAGAACCCCTGGACGCCGCCATTTTCTTCATGGACATGCGCACCATGGGGAAAGAGTTTGAAAAGTACTATTGGCGGGCCCGGGATGAGTTCGGGGTGCGGTTCATCCGCTCTCGGGTGCACTCCGTGGACCCGGTGCCGGGCACCGAAGACGTGGCCATCCGCTATCTCACCGATGACGGCCAAATCCTCACCGAAGTCTTCGACCTGGTGGTCCTGTCCATCGGCATGGAAGTGGATCCCCAGGTGAAAGAGCTGGCCCAAACTCTCCAGGTTGACCTGGGAGATAACCAGTTTGCTCAGACGTCGTCATTTACGCCGGTTTCTACCAGCAAGCCGGGGATCTATGTATGCGGCGCGTTCCAGGGGCCCAAAGATATCCCCCAGTCAGTGATGGAGGCCTCGGCCTCCGCCGCGGCGGTGAGCGAACTATTGGCCCCGGCCCGCTACTCCCTGGCCCGGAAGAAACCCGTCTTCGAAGAGCGGGATGTGGCCGGGGAAGAACCCCGCATCGGCGTCTTTGTGTGCCACTGCGGCATCAACATCGCCAGCGTGGTGGACGTGGAGGCGCTCCGGGATTATGCCAAGACCCTGCCCTACGTGGAGTACGTGGAAAACAGCCTGTTCGCCTGCTCCCAGGACGTCCAGGAGCTCATTAAGGAGCGCATCCGGGAGAATAAGCTGAACCGCATCGTGGTGGCCTCCTGCACCCCGCGCACCCACGAACCCACCTTCCGGGAAACCATCACCGAGGCCGGGCTGAACAAATACCTCTTTGAAATGGCCAACATCCGGGACCAGGGGTCCTGGGTGCACATGAACGAGCCGGAAAAAGCCACCCAGCGGGCCAAAGACCAGGTGCGCATGGCCGTGGCCAAAGTGGCCCTGCAGCCGCCTCTCGTGGAGTTTGACCTGCCCGTCACCAAGGCGGGGCTGGTCATCGGCGGTGGCGCCGCGGGCATGGAAGCCGCCTTGGGCCTGGCGGATCAGGGTTACCAGACGTACCTGGTGGAAAAAAAGGACTTCCTGGGGGGCCATGCCCTTAAATTGAACCATACCTGGAGGGGTGAGCCGGTGCAGCCCTACCTGGCCGCCCTGATCAAGAGGGTGACGGACCATCCCAAGATCGACGTCTTTTTAAACTCCGAGCTAACCAAGGTCAGCGGATTCGTGGGGAACTTCAAGACCACCGTGGCCACCCAGGGCCGGGAAACCGTATTGGAGCACGGCGCCGCCATCATCGCCATCGGCGGCCACTCCTTCAAGCCCACGGAGTATCTCTATAAAGAGAACCCCCGGGTCATGCTCTCCCTGGAAATGGACCAGGCCCTGCGGGAGAACAATCCCCTGGTGGCCGAGGCCCAGAACGCGGTCTTCATTCAGTGCGTGGGTTCCCGGGAACCCCAGCGGCCCTATTGCAGCCGGGTCTGCTGCACCCACTCGGTGGAAAGCGCTTTGGCCTTGAAAAAGCTCAATCCCGACATGAACGTCTACATCCTGTATCGGGATCTGCGCACCTACGGGCTCCGGGAAAACCTCTACAAAGAAGCCCGGGAAAAGGGCGTCATCTTTGTGCGCTTCGATGTGGACCACAAGCCCAGGGTGGAACAAACCGGGGATGGACGGCTCAGGGTCACGGTCAAGGATCACATCCTGGGAATGCCCGTAGTCCTCAACGCCGACGTCCTGGGCCTGGCCAGCGCCATCATCGTCAAGGACCAGGAATCCCTGGCCACGATGTTCAAGGTGCCCTTGAACAATGACGGTTTCTTCCTGGAGGCCCATATGAAGCTGCGGCCGGTGGATTTCGCCACTGACGGGGTCTTCATCGCCGGCCTGGCCCACTACCCCAAGCCCATAGATGAGGCCATCGCCCAGGCCAAGGCCGCCGCGGCCCGGGCCGGGTTGGTGCTGGCCCTGGATGCCATTCGGGCCGGGGGCGTGGTGGCCTCCATCGACCCGGCATTGTGCTCCGGCTGCCAGGCCTGTGTGGGGGTTTGCCCCTTCGGGGCCATCGACTACAAGGAGCGGGAGGACGTCTGCGAAGTGAACCAGGCCCTGTGCAAGGGCTGCGGCACCTGCGCGGCCAATTGCCCCTCGGAGTGCATCACCCTCTTCGGGTTCAGCCATCAGCAGATTTACAAGCAGGTGGATGAGGCCCTGGCCGAGCTGGAAATGATGGATGAAGCGGCGGGAGCTTGATTAGACCCCACTACGGATAAAGGATCAAGATATGCCTGAAAAAGAGTTCGAACCGAAAATCATTGGGTTTTTCTGTAACTGGTGCACGTATGCCGGGGCCGATCTGGCCGGGGTCAGTCGGCTGCAATACCCGCCCAATATCCGGGTGATCCGGGTCATGTGCTCCGGCACGGTCTCGCCCCACCACGTGCTGCGCGCCTTTCAAAAGGGCGCGGACGGGGTCCTCATCGGCGGCTGCCATATCGGCGACTGCCACTACCTCCGGGGCAACTTCATGACCATTAAGCGCATGCGGTTCCTCCAGGATCTCCTGAAGTTCACCGGCTATGAGGAAGGCCGGCTGCACCTGGAGTGGATCTCCGCCGCCGAAGGCCCCAAGTTGGCCGAAACGGTGCGGAATTTCACCGATAAGATCATAAAAATGGGCCCCTCCCCCTTGAAGCGGGCGGCCCTGGCGGCTTAGAGTCAGTTCGGGACGAGCCAAGAGGATAAATATCCATGGATAAACTGCGTGACAAAGTCCGGAAGCTGTTGGCGGAAGACCAAGTGGCCGGATATATCGGGTATATCGTGAAGGAGGGGCACCCCTTGCCCCATTTCTTCACCAAGGACCGGCTGGAGGAAGTGGACCGGGCCATCGTAGCCCCCGGAGACGCCCGCTATCCCCTGGACAAGCTGCTCCAGCAAGTGGCGGCCGCCGATCCCGACGCGGTCTTCGCCATCCAGGTGCGGGGCTGCGACGAACGGGGCCTCAATGAGCTGTACAAGTGGGGGCAGCTGGACCCGGAAAAGGTGGTGCTGGTGGGCATCGCCTGTCCCCAGGACCAGGCCGATTATTGCGAGTGTCCCGGCCCCTGGGCCACAGTTATTGACTACGGGGAGAAATGCCAGCCGGTCTCGCGCAGCCAGCGGGTGGACCGTATCGACACCCTGGCTGAGGATGACGCGTTTAAAGAGTGGACGGCCCACTTCCAGCGCTGCGTCAAATGCTACGGCTGCCGGGATATCTGCCCCATGTGCTTCTGCAAGGAGTGCAGCCTGGAGCATGCCGAATTGATGAGCACCGGCACGGTGCCTCCGGACACCATCTTCCAGTTGGTGCGGGCCATCCACATGGCCGGGCGCTGCATCGACTGCGGCCTCTGTGAAGAGAATTGCCCCGCGGACATCCCTTTAAGGGTGCTCTATAAGAAGGGCAACATGCTGGTGAAGGAACTCTTCGGCTACGACACCGGATCCCCCGAGGCCGGGCCTTCCCCCTGGAAATTCCTGGGCGAGGAATCCACCTTGGCAACCAAGCCCATGTGACCTCGAACTTCTTCTGGCTAAATATAAAGGACGGGTGCGATCCCCGTCCTTTTTTATCCGCAGATTGCTCAGATGGGCGCAGATTAATTATATAAGTTGAGACCTCTGCGAAACAGCTTAAAAGGTGGAAAAACTTGGCCTTGATCCCCCCTCCCCTCGGTGGGAGGGGGTTGGGGGGAGGGGGGCTAAATTGATTAAGATACTTAAATCAGTTAAAGATTTTGCCACCCCCTCCCTAACCCTCCCCCCTCAAGGGGGAGGGGATTTTAAGGGATAGCCAATCAATTAGGTATTTCGTAGAGGTCTCAAATTCATATCAAATTTTGATTGGAAGAACTTTAACAGTTTGTGCTAATGTTCTTCAATGGCCTCCAGGAATAAACCTCCTCGGATTCAGTATCGTTTCGGCATCGGGGAATAGTATGGACGTTCTTTTTTACATTTAACCCCGGGCGAACGCCGATTCTTTGCCGCCCTAACCCGCGGGTGGTGTTCCTGTTTCACTTCACGAGTTTGAAAGGCGGATAAGCAAGAAACTGCGACAGTAGATTTCGGCCTAGGACTAATCAGCAGCTCAAATAAGCTGGCATGGTGGGTATTTTTCATGGGGACCTTGCGGGTGAAGAAACCATGCCGGGCCGCCATCTCTTCTACTTCCGGAGCCTCATCATACGTCATCATGAAATCACCACGGGCACGGGTCATTAAAGCGAATAGGGCTTCATGATCTACTTCGTTATAGCTATATAGCCTTTTCCCAGCCCGTTTCCCCCCCGCGGTATAAGGGGGATCTATAAAAAATACTGTGGTTTCATTATCAAGATACTCTGGAATGAGATCAAAGGCGTCAGCCTTGAAAAAAGTTATCCGCTGGCGGAATTCATAAATAGACCGGATTCTTCTGGCTAGGGTTTGGGGATACCAGCGGGAAGAGAGGCCCCGGCCATTTTCCCCCGCTTTCATGAGGCTGGCGCCGGGGGCCATAATGCCTCCCCGCTGGACCCGGTTGCGCAAAATGGCTTGAAAGGCTTTCCCCCGCAAGGATTCTGGATCTCTGGACAAAACTTCCCTGACACTTTCTAGGCTTATCTGAAAATTTAGAATTTCTTCTGCCAACCAGTCAGCATCTTCCAGAATGACCTGCCAAACGGCGGCCACATGCTCGTCCCGTTCCACCATTACCGCCTTGTGGGCCAGGTTCTCAAAAATCGCGGTTAGGGAAGCCGCTCCACCTCCGGCAAAAGGCTCCATGAAGACTTCGGGCTTTTGGGGCAAGGCTCGGAGCCAGGCGCGGATTTCCGGGACCAACCAGGTCTTGCCCCCTGGATATCGAAATGGACTCCTTTGGGGCACGGTGGCTACATTGGTGATGCTTCCGCTAGTCATTTTCATCCCCGGTCATCAGTCAACCATATTTTACCATACCTTTTGGAGTATATTAAAATTATTCGGATAGTCGGAGACATACATAAAAGGGCTCATGGTGTCATTGTCCGACAAAATGACCAATTTAGTCCTTTTTGTTGCTTTCGATCGGAGGAAATTACCGGTTTCTGAAATAGAAATTTTTGGAACCTGCGGAATCGGGGGCTTATTTGCGCAAGACCTGATGGTGGGAGGAATAGCCCGGTTTGTCCAGGACCACCTGAAAGCCTCGATGGGTACGGAGGTTGACGACCAGGGGAGCCATGAGGTTGGCGGTCATGTCCCGGGGGCGGCCCGGAGGGATGGTGAGGATTACCAGGACCCTGATATTCCTGGGGTCTTCCAGGTTCCAATCTTTCAAGCCGGCGGCGCCAGGTTTCAGGCTAAAATCCGCCACCAGGTGGACGGGGTCGGTGACCACAAAGGCCACTTCGGGACGGTCCACCGATTGGAGGCAGAGGAAAGGGGAAGTAAAGGAATATTCCAGCAGGACGAAATGGAGACAGTCTTCAAATCCGGGCAAGCCCACGGGAAAGACAATGATTTCCTCCCGTTCCACCTGCCGCTGGCCCAGGTCCCGGGTGGTGATGGTTAATGACCTGGCTTCGGAAGGCTTGTTCTCTACCGGAGAAATCATCTGCTTTAATTATCTCCAAGACTTGCTGACCTCTTCCAGGTCGCGGTACTGAAAGGCGGAGGCCTGGAGGTTTTCCTGGGTGAGACGCTGATGAACTTCTTCCCGCAATACCACCACCTCGTCGGGGGCGGCGATGCCGATGCGCACCTGTTTGCCGCGGACTTCCAAGACCACGACTCGGATGTCCTTGCCAATCAGTAGGGCTTCGCCCAGCTTTCTGGTAAGTATCAGCACGTTGATTCCCAAGACCGGGGGTAAGCTGGTTCAGACTCTTACCTCATCGCGGATGCGGCCCGATCCCGTTCCCTCCCTTGATAAGATTTTTATTTTATATCTTCGGTTGCAAATTTCCATAAATTAAATAAAAAGGCTGAGGTAACCAGGATTAATATTATAATTTCCCCAATAGCAATTACTTGGTAGAAATAATTTCTAGAATAAATCGAAAAGCCGGGCAACCTTTAAATATCCTTTTGCTTCAATGTTTGTGCAAATTCCCTGCCAAGTCATTCAGGACTGCCGGAAGGAGAGTTCCTTTTTGTTCAGAAAATCATACTACAAAAAATATGAGTTGGGAAAGAGTATTTTAATGTTCAATTTTATATACTTTTACTTCAGCCAGCGCCGGGCGACCATCCCAGCACTGCCGGATTATAGTTAGTTACAAGGTTGGGGGGTAACTATGGCACATGAACCCCTGGTTTCCGAGCTCCCAGATAAAAAATCCGTCATAAAATTCTAGAGCCAATCTGTATTAACGAGGAAATTTGTGGGAAAATATAAGGGAGGCGGCTGAAGATTATTCAGGTGGAAAATATCTCGCCTCCTCGGTCATTAATCTATCGAACTTTCCTTTCAAGCAGGGGTCTTTACTGCCCTCTCTATCCTTGAAAGATCGGCCATATGGGTTATGTTTTAAAAATGGAACAAAATATTGCTCCAGGCGCTCGCTGGCAGGAACTGGTCCCGGTTCTGGCCCAAGGAATAAGGCAAATTTACCTCGGGGGTCTAACCCAGGGAGCCGGGGCATATCTGCTGGCGCGCGTGTTTCAATATCTGCACCATCCGGTCTTGATTGTCACGCCCAATTCCGGGGTCCATGAATTTATCCAGAAGGACCTGGCCTTTTTCCTGGGGAATGGCGAGGAAGAATTCCTTGGGGTTCCTCGCCTGCTGGTCTTTCCGGCCCACGAGGTCCTGCCCTTCCGGGATCTTAGTTTTGACGCCGACGTCAGCTGCACCCGGATAGGCGCGGCCTACCGTCTCCTGGCCCATCGGGACCCTTGTCTGGTGGTGGCCCCCGCCGCGGCTTTGCGCCAGAAGCTCCCCCCGGGAGAGCGCCTCAAGGACATCCTGGCTTATGTGGTGGTGGGGGAGTCCCTGGAACGGGAAGGATTCCTGCGCCATCTCCTGGAAGGGGGTTATGAACGCCGGCCAGTGGTGGAAGCCCGGGGGGAATTCAGCGTCCGGGGCGGGGTCATTGACCTCTTCCCGCCCCTTTATCCCCATCCGGTGCGCCTGGAGTTCTGGGGGGACGAAGTGGAGTCCATTCGCGCCTTCGATCCTGCCAGCCAGCGGTCCCTGGGGTTGAAACTGGAGGACCTGGTGGTGCTGCCGGCCAGCGAAGTGGTGCTGGACGCCCCGGCCCGGGACCATGCCCTGGCCCGGCTGCGGCGGCGCCAGGACCCCCAGCTCTATCATAATATTCAGACCGGCCAGCATTTCCCGGGAATCGAACGCCAACTGGCGGACTTCTACCCCCAGCCCCAGACCTTGTGGGACTTTCTGCCGGAAGACACGGTGGTGGTGGAATGGGACCCCCAGGGGCTGGCCGGGGAACTGCAAAAGCTGGAGGAACTGGCGGCTTCAGAGCCGCCGGGCTGGCTGGACGAAGAGTCTTGGGAGGCGCGGCGCCGGGACTTTGCCACCCTCTTTTGCCCGGTGCTCCCTTGGGAACACCCGGATGCAGTCCAGTTTGGCTTCCAGGTGGAAAAAAATGACGGGTTGGCCCCGGAGCTGGCCCAGGCCGGGGCCGAATCCGGAAGGCTAATCCCGGCCCTGGCCCACCGCCTGGAGGACTGGCGCCGCCAGGGCTTCCATGTGGTCCTGGTCTCCATGAGCCGCCACCGGGCCGAGAGGTTGGCCCGTCTGCTAACTGACGAAGGCCTCCAAGTCCAGGTCACGGCCCAGCCGGTCTGGGAAGCGGGTCCAGGGGTGGAAATCACCGTGGGGGAACTCTCCGGCGGCTTTCGCCTTCTGTCTCAGGGGCTTATCGTGCTCACGGAAGACGAGGCTCTGGGGTTCCGCCCCGAAGGGCGGCGCCGCAAAGACTCCCGGCCTCCCCAGCACCTCACCTCCCTGGCGGACCTTCAGGAAGGGGACTTCATTGTGCACCTGGACCACGGCATCGGCATCTACCGGGGTCTGGTGAAGCTCACCGTGGGCACCCAGGTCAACGACTTCCTGGAAATGGAATACCAGGGGGGCGACCGCCTCTATCTGCCGGTGGACCGCCTTAATCTGGTGCAGAAGTACCTGGGGGTGGAAGGGGTCCAGCCCCAGGTGGCCCGGTTGGGGGGCAAGTCCTGGGAGCGGGCCAAAAAGAAGGTCAAGAAGGCGGTGGAAAAGATCGCCCGGGAGCTGGTGGAATTGTATGCTCTCCGCCGGGTGTTGCCGGGTCACCATTTTTCCCCGCCGGACGCGGTCTTCCGGGAGTTTGAAGCCGGTTTCGAGTACGAGGAGACCCCGGATCAGCTCCACGCCATCCAGGACGTCCTGTCGGACATGACCTCGGAGCAGCCCATGGACCGCCTTATTTGCGGCGATGTGGGGTATGGCAAGACCGAGGTGGCCATCCGGGCCGCGTTCAAGGCGGCCATGGACGGCAAGCAGGTGGCGGTGCTGGTCCCCACCACGGTGCTGGCGGAGCAGCACTATGAGAACTTCGTCCGGCGTCTGGCCCACTTTCCCCTGGAAGTCCGGGCCCTGAGCCGCTTCAAATCCGTTGCGGAGCAGCGCCGCATCCTGTCGGGTCTGGCCCAGGGCAAAATCGACATCGTCATCGGCACTCACCGGCTTTTGTCCAAAGACATGGCCTTTCAGGATCTGGGACTGGTGATTGTGGACGAAGAGCAGCGCTTCGGGGTTAAGCAAAAAGAGCGCCTGAAAGAGTGGCGGCGCACCGTGGACGTCCTCACCCTCACCGCCACTCCCATTCCCCGGACCTTGCAGCTATCCCTTACCGGTCTGAGGGAGCTGAGCCTGATTAACACCCCGCCGGAGAACCGCCGGGCCATCCGCACCTACTTGTGCCGCCCGGACGCCCCGGTGATCCAGGCGGCCATCCGCCGGGAGCTGGCCCGAAACGGCCAGGTCTTTTTCGTGCACAACCGGGTCCACAACCTGGGGACCTGGACCAGATACGTTAGAGAAATGGTCCCCGAAGGCCGGGTGGCCATGGCCCACGGCCAGATGCCGGAACGGGAACTGGAGCGGGTCATGATCAAATTCTGGCGGGGCGAGATCGACGTCCTGGTGTGCACCGCCATCATCGAGGCCGGCCTGGACATCCCCGCGGCCAACACCATTATCATCAACCGGGCCCACACCCTGGGGCTGGCCCAACTCTATCAACTACGGGGCCGGGTGGGCCGCAGCAAGGCCCAGGCCTATGCTTATCTTCTGGTGCCCGACGAAGCAGCCCTGCCCGTGGAAGCTCAGAAGCGCCTCAAGGCCTTGATGGAGTTCACCGAGCTGGGGTCCGGCTACAAAATCGCCCTTCACGACCTCCAGATTCGGGGGGCGGGGAACCTCCTGGGCCAGGCCCAATCCGGGCATCTGGCGGAAGTGGGCTACGAGCTTTACCTCCAGCTTCTGGAGCAGGCCATTCGGGAGTTCAAAGGGGAGCCGGAGGATCTGGTTCCCGATCCGGAAATCCGGGTGCCCCTGGCCGCTTACCTCCCGGAGGATTACGTGCCTGACGTCCAGGAGCGCCTGGCCCTCTACCGCCGCCTCTCCGGCCGCCTTACCCCGGAGATGATCCAGGAGATGGAAGGAGAGCTTCTCGACCGCTTCGGGCAACTGCCGGTGGAAGGCCGAAACCTGCTGGAGGTGGTGCGGCTTAAATATTTGCTGCGCTCGCTGGGGGTCAAGCGCCTGGAGGTGCAGGACAGCTTTGCCGTGCTCCAGTTTGCCCAGCCCGACCATCTGGACCTGCCCCGGCTCATTGAATTACTGCGGCGGCGGCCGGAGCAATTTCGCCTCCGGCCGGACCAGTCTCTCCGGGTGCGCTTGCCGGAAACCGACTCCTTGTTGGCACGGGTGGAAAACTGCTTGAAAGAAGTGGAGACTTTTGTTAAGGCAAAAGAAGAGGTGTCGCATCATGGATAAAAACCACCACCGCCGCATGTCAATTTTAATTCTTGCAGGGCTGGCTCTGGCGATCATGGCCGGATCGGCCCTGGCCGAAGTCGTGGACCGCATCGTGGCCCAGGTTAATGATGAAATCATTACCATGTCGGAAGTGGAGGCCCTGGCCAAGTCCTTGGAGTCCGAAGGGGGCCCCCCCAAAGGCAAGGCTTTGCAGCAGTTGCAGCGGGAGATGCTGGAGGCCCTCATCGACCGGAAGCTGGCCATAGCCGAAGCCAAGCGTCGGGGCATCTCCGTCAGCGACAAGGATTTGGATCAGGCCATGCAAGAATTCAAGCGGCGCAATAATATCCCGGACGACGCCACCCTGGACAAGGCATTGACCCGGTCCGGCCTCACCTACAAAGACCTGAGGGACCAGATTCAAGGGCAACTCTTGCAGGAGCGCCTGGCCAACGTGGCCGTGGGCGGCAAGATGACGGTAAGCGACGCGGAGGTGCGCCGCTACTATGAAGAACATGCCAAGGAAACCACCGGGGCGCAGGTTCACCTGCGCATGATGACCTTAAACATCCCGCCCAACGCCACCTCGGCCCAAAGAGACGAGATCCAGCAAAAAGCTGATAATATTTTGAAAGAAGTGCGCCAGGGGGGTGGGAGGTCCCTCTCGGAGGTGGCTCGGAAACATGAAGTGGAGGCCATTGACCTGGGCTTCATGTCCGAAACCGACGTGGCTCCCCAACTGGCTGAAGTTATCAGAAAGGGCAAACCGGGGGATATCGTCCCGGTTCAAACCCCCAAGGGATTTCAGTTTTTCCAGATAGGGGAGCGTCGCACCGGCAAAGCCATACCCCTTGAGGAAGCCGCGCCCCAAATCCGCCAGATGCTAATGCGCCGGGACCTGGAAAAGCTCTACACAGAGTGGGTCAAGACCCTGCGGAGCAAGGCCGTCATTAAAATCATGATGTAGTGAGCAGTGAGCAGTAAATGCCTGGTGGTCCGACTCCTCTCATATAAATGACAGAAAACAGAAAACAGAAAACAGAAAACCACCTCACCACCATCGCCGCTTTGGGGAGCCACGTGGGCCAGGTGGTGACCCTCCAGGGCTGGGTCTATCACCTGCGCTCCAGCGGCAAGGTGCGCTTCATTGTGGTGCGGGACGGCACCGGTCTGGCCCAGGCAGTCCTGGTGAAGGGCCGGGTTCCCGAGGAGGATTTCGAGAATTTCGGCCGTCTCACCCTGGAATCCTCCCTTATCCTGGATGGCCAGGTCCGGGCCGACGCCCGGGCTCCCGGGGGCTATGAACTGGAGGTCACCCGGCTCCAGCCGGTGCACATCGCCCAGGAATACCCCATCGCGCCCAAGGAACACGGGGTGGGTTTTCTGTTGGACCACCGCCACCTGTGGCTCCGCTCCCCCCGCCAGCAGGCCATCCTTAGGGTCCGGGACGAAGTCTCCCGGGCCTGCCGGGACTATTTCCATGACCGGGGCTTTGTCCTCATAGACACCCCCATCCTTACGCCTACGGCCTGCGAAGGCACCACTAACCTGTTTGAAACCAATTATCTGGACCGGGGCAAGGCATATCTCTCCCAGAGCGGCCAGCTTTACCTGGAAGCCGCGGCCATGGCCCTGGGGAAGGTTTATTGCTTCGGCCCCACTTTTCGGGCGGAGAAGTCCAAGACCCGGCGCCACCTCATGGAGTTCTGGATGGTGGAGGCCGAGGCCGCGTTCTATGCCTTGGGAGAAGTGATGGTCCTGGCGGAAGGGCTGGTGCGGTTTATTATTCAGCGGGTTCTGGAACACCGGGGAGCCGACCTTGAGACCCTGGAGCGCGACCCCGGACCGCTTAAGACCGCGGGGGCCGGGCCTTTCCCCCGGATTAGCTATTCCGAGGCTCTACAGCGATTACAGAGCCAGGGTCTGGAAGTCCCCTGGGGAGAAGACTTCGGCGGTGACGAAGAGACCGTGCTCTCCCGGATGTTTGACCGCCCGGTCCTGGTGCACCGTTACCCCCGGAGCTGCAAGGCTTTCTACATGGAAGCGGACCCGGAAGACCCCCGGCTGGCCCTGTGCGTGGACATGCTGGCTCCGGAAGGTTACGGCGAGATCGTGGGCGGCTCCCAGCGCGTCGCCGACCTGGACGTTCTCCTAAACCGCGTTGCCGAGCATCACCTGCCCCCGGAACCCCTGGAGTGGTATCTGGACCTGCGCCGCTATGGCAGCGTCCCCCACGGCGGCTTCGGTCTGGGCATCGAGCGGGTGGTGGCCTGGCTCTGCGGCCTCCACCACGTGCGGGAGGCCATTCCTTTTCCCCGCCTGCTGGACCGGCTGTACCCTTGAGCCGCCAATTGCTTCGATTGCCCGCGGATAATCGGAGAAATCTGCGTAATCTGTGGATGGGAGAAAGACTATGAGCATCCGCGCCTACCTGATCTTTTCCTACGTTGTTCTGATTCTTCTGCTCAGCCTGGGCATGTGGGCGGTGGACGAGTTCGTGGTGGAGCGCATGGAGGCAAGCAACATCGCCTTCGCCGAAGAAGGGGTGATGGAAATCACCACCGCCAACTACCAGCTCGCCAAACAGATTCTCACCAGCTACGGGGAAGCTGTTGTGGAGGACAAGGCCGAGGACATGGTTCGGGAACTGGGTTATTTACTGAAGGGAAAGAAAAGGTTCGATTACTCCCAGATGCGTCGGGACAAGGTTTTGCGGGACTTGTGCACCCAGGAGATCCGCTCCCGTCATGGGGTGGCGGGCTACCTGGACCTCATTGATAATAAGGGCTACGCCGTCCTCCATCCCAACCGCGCGGTGGAGGGCAAGAATTTCCAGGTGTGGCAGGAACAATACCCCAAAATGTGGGAACTGGTGCGCCAGTCCTTCTCCCAGCCCCGGGTGAAGGGCTACTACACCTTCATGGACACCCAGAACCGCATCCGGGAAAAGTTCATGGTCCTGCAACAGGTCCCCGGGACCCCATTCATCGCGGTGGCGGCGGTGAACATTGACGACTTCTTCCTCCCCGTGGTGTCCAGAATCCGCCAGGCCAGCCAGGAAGTGGTCGCCAATGCCAAGGTTCAGATTAAAGATCATGCCGCCAAAGTGGACTATCAGGTCAAGGCGGCGGGCCTGGTGGGCGGCCTCGTGTTCATCCTGCTGGCCCTGCTCTCGGCCTTCTATTTCGCCCATGCCATTTCCCGGCCCATCTTACACCTCAGGCGGGGGGTGGAGCAGGTGGGGGAAGGCAACTTTGCCGTGACCGTCCCCGAACGGGGCGCTCGGGAGGTCATCCACCTGGCCCATTCCTTTAACCGGTTGGGGGAACGACTCACCGATTATATCGCCAAACGGGACTTCATTCGAGACACCTTTGGCCGTTATGTGACCATGGAAGTGGTGAAGAAACTCCTGGAAGACGAAAGCGCCCTGGAAATGGGGGGCGAAACCCGGGAAGTCTCCATCCTCATGTCGGACATCCGGGGTTTTACCGCGCTCACCGCGGGCATGGCCCCGGAAGACGTCATAACTTTTCTTAACCGCTACCTAAGCAAGATGATCGAGATTCTGGTGGATTATCACGCCGTTATCGATGAGATTGTGGGCGACGGTATCCTGGCTTTCTTCGGCGCTCCTGAACTCCAGGAGGACCACGCGGTGCGGGCCGTGGCCTGCGCCCTGGAAATGCAGGCGGCCATGGAGGAGATCAACCGGGCCAACAAGGCGGACGGCCTTCCCCATTTGGAGATGGGCGTGGCGGTGAACACCGGCCAGGTGGTGGTGGGCAACATCGGCTCGGAAAAACGCGCCAAGTACAGCGTGGTGGGGGCCCACGTCAATTTCACCAGCCGCATCGAGTCTTACGCCCTGGGGGGTCAGGTGCTCATCAGCGAGGACACCTACCGGGAGGTGAAGGATGTCGTCACCGTGCGGGACACCCTCAAGGCGGAGATGAAAGGGGTGCCGGATCCGGCCACCCTTTATGAGATCGGCGGCATGACCGGGCCTTATAGTATCACCCTGCCGGAGAAACTGGATATCCTGACGCCGCTGCCGGAGAAACTGCCCATCCATCTTTACCGCATTCATGAAAAGATCGTGGCCGGGGCCACTGAGGGAGCCTGGATCACGCATATTTGCGAAACCGGGGCCGCCATCGGGTACGAAGGCGACCTGTTGGAATGGGAAGACGTGAAGATTCACCTGCTGGATAAAGAAGGCCGGGAAGAGACCGGGAAGATTTACGGCAAGGTGACCGCGGTGCAGACCGGCCCCGGGGGGGGCCATGAAGCCGCCATCCGCTTTACTTCGGTCCCCCCGGAAACCGCCCAAAAGATCCGGGGGTTGATGGGGATAGGGATGGGGGAAGGGATGGAGGGTTAAAAGGGGGAATAGGGGAATAGGGGAATAGGGGAAAAGGAGAAAGATTCACCACCAAGACACTAAGACACAAAGTTTCACCAAGAATTTTTTAAAACTCGTTCCCCAGCTCCCGCTTGGGAACCCAGGTGTAATACTTGCTAGTGGTGGGGCCTCCCTGCCCGCCGGAATAGGCCGAAAATTATGGCAACCCACCTGTCCCTATTTTGCTCCTTATCCCTCACCCGGTGGCCATTTTCCGGAGGCGGATGGCCGCCGGAGTTACTTCCACCAGTTCATCGTCATTGATAAACTCCATGGCCTGCTCCAGGCCGAACTGTCTGGGGGGGACGATACGCAGGGCCTCATCCGAGCCCGCGGCCCGGATATTGGTCAGCTTCTTCTCCTTGGTGATGTTCACCCACATATCTTCGGCCCGGGTGTTTTCGCCCACCATCATGCCCCGGTACACCGGGTCCCCCGGCTTCACAAAGATCGTCCCCCGGGGCTGCAGGTGAAAAATGGCATAGGCCACCACCTTGCCGGGCCGGTCGGCAATCAGCGCCCCGTTGGGCCGGCCCTTGATCTCCCCCGCATAGGGGGTGAAGCCCTCCAGGATGGTGTTGAGCAATCCGGTCCCCCGGGTATCGTTTAGAAACTGGCCCCGAAAGCCGATGAGGCCCCGGGAGGGGATGTGGAATTCCAGGCGCACCCGCCCGTAACCGTGATTGACCATCTTGACCATCCGCCCCTGGCGGGCGCTCATTTTTTCGGTGACAATGCCGATAAACTCCTCGGGAATATCTACCACCGCCAACTCCAGAGGCTCCGACAGCACTCCGTCCCGCTCCCGGGTAATGACCCGGGGCTTGCTTAGGGACAGCTCAAACCCTTCCCGCCGCATCATCTCTATCAGCACCGCCAGTTGCAGCTCGCCCCGAGCGCTGACCCGGAAGGCCTCCTTATTTTCCGCCTGCTCCACCTTGATGCTCACATTGTAAAGGACTTCTTTGTCCAGGCGTTCCTTGAGATGCCGGGAGGTGAGAAGCTTCCCTTCCCGGCCCGACAACGGCGAGGTGTTTACCGAAAAGACCATGGAAATGGTGGGCTCTTCCACCCGGATGCCGGGAAGGGGCCGGGGGTCTTCCGGGTCGCTTAGGGTATCGCCGATAAAGGCCGCCGGCACTCCGGCCACCGCGGCCAGGTCTCCGGCCTCGATGGAGTCGCGCTCCAGGCGTTCCAGCCCCTCAAAGTTGTAAACCAGGCTGAGGTGGGCCTTCCCGGCCAATTGCCCCTCCTTTAGGAGGGCCACCTCCCGGCCCCGCTTCAGGGACCCGCTGACGATTTTCCCCACCGCGATCAGACCCACGTAGTCGCTGTAATCCAGGCTGGTGACCAGAAACTGTAGGGGCGCGGCCGGGTCGCCGGCCGGCGCCGGAATGGCCGCGAGAATGGTGTCAAAGAGGGGCGCCAGGTCCCGGCCCTCCCCCTCCGGGTCGGTGAGGGCAATGCCCGCCTTGGCGTTGGTGTAGAGCACCGGGAAGTCTAACTGCTCCTCGGTGGCGTCCAGGTCGATGAACAGGTCGTAGATTTCGTCCAGGACCTCCTTGATGCGCCGGTCCTGGCGGTCGATCTTGTTGATAACCACGATGGCCGGCAGCCCCTTCTCCAGGGCCTTCCCCAGGACGAACCGGGTTTGGGGGAGCGGCCCTTCGGTGGCGTCCACCAGGAGCATGACCCCGTCCACCAGGTTCAGGGTGCGTTCCACCTCGCCGCCGAAATCCGCGTGGCCCGGGGTGTCCACGATATTGATCTTCACCCCTTTGTAAGTGATGGCCATGTTTTTGGCCATGATGGTGATGCCTTTCTCCCGCTCCAGGTCGAGGCTGTCCATGACCCGTTCGGCCACCTGCTCATTTTCCCGAAAAATGCCGCTCTGCCAGAGCATGGCATCCGCCAGGGTCGTTTTGCCATGGTCCACGTGGGCAATAATGGCGATGTTTCTTAAATCGTTTCGGATTTGCATAATAAGTCGGCAAAATAGCGACCGCTGCATAAGCGGCCGCTATTTCTATGCTCCTTTGCGTTAGATAAGCTGTCAGCCGTCAACTAAAATAGATACAAATAATTTTGTCTTTTGCTGAAAGCTGAAAGCTAATAAAAGCGATTCCGGGTAGGACGAGAGGAGGCCCCTCCGCTTGATCTTGGCTGGCTGTGTCCCGCGGCAAGTTCCCGGCAGCAATTTTATCAATGGTCAATTATAACGGTTGGCGTACTGATTTAACAAGTGGCCTCGAGAGATAGAGTGGGCTGGACAAGCCGAAGCTTAATGGGCAAGAGCGTTCCGGCCAGGAGCCTGGCCGCCCTACACCTCCCGCCCCGCCCACCGGCCCTGTGAAATTTGGTAATGCCGGTGGCACTTGCGACTTGCGGCCAGCTATGACAGGTACTGTGGAATGGAATATTTCATGGACGTTCCCTATTTTCCTGACAGAAGAATAATGATTATGATAAAGTAAAAAACTAAGTGAATCAGAGAGGTTGCTCATGAGTCGGATTGCCTTTGATATTCCGGAGGAAAGCGTTCTAGCCTTAAAGCTCACGCCTGAGGCGCTGGCCGAAGAGTTGCGCATGGCCGCGGCGGTCAAGCTTTTTGAGTTGGGACGACTATCTTCAGGCGCCGCGGCCCGCTTGGCGGGAGTGCCTCGAGTCCTATTCCTGGCCAGGCTCGCCGACTATGGAGTGGATACTTTCCAGTTGACCGAAGATGAACTCCAAAGGGAGACGCCCCTTGCCTGAAGTAATCTGCAACACCTGCGATTCCGTATCAGTCCCACCACCCGTGCTGCGGTTCTCAAACTTGCCGGGGAATCCTGACTAACCGGCGCGAGCTTTCCTTTTCCCCTTTTAACCTTTTCGCCTTTTTCCCGTCTGTCTTTGGCGCGATATATCTCTAAATACCATTTTCATTTTCAGAAGTTACCCGCTAAAATCATAACACTTTGATAATCCTATATTTTTTAACTAAAAACTAAAAACTATAAACTAACAACTACTTAGCATGAGCAAATCCTCCTTCTTCGGCCTCCAAATACTAGTCTTTTCCCTGGTGGCCTCGGCTTTTGCCAACGTTTATATCACCCAGCCGGTCCTGCCGGTGATCCGGGCGGAATTCGGGGTGAGCGCCTCGGTGGCCTCCCTCACCGTGTCCGCCACCATCCTGGGCATCGCGTTAGCCAATATGCCCTTCGGCATGTTGGCGGACCGTTTCCCGGTGCGGGTTTTCATCCTGATAGGGGGCCTGGTGGTGGCCGGCGCAGGATTAATCTGCGCCGCGACCCCTTATCTCGAGGCGCTGGTGGCGGCCCGCTTTGTCCAGGGGCTGTTCGTTCCGGCGCTGACCACCTGTCTGGCCGCGTACCTGGCGGCCAACCTGCCCCTGGAGCGCCTCAACGTGGTCATGGGCTCTTACGTGGCCTCCACCGTGGTGGGGGGCTTGACCGGCCGCCTGCTGGGAGGTTGGATTCACCCGCCCCTGCACTGGCGCTACGCCTTTGTCACCGCCGCGCTTCTGGTCCTGGCCGCCTCACTGGCCGCGGCGCGCTGGCTGCCGCCGGGACCGGGGCGGGCCGGGGCTGCGGAAACTGAGAGCTTCCTGGACCTGCTCTCCCGGGCTGATCTGCGCCGGGTCCTCCTGGCGCCTTTTGGCGGGTTCTTCGTCTTCTCCTCTATCTTCAATTACCTGCCCTTCTACCTGTCCGCCCCGCCCTTCGGGGCCTCCACGGAAATGATCACCCTACTTTATCTCACCTATCTCCTGGGGGTGCTCATGGGGCCCATGTCAGGGAAGATCAGCAACCGCCTGGGCAACGGCATGACCATGATCCTGGGCTGCGGGCTATTCGCCCTGGCCATCCTCATCACCCTCATCAAGTCCTTGCTGGCCGTGGTGCTGGCCCTGGCCCTGGTGTGCACCGGTTTTTTTACCGTCCACGCCGCGGCCGCGGGGGCTCTTAACCGCAAACTGGCCTCCAGCCACGGCCGGGCCAACTCCCTCTACGTGTTGTCTTATTACCTGGGCGGCGCCGGCGGCATCAGCTTAAGCGGCTATGCCTATGGCGCCGGGGGCTGGCCGGGGGTGGCGGCCCTGGGACTCCTGATGCTGGGACTGCCTCTCTATACCGGGTTAAAAGAGCGACAGGGAGAAACATCATAACATTGCCTGCTTATTGCCTTTTTCTGGTATAATTATTTTAATTATGCGGAGGTGAAAAGAAATTCCATTCACCCCCACCCCAGCCCTCCCCCCTCGAGGGGGAGGGGGTTACAGGAAGGGATTGCTTTGATGCTCGGAGCAATATCACTGATCACTGATTACTGATTACCACTACTACGTTAAGTAATTTTAAGAATCATCCATTATGATTGAACGCCGACAACAAGGGCAAAAGCCCAGCTTCAGCATTAGCATGCGTTGGATTTCCCTCTTGGCGCGTGGGAGGGTCCACCCAG
>Ga0194125_10003723_pt1 | contig 24405 bp, 20 predicted proteins | sample TA2KigC250mmetaG_FD_148626 | JGI IMG/M metagenome (GOLD analysis project Ga0194125, IMG submission 148626) | Freshwater microbial communities from Lake Tanganyika, Tanzania - TA2015034 Kigoma Deep Cast 250m | ecosystem: Environmental > Aquatic > Freshwater > Lake | place: Tanzania: Lake... | reverse complement strand
GGCTCCAGCAGCCGTCGCGGCAGACAGGCGCTCGTCGAGTTGACAAAGCTGGTGCAGGACGGCTACGACATCGGCATCACGCCCGACGGGCCGCGCGGGCCAAAATACAAAGTGCAGGACGGCGCCATCAGCCTCGCGCAGGTCACCGGTGCAGCGATCATGCCGGTGTCGTGGAGCGTGGACCGGAAATTTGTTTTCCGAAAGGCGTGGGATAATTTCCAGGTGCCGGCGCCGTTTGCGCGCGCGGTGGTGCATGTCGGCAAGCCGATCGTCGTGCCGCGCGAGGCGGACGCGGACACGCGCGAAAATAAAAGACTTGAACTGGAGCGCGTTTTGCAGACGCTGTGTGACAATTCACCGTAACAATGGGGACAACAAGCATAACCATGAAACCATTGGTCGGAGTTTTGATGGAAAACCGGCCGGGCAGCTTGTGGCGTTCAAGGCCAAATTGGCGGCGGAATCGCGCGCCAAGAATGAAAAATAAAATCGTAAAAAATCTTTGAACGCCCCCGGAGGGGTGGGGTCAAACTCTACGGTGCGAGGCTTAGACCAGTCGCTCACGACGCCTCCGAGCGGTGACTGCGCTTCTCCTAGCCTGACCTCACCCAGGTGGTCACCGCCAATCGTGAGCGACTGTCCAGTCCGAGGCTTCCGCCTTGTGGTTTGCGTTGCCGCCCGACCTCGAGGGTCGGGCGGCTTTTTTTACAGGCGACCGGCGTGTTGATATTCTTCCCGGTATTCGAGGACGCGCTTGATGTAGTGGCGAACGCCACGGTTCGGCAGATTTGCCAGAAACCCCGCAGCCGTCTGGGGCCGTCCTTGCGGTGCCCATCGCAACACCGTGCCACGCCCGGCGTTGTACTCGGCCAGCGCAAACGGCACCGGGTCGTCCAACGGCTGTTGGCGCCAGTACGCCAGCGCGTGCGCCAGTAGCCACGCGCCGGCTTCAATGTTGGTGCGTTCGTTCCAGAGCTGCGCGTCCGCCATGCCGATCAACCGTCCCGTTTCCGGCATGATCTGCATCAGGCCGATGGCGCCGCTTTTGCTCCGGGCGAACGGATCGAAACCGCTTTCCTGCCGCATGACGGCCTTGACGAGAAACTTGTCCACGCCATACCGCGGGGCGATCTGTTCGATGAGTTGGTTGTAACGATGCTCGCGCACCAGCCAGCGGACATACACGAAGGCCGGTGCCCCAAACGCGCCGAGCGCCAGCGCCAGCGCCAGGATGCCGCCAACGCGCGCCGATGTAGAGCGGATGCGTACCACGACTCAGAGTATAACCCCGACGTCCCAAGGTGAACCAGTGGATTTCGACGGAGAAGTAAGGATGGGGTGACCGACGGGATTTGAACCCGCGACAGCCAGATCCACAATCTGGAGCTCTACCAGGCTGAGCTACGGCCACCACCCGAAAAGCGCGGCGACTTTAGCATTGCATCAGAAACGGGTCAAGTTATCCTCCCGCCATGAAGAAACTACTTTGTGCCGCGTTGCTGCTGGCCGTGATCGCCGGAACGGCCTTTGCCCAAGTGGACGTCGAACACCGGCGAACACTGCTCCTGCAAACCGGTTTCGCCGTCGGCCCCAGCCAGGAACAACTCGGCGGCTTCGGCTTTTTCTGGTTCAACGAAAACAATTATCCGTGGACCAACACCGCCCTGCGCATCATCTTTGCCGGCATCTATGCCGACGCGGAGTTGAGCTGGTTTCTGCCCTGTTCCACCAACACCGCCCTCGGCGCGGGCCTCGGCGGCGGCGTCTATGTCAATTCCATCAATCCCTACGTTGACGGGCGCCACCTGAAGCAGATGGAGTTTGACGGCGACATCGTCAACGCGCGCCTGTTCATCAACCAGACCATCCCGAATCCCACGCCGTTGCCCCTCAACCTCCGTCTGACCTACTCGCCCACCTTCCAGTGGTTTCGCGCCACTGACGACACGCGCGATTTCAACCGTCCGCGCGACTTTTCCGCGCACAGTGTTCTCGGCGAAATCCGCTTTGGCGGCATCGAACCGGGCCTGGCCAAGCATCGAGGCCTCGAACTCTATCTCTCCGCCGAGACGACGCACCGCGCCGGCTTTGATGCGTTTGGACCGATGGGCGCGCCGTACCCGGCCCGCCGCGACTACCAACGCCTCTTCGCCTCTCTCGCCGGTAAATTGCCGGCCGGCCCTGTCAATGTTTACGCCCGTTTCGCCGGCGGCCATGTCAACCACTCCGACGTGCTCAACACGTGGAAACTCGGCGGCAATCTCCTCGGCACCGACGACTACGCGCTCACGTTGCACGGCTATTATACGCGCGAACTGTTTGTCGAGAGTTTCTACATCGCCAATCTCGGCATTGGCATCCCGCTGCTGCCAAACCGCAAACTCGTGGCGCATCTCTACGCCGACAATGCCTACGCCAAGGTTCTCGACCCGCGCACCGGCGCCGGCAACGACTGGCACAACTATCTGGGCGTCGGCGCCGGGCTGGGTTTCCCGGCGTTCTGGGGCACGCACATGCTCCTGAGCTACGGGTATGGGGTCAATGCGGTGCGCTACGACCGCCACGGCGGCCACGAAATCGGCATCGCGCTGGAAAAACAGTTCTAACCGGAACCGTTCTTACGATTCCTGTTGGAGCTTCTTCGCTGCCTGGGCTTCGGCCACGACTTTTTGCGCGATGTGCGCCGGCACGGTTTCGTAGTGGCTGAACTCCATCTCGAAGGTGCCGCGTCCGCCGGTCATCGAGCGCAGTTCGCTCGCGTACTTGAACATCTCCGATTGCGGGACCTGCGCCTTGATGCATTGCAGGCCGTCCGCCGACTCAACGCCCATGATCCGCCCGCGGCGATGGTTGAGGTCGCCGGTGATGTCGCCCATGTACTGGTCGGTGACTGACACGGCCACGTTCATGACCGGTTCCAGCAGGACGGGGCGCGCTTTTTGCATCGCGTCCTTGAACGCCTGCAGCCCGGAAATCTTGAAGCTCAATTCATTGGAATCCACGTCGTGATACGAGCCGTCATAGACCGTCGCCTGCACGTCCACCACCGGATACCCGGCCACCGTGCCGCCGAGTAATGCCTCGACGCAGCCTTTCTCGACCGCCGGGATGAAGTTGCGCGGAATGGCCCCGCCGACGACTTCATCCACAAACTCGAATCCCGCCCCGCGTTCGCGCGGCGCCAGTTTCAGGGAGGCTTCGCCGTACTGGCCGCGGCCGCCGGATTGTTTCTTGTGTTTGTAGTGCCCCTCGGCGCGGGCGGTGATCGTCTCCTTGTAATCCACCTTGGGCACCGACAAGTCCACGCTCACGCCCAGCTTGCGTTTCCAGCCGTCCACGATGACCATCAGATGCGTGTCGCCCATGCCGGCGATGACCAGTTCCTTCGTGTTCGGGTTGCGCACGGCGTGGAACGTCTTGTCCTCCGCCTCCGTGCGGTGGAGGGCGGTGCTGATTTTCTCCTCGTCCTTCTGCGTGTGCGGATGCACCGCCGCATAGGCGATCGGTTTCGGGAAATTGATCGGCGCGAACTTCACCGGCTTCGATGAATCGCACAGCGTATCGTTGATCTGCGTGTCCTTGAGCTTGGCCAGCGCCACAATCTCGCCCGGTCCGGCCTCGGCGACGGTTGTCTGGTTCTTGCCCATGATGCGGAGCAACTGCGGTATCCGCTCCTTCCCGCCGCGCGTGCCGTTGATGACGTCCATGTCCGCCTTGAGCGTGCCCGACTCGACGCGCAGATACGCGAGCGCGCCGGCGTACGGGTCCACGATGACCTTGAACACCAGCCCGCTGAACGACGCGCCGGCTTTCGGCTCGACGGTCGCGCCGTCTTCCGCGGCCACCGGGCCGCGGTCCGCCGGCGACGGCAACAGCCCGGTGATCGCGCTGAGCACGTCAGCCACGCCGATGTCCTTGTCGGCAAATCCGCACAGGATCGGAACCAGCACGCCCTTGGCAACCGAACCGGCAATTTCCTGCGGCGTCAGTTTTTCGCCGCCAAAATATTTTTCGATCAACTTCTCGTCGTCCGCCGCCGCCGCTTCCTGCAACGCGTCCTTCGCGCCCGCGAACTCCGCCGGCACATCGGCGTCGGCGCACGTCAGGAGGTTCACCGTCTTCGAGAAGGATGATTCCCTGCCGACCGGCGCGGCGAACGGAACGCATTTCTTGCCGAACACATCCTGAATCTGCTGGACGGTCTTCGCGAAATCCGTGTTCTCCTTGTCGATCTTGGTGACGACAATGATGCGCGGTTTGTTTTGGTCTTCGAGCCATCGCCAGAGCCGGCGGGTGCCGACTTCGATGCCGTTGACGGCGTCCACGACCACGATGGCCGAGTCAGCCGCGCGAATGGCCGCGGTGGTCTGGCCGAGAAAATCCGGGAAGCCCGGCGTGTCGAGCAACGTCACCGCGCAGCCGTCGGCCTGAAGCCAGAGCGGTTTGGCGTTGATGGTGATCTTGCGGTCAACTTCCTCCGGCAAATTATCGGCGGCGCTGTTGCCCTTGGCGGTGCTGCCGCGGGCCGGCACGGCCTTGGCAAGAAACAACAGCGCGTCCACCAAGGACGTTTTGCCGGCGCTGGCGTGGCCGACGATGGCGACAGTGCGGACTTTTGCGGTGTCAACAGGCATGGTAGTCATCTCCTGAAAGTTGTGCCCGCCCGGGAGCGAGCGTGTGAATTGTCCCAGAATCCGCAATGCAATCAAGAGGAAAAACCCGGCATTCGCCGAAAAAACACGCCCGTCGCACCGGGCAAATGACGTGACAATGCCGGCTGGCGGAATGTACTATCCCTCACAAGGCAGAAGGATCGCCCTGCCGGAGGAGCATTATGAAACTGAAAGTCTTGTTTGTTGTGCTGTTGTTGGCGCTCGCAAATTCCGTCACGGCGGGCAAGCCAAACATTGTCCTTATGATCGCCGATGACCTCGGCTACGGCGATCTCGGTTGTTACGGCCAGACGAAAATCAAAACGCCGCATCTCGACCGCATGGCTGCCGAAGGCATGAAATTCACGCAAGGTTACTCTGGCAATGCCGTCTGCGCGCCGTCGCGTTGCGTCTTGATGACCGGCTTCCATCCCGGCCACGCCTACGTGCGCAACAATAGAAGCGTTCAACCTGAAGGACAGGAACCGATTCCCGCCGACAGCATCACGGTCGCGAAACTGTTGAAGGCGCAAGGTTACGCCACCGGCGCGTTCGGCAAATGGGGCCTCGGCCCGTTCGGCAGCACCGGCGACCCGCTCAAGCAGGGGTTCGACCGGTTCTACGGCTACAACTGCCAAGGCAAGGCGCACAATTTTTACCCGACTTCGCTCTGGGACAACGACCGCTCCGTGCCGCTCGACAACCCGGAGTTTTCGGCGCATCAAGACAAGCTGCCCGACGGCGCCGACCCGAACAATCCCGCGAGCTACAAACAATTTGCCGGCAAACAATACTCCGCCGACCTCATCGCCGAACAGGCGCTGCGTTTCATTCGCGATAATAAGTCTCGGCCCTTCTTCCTGTTTTTCCCAACGACCGTGCCGCACCTCGCGCTCCAAGTCCCCGAAGATTCGCTCGCCGAGTACCTCGGCAAATGGGACGACCCGCCGTATGCGGGCGGACGCCGTTACCTGCCGCACTTCGCGCCGCGCGCCGCCTACGCCGCGATGATTACCCGCATGGACCGCGAGATTGGACGGATGATGGATCTCGTGAAAGAACTCGGCCTCGACGACAACACCGTTTTCCTCTTCAGTTCCGACAACGGTCCGCTCAACGGCACGCTGCAAGGTCTCGCCGGAACAGACGCCATCTTCTTCAACTCCGCCGGCGGACTCCGCGACGGCAAAGGCACGCTGTGGGAAGGAGGCATCCGCGTCCCGTTCATCGTACGGTGGCGCGGACGCATCGCGCCCGGCACGACCAGTGAGCGGGTTGTCGCGTTCGAGGATATTTTGCCGACGTTCGTGGAGTTGGCGGGTGCCAAGAACACGATCCCAAAAAACCTCGACGGCATCAGTTTTGCGCCGACGTTGCTTGGCAAGAAACAAGCGCCGCGTCCGTTCCTCTACCGCGAGTTCCCCGCAGGCAGCGGCCAACAGATTCTCCGTCTCGGCGACTGGAAACTTGTCCGCCAAAACCTGATGCCGAAGGGCAAGAAAGCGCCGTCCATCATCCGCACCGAACTGTACAACCTGAAGAATGACGTTGCCGAGACCAAGGACGTTGCCGCACAACATCCCGACATCGTGGCGAAGATTGTGAAGATCATGCGCGAGCAGCACACACCATCGTCAATCTTTCCGATCCCCGCGCTCGATGCGGAGAAAGCAAAATGAAAACGCGCCGTCTGTTGGTTGTCCTGTTATTCTTTTTTGTTGTCGCCGCCCCTGCAAGGGAAGTTGAGCAGAAACTGAACATTGTTTTCCTTCTCATGGATAACTGCGGGCAGGAATGGTGGGGCAGTTACGGCAGCGAGGAAGGTTGCACGCCGAACCTCGACCGGCTCGCGCGCGAAGGCGTGCGCGTCGAGAACTGCTACGCGCCGCCGGTCTGCTCGCCGAGCCGGGTGACGGCGCTCACGGGACGCTATCTCTTCCGGTCCGGCTGGGTGTTGCATCACGACGCCGCGCTCTACGGCGGCGGCGGGCTGGATCCGCAGCGCGAAATCACGTTCGCGCGGTTGTTCCGCGACGCCGGTTATCACACCGGCATTGTCGGGAAATGGCAGATCAACCATCTGTACGAGGAACCGGACGCGCTCGCCCGTCACGGGTTCAACGAATCGCTCGTCTGGCCCGGCAGCGTGGACTGGGACAAAGCCAGCGCCGCTGACCGGAAACAATTTCCCCAAGCCATCCGCGACGCCGACGTGCCGTTCCTGCGGCGTGTCACCTCCCACATCGAAAGCCGTTACTGGGACCCGGTCCTGCTTCGCAACGGCCGGCGCGAGGTGCATCCCGGAAAATTTGGCCCCGACCTGATGCAGGAGTTCGCTTTTGATTTCCTGCGCCGGCACAAGGACCGGCCGTTCCTGCTCTATTACCCGATGGTTTTCACGCACAACCAGGGCGCGGGCCGCGGCCCGGTGCCGACCCCGCTCAACCGCGATGAGAACCGGAGCAAACAAGCCCTCTACGCCGACATGGTTCGTTACGCCGACCGGCTCGTGGGCGAGTTCGCCGCCGAACTCGACCGGCTGGGGTTGCGCAAGAATACCGTGCTGTTTATCGCCACCGACAACGGCTCCGAAGGATCGTTCTCCGGCCGGCGCAACGGGCGCGTCGTGCGGGGCGGCGGCTACCAACTCAACGAGCCGGGCGGCAACGTGCCGTTGATCATCCACGCGCCGGGCATTGTGCCGGGCGGGCGAACGATGAAACTGGCGGACTTCTCCGATTTGTTGCCGACATTTTGCGGGCTGGCCGGCGTCCCGGTGCCGGCGGACTTGGCGGTTGACGGTTTTTCGTTCGCCGGTTTCCTGCGCGGCAAACGCGACGCCCGCGAGCCGCGCCAGTGGATTTTCAACATGTACGGCGACGAGCGGGTTGTCCGCGACGTCCGCTACAAACTCTACTCGGACGGGCGCTTCTTCGATCTCTCCCGCGACCCCGACGAGCAAAAGAAGCTGACGGAAGGCGCCGACGCCGCGCGAAAACGATTGCAGGATGTTCTGGATGCGTTGCCGCCCAATGCGCCGCCGCCGTTTGAATTGCGCAGCCTGTCGGCATTCGGTCGGCGACAGAAATCGAAATGAGCACGGAAAACCCGAAAAAAGAGCGAATGCTGGCGTTGGATGTCCTGCGCGGACTCACCTTGACGTGCATGGTCCTGGTGAACACCCCCGGCGATCCGAAACATACCTACACAGTGTTGAAACACGTCTCGTGGCACGGCTGGGCGTTGGCGGACTTGGTTTTCCCGTTCTTCCTTTTCATCGTCGGCGTGGCGATTCCGTATTCGATTGAGAGCCGGTTGGCCAAGGGCGACAGCCACCAACGGATCGTGCTCGACGCGCTGCGGCGCGGCATCATCCTGTTCGCCATCGGCCTCGCGATGAACTGGTACGCGCAGATTGATTTCGCCAACTGGAGCACCGCGCTCGACTTTGCCCACCTCCGTTTCTTCAACGTCCTGCAACGAATCGGCATCTGCTATTTCTTCGGGACGTTGCTGTATCTCTGGTGCCGGCCGCGGACGCATTTCATCGCCGGGGTGTCCATTCTGATCTTGTACTTCGTGCTGATGAAATTCGTGCCGGTGCCGGAGCACGGCGCCGGTGTGCTGGACAAAGTCGGCAACTGGGCGCAGTTCATTGATCATCATGTGATGGGCGCGCATTGCGGTTCCCGCTCCAAAGGCTTCTTTTTTGAGGGCAAAGGATTGCTGACGACACTGCCGGCGTTCGTGACCTTATTGATGGGCATTTGGACGGGGCGGCTGTTGCGGCAGCCGGAAGCAGCATCGGACAGGCTGGTGAAACTGTACTTCTTGGGCACGCTGGCCATGTTGCTCGGCGCGTGCTGGGAGCCGTTCTTTCCCATCAACCAGAATCTCTGGACGAGTTCGCTGGTGCTGTTCATGGGCGGCATGGCCATGGTGGCGCTGGCGTCGTGCTACTACGCGGCGGATGTCCGGAAGATCACGTGGTGGACGCCGTGGTTCGTCGTGTTTGGCGTCAACTCGATTGCCGTCTGGGTGGGAAGCGTCGTGCTCCGTCAGACGCTGGACAAAATCCGCTTCGACGGCGGCGCCGGCAAACTGGTGAGCCTCAAGACGTTTTTGTCCAACGGACTGGCCGACTGGCTCGGTCCGTACAACGGTTCGCTGGTGTTTGCTGTCTTGTTCGTCTTGTTCTGCTGGGTCATCCTGCGCGGCCTTTACCGCCGGAGGATCTTCTTCAAGGTATGACGCCGCATCCATCGCTGCGAACGTTCGTGTTGCTGGCGCTGCTGGCTTCGACAGGTGTTCGCGCCGGTCCGGCGGACTGGCTTTACAACGGCGCGTTCGCCAACTGGATGACTTCCAACGCCGGCAACCGCTATCACACGTTCACGCCGGAAGCGGCGGACAAACGCGCCGCCGAGATTGCCGCTGCCGGGTTCAAAGCGGCCATCACCAGCGGCTACCATTTCCGCCTGAACTTCGCCTCGCGCGACGCGGACATTCGTCGCATCGCCCGCGTCATCGCCGATGCCTGTCACAAGCACGGCCTGAAAGTCATTGAGCATCACGACTGGACGATTCATTTTTACGACGCCTACCCGCTTGTCTTTGAGCATCCCGATTGGCTCCAGCTCAACGCCGAGGACATGCTGACGCGGCACCGGATCTTCTGCCTGAACAACCCGGAATTTCAGGAAGCCTATCTTGATTACCTGCGCCGCTACCAGCGCGAGACGAACACCGACGCCTATCAGTTGGATGAAATCCAGTATCTCAGCCGCGAATACTGCGGGTGCCGTCATTGCCGTGCCAAACACGTGCGCGACACCAAGCGTTCGTGGCCGCCGACGCACGACCCGGCGTTCTGGGCCGGCGAACACACCCGCGCTGATTACCGGGACTGGATGCATTGGCGGGCGCGCAGCCTCGGCGATTTCCGCGCGAGGATCGGCCGTGAACTGCGCAAAATCCGGCCCGACGTGGCGATGTTCGATTACACCACGATGCTGCAATCAAACCCCGGCGGGTTCAACCGCGGTGCGATGATCGAGGAACGCGGATTCGACGATGACACGTTTGGGACCGAAGTGAACTCCGCGCCGTTCGCATCGCATCCGTTCGTTTACGCGACGTTGAAATCCCGCCAGGCGCTCGGCGAGGCGCACGGCAAACCGATCTGGGCGAAACTGGAGTACACACAGCAGACCGCCTATTTCACGTGGGCGTTCGGCCAAGCCTGCCGGTGCTCGCTCTGGGGCGGCCTCGCGCCGGTCGAGGACAGGCCGGCGCAAGAGAAACTGCTGAAATGGCCGCACCAGATGGACCAGCGCGTCGCGCGCTCGGCAGCGGACATCGGGCTGTTCCTGTCCCGTTCGACGCGTGACAGCAACCCGGACCCGGACCATTTCTACCATGAGTTCGAGGGCTGGCTTCAGGCGCTTTGCCTGACGCACAACGACACGCGCGTCCTGCTGGAAAGCCGGTGGAAACCCGGCATGGACCTGTCTTCGCTCAAGCTGATCATCCTGCCGAACGTCACCGTTATCTCGTCCGAGCAACGCGCCTTGCTGATGAGTTACGTCGAGAACGGTGGCCGGTTGCTGCTGACTGCCTGCGCTGATGGCTGGCCCGTGCGCCGAGTCGGCAAAGGACAAATACTTCATCGCGCCGACAAGCTTGGCCCGCTGGCGTTCGAGAACCAGCAGATGCCCACGTCAATTTACCGGAGCGCGTTCAAGCCGCCGAAGGACCCGCGCGCCATCGAACAGATCGGCGCGACCGTGGAGAAAATCCTTGCCGGCGTGCCGCGCTTTCGCATCGAGGGCGCGCCGCGCGGCCTGCTCGCGCCGATCTATCGCGACGGCACGCGACGAATCGTGCATTTGTTGAATGCGTCGGGCCGCGCGCTCAAGCCCGGCGATGGAATTGACAACCCAAAACGCGGCGAATTGCCGATGCCCGCCCTGCCGGCCATGACGTTGCATCTGCCCGGCCAAGTTTCTTCGGCGGTACTGGCCACGCCCGAACGGCCGGACACGATCCCGCTCGAAGTCGGCGCCGGCTCGACGATCAAGGTTCCCGCCGGCAGTTTCAGAACCTATGGAGTCGTGTATGCGTATGAGTAAGCGTATCGCAATTCTCCTGCTGCTGGCTGCCACTTCGGTTATCGCCGGCGATTTCGAGTTGAAATCGGCGGCGCCTCTGTCGCTCGCTTGGCGAGGCGCGCCGTTGATCGTGGCGGAGAACGCAGAGCCGGAATTCGCGCCGAAACCGGTCGTGACGCGCGTGGACGCTTTGATTCATCATGTCTGGCGCGCGGATGACAAATCCAAGACACGCATCGAAGTGGCAACGGGGGAGGACACGTTCGAGTTGACGCTGGTGCGGCTGGTCGAGGCGGACGTCTCCGGGTTGGTGCGCTACACGTTCACCGTGCCGCACGCGTTTCTCGATGGTTGCCCAGCGGAGTGGATTGCCGAACCGGAGGGCAAGACGGGCAAAGCCGCCCGCAAAGGCGTGGCGACCGGGACGCTGGGACCGCGCGACATCAAGAACGCCAACCTGATTACGTATCTGCGCGTCCATCATCCCGCCGGCGATCTTGATTTCGATTTCAACCCGCGCGGCTGGTGGACCGGCGAGAAGACCATCACCCCGCACGCAGCCGAGTGGAACATGCGACGGACCGCCGCCGGCTACGAGTTCTCCAGCGCATTCAGCCGGACGATGGCGGGCACGTTGCAGGAATTCAAGGTCGTCATTCGCCGCGCCGACAAGCGTCCTGTCAGCGACGTGCATCCGCGCGTGGCCAACCGCTGGACCGACGGCTACCGGAACATTTTTCGACTGGACAAGGACAAGATACACATCGAGCGTGACACTCTCCAATTCCGCGTCCCGCGCGACGGCTGGTATATGGTCAACATGCTCGTTGGCGCGACGGATCGCCCCATCGGGCCGTGCGAAGTGTGGGCCGACGAAACCAAGAAACGCCAAATGCCGCGAGTCGCCCCCGGCGAGCGCGACACATGGACGCTCGTAGCTCGCGCTGTGAACGAAACAATCACGCTACGCCTGCGCGGCGATTTTCATCTCACGGCGGTTGGCGTCACGCCGATGCTCTACGAGAACGAAGACTACCTGTTCCGACGCGGCTGGTGGCTCTCGTCGCAACGCCACCCCGGCGACACGCTGCCGGAGTAGCACGCTCAGAAATACGGCCGCATCGTGCAACTTGGCGCGATAATCTCAACGTACTCCTCACGCTCCGCGTGAGGGGGCTGATGGGGTTGACGGTTCCTCACGCGGAGCGTGAGGAGTACTTTCTCCCTTCGCGCTATTCGAGAACCGCGAGACGGTCAGCGGCCGGGCCGCTTGCTTTGATTCGCAGACCGGTGGGCGTTTTCTCCGCGGCGCACGTCCAACCGGATGCTGGGTATTGATGCGCGATTTTGGTCGGGGCAGCGAACTCGCGGCGAATCTCGACGGTGCAGGGGCCGTCATCCAGCAAATGCAACACCCATCGGCGCTGTTTCTCCTGGCGTGTGAGGATGACGCGGTTCTCCGTCGGTTGAACAACGACCGGCGCGTGACCGGCAAGGCGGTCAATTATTTCCGGCGAGTTGAGATTGCGGAGATGAACCACTTTGCCTTTGCCGGACGACGGGAACGGAATCGCATCGCCACCAACGAGCAGGTTGCCCCCGTCACGGACGCAGCGTCGCAGGTGTTCGAGTTCGATCTCGTTGAGACCGGACGTAAGCGGCGCGATCAGGAGCTTAAAACGCGAGAGCGGTTTGTCCAAGTCAAGAGCGTTCACGAACTCGACGGGCGCGCTGCGCTGGAGACACGCGTTGGCAATCGGTTCCATCATGTTGATGTAGGGTGTCCGGTCGTATTTCGGAAACTGAAACCGCGTCCGCTCCGAGAACACGACGCCGATGTGCGACACCGTCTGGGCGTCTTGCAGCCACGGCTCAATCTCGCTGACCATCTTGTAGAATGGCGCCAGTTGCTCGCGGTGCCACGTCAGCATCGTGTCGTTCGGCAGCAGCGTTCTGTGACTGGCATGCTTGTGGCCGTAGTAGGAGTAACAGCGTCCGCCGAGCGCGAGGCAGGTTCGCCACTCGCGCCGGTCGAGCGGCACCGGCGGTTCCGTGGGCGTCTTGTTCATCAGGCCGTTGATGGCTGCGGGCTTGTTGGCCACGCCGCGAATGAATTGCAAACGGAACGGATCGCCGTATTCGTTGTACGCGATGTCCATCTCGCGCGAGAGGTCGAGGTGATTGGGATGATAACTCTGAATGGAGTTCTGCCAAATCTCCACCGACGGTTTGATCCGCTTGCAAAGCACGCGCAGACGTGTGACTGCGCGACCGGTCGTTGCCAGGTAGAAATCTTGGAATCGCCGGGAATCTGGAGTCAGTTCTTCGCCATAGGTCTCGCGGTAAAACTTTTTGCACCCGCTGCATAGGCAGCATTCGGCTGTCTTGAGGATGTCCCAACGCATCCCGTCCACGGGATAATTCTCCAGCACCTCGCGTGTGTAGGCTTCGACCAGTTCGAGATAACCCGGCGCGTTCAGGCAAATGGTGCATCTTGACCGGCAAACGCCATCGGCGTCGGGTTGGCCGTGAATGAAATCGCGGCCCAGATTCTCGCGGATGAACTTCCAGTTCCAGTTGAGCGTGACGTAGCCGAACGCGGCGATCTTGCGTTTGTGAAGCTCCTCGATGGTCCGGCCAAACCAGTCGCCTTTCATGCCGGGAAACTTCGTGCCCACCCGCGTTTCGTAGGTGCAATACCCGTGATGCGGCACAGCCATGACGACGGTGCCGTCCACGTGCGTCCGCTGAAACAACTCCGCCAGCGCCACCGGGTCGGCTTCGCTCAGGAACTCCGGAATTTGATCGGGACGCAGCGCAATCCAACTCCAGTCGTGGTTGAACTGCCGGAAACAATGCGTCGGTCCTTTCGGTTTGTAGTCGGCGACGCGCTGGAACGGTGCGAACCACTCCTCGGCGCCAGCGAGAGTGGCGATGCACAAAACCAGAATCTGGATCTTCATTGTTTCTCCATGCGTGAAACGTGTTCCCACGGGTCGGCGTTGTGGCCGATGATCTGTTTCACCGGCTCGGTGATCTGCGACAAACGCGCCACCAGTTCGTCGTCGAGTTCGAAATCCGCCACGGTGGCATTATCAGTGGCTTGCGCAGCATTGCGCGCGCCCACGACAACCGACGTGACGCCCGCTTGATGCAGCAGCCACGCCAACGCCAAGTGTCCCATCGCCATCTTCTGCTGTCTGGCCAGCGCCTGGATTTCCGCGAACACGGCAAACGTTTCCGCCTCGCAACCCAGCTCGCCGTGTCGTGTCATCTTGCGTATCGAGGAAAACAGACGGGTGCGCGCTCGTTTCTCCGGCACCTCGTCGGCGGTCTGAAACTTGCCCGTGAGTAAACCCTGTGCGAGCGGGCTGTAGCAAAGGATGCCGATCTGGTGCGCGACACATAGCGGTTGAATCTCAAACTCCACTGCGCGCCAGAGCAGGCTGTACGGCAACTGATTACTCTCGATTCGTCCCAACGGAATCGCCTCGCGAAGAAAACTCACGCCGAAATTAGAGACGCCAAAGTAACGAATCTTGCCTTCGCGTTGCAACGTTTCCAGTGTCCGCCACGCCGGCTCCAGCGGCAGTTCCTTGCTCGGCCAGTGAATCTGGTAGAGATCAATGTAGTCGGTGCGCAACGCGCGCAAACTTCGCTCACAACTCAGCCGGAGCTTTTCCGGAACAAGATCCGTCGGCGGCACCTTCGTCGCCACGACGACTTCCTGCCGATGTTTCCCCAACGCCTCGCCGAGAATCTCCTCCGCCTCGCCGTTGCCGTAGGCGGGCGCGGTGTCGAAGAAGTTCACCCCGGCATCCAAACCGGCCCAGATCGCCTTGAATGAATCGGCTTTGTCTTGGCCATCCCAGAAAATGTCCTTGGTGGCGACGGACCATGTTCCTTGGCAGACAACAGAGACATTGAGGCCGGTTTGGCCCAATTTTCGATAGCGCATAACGGAGTTCATCCTACTGTCCCGCCGCGCGAGTTTCAACAATCGCTTGCGGCTGTCATATCTTCGTTGTCGGAGTTGAGTATTTGTACGAATATGAGGCGCTTGAAAACGGAAGGAACCTGTCCCATGACCATGAAACGTCTGTACGTTTTCCTCGCCATTGCTGCAAGCGCGGCGTGGATGCCGCTCTGTGGCGCTGCACAGCCGATCAATATCATCTTTGTCCTGCTCGACAACTGCGGCCAGGAATGGTTCGGCAGTTACGGCAGCGAGGAGAACTGCACACCGCAAATGGACAAACTCGCGCGCGAGGGATTGCGCGTCGCCAACTGCTACACGCCGACGGTTTGCGGGCCGAGCCGGATCGTGGCGTTGACGGGGCGGTATCTGTTCCGGTCCGGCATGGTGCTGCACCACGATGCCGCGCTCTATGGCGGTGGCGGTCTGGATCCGCGCCGCGAAATCACTTTCGCGCGGTTGTTGCGCGACGCCGGGTACCGCACGGCCATCGCCGGCAAATGGCAAATCAACAACCTCTACAACGAACCGGACATCCTCCGGCAACACGGGTTCGATGAGTCGCTGGTCTGGCCGGGCAGCATTGATCGCGACAAGGTGGGCGCGTCGGACATGGAACAGTTTGCGCAGGCGATTCGCAAAGCCGATGCGCCGTTTCTCCGGCGTTTCAACAGCAACATCGAAAGCCGTTACTGGGACCCCGTGGTGATACGCAACGGCAAACGGGAAACGCATCCGGGCAAGTTCGGCCCGGACTTGTTCCAGGAGTTTGCGCTCGATTTCCTGCGCCGGCATCGCGACCAGCCATTTCTGCTCTACTACCCGATGGTCTTGACCCACGGCCAATCCGTCAACCTGCCAGCGGTGCCGACGCCGCTGAACCGCGACGCGTCGCGTTCGCACAAGGAGCTTTACGCCGGCATGTTGCAGTACGCGGACCGTCAAGTCGGCGAGTTGGTTGCCGAACTGGAGCGGCTCGGTTTGCGCGAGCGCACGGTGGTGTTTGTCGCCACCGACAACGGCACGGAAAAGGCGCTCTCTGCCCGGTGCAACGGTCGCGAGGTGCAGGGCGGACTTTATCAACTCACCGAGGCCGGCGGCAACGTGGTGTTGTTCGCGAACAGCCCGACGATTGTCCCGGTCGGGCGCACGCTGGCGCTGGCGGATTTTTCTGATCTATTGCCGACGTTTTGCGAACTGGCCGGCGTGCGGTTGCCGTCGAAACTGAAAATTGACGGGCGGTCGTTCGCCGGTGTCTTGCGCGGGAAACGGGGAGCGACCGCGCCGCGCCGGTGGATTTTCAACCAGTACGGCGACGAGCGCGTTGTCCGGGACGACCGATACAAGCTCTATTCCGATGGACGGTTCTTCGACATGGAGCGCGACCGGGACGAGCGTGATAACTTGGCTGAAAGCAAGGATCGCGCAGTTGTGACGGCACGAAACAAATTGCAGGCGGCGCTCGCGTCGCTGCCGTCGAACGCGCCGCCGCCGTTTGAATTGCGCAGCCTCTCCTCCTTTGCGCTCCGCCACAACCGCCGCGAATGGTGAGCGCGCGATCCGGTCATTTGCGGCGCAGGCCGAGGCCATCCATCCAGTTGATCAACAGCGCGCCCCACGTGGACAACTGGGGATGGTCTTTGGCCAGGCCGACGCCGTGCCGGCCGGCGCGGTAAACGTGCAGTTCGGCGGGAATCTTGTGTTGGCGCAGGGCGCGATAGTAGAGGATGCTGTTTTCGGAGAGCACGCCTTTGTCTTCGTCGGTGTGGAACAGAAACGTGGGCGGCGTCTGGTCGCCGACTTGAAGTTCGGCGGACATCTTCCTGACCAACTCCGGCGGCGGATTGTCGCCGAGCAGGTTTCTGCGCGATCCTTGATGGGTGAATTCAAGAAATGAAATCACCGGGTAGCAAAGGATCGAAAAATCCGGCCGGCTCGAAACGCCGTTCTCAGTCGCAAACTGCGTCGAGACCGTGGCCGCGAGATGGCCGCCGGCGCTGAAGCCCATCACGCCGATGCGGTCCGGCGCAATGCCAAACCGTTGGGCGTTGGCGCGGACGAAGCGGATCGCGCGCTGGGCGTCCTGCATCGGAATCGGGTGCTGGTAGCGTTTCGCGTGACGGTAGCGCGTGACGAACGCGGCCACGCCGTGGCTGTTGAAGAATTCGGCGATCTGTTTGCCTTCGTGTTCCATGGCCAGGCTGCCGTAGCCGCCGCCCGGCAGGACGACGACCGCAGCGCCGCAGGCGGTTTGTTTCGGCGCAAGATAAACATCAATGGTCGGCTCGGTCGGGTCGTTTTCCTTGTCTTCACCGGCCACGATGCCGGGGGCGCCGGCCGGCAGAAGTTTGACGCGCTCAGCGCGGACAAGCGGCGCGAGCAATGCGATGGCAGTCAAAAAAAGAAGTGGTTTGTTCATGGTGAATGTGTTTTACCTGAGGCCGTCAAAAAAGGAAACAAAAGGAATATGATGAAAACAACACGATGGCTCTGCGCTGTATTGACGATCAGTTGCGGTTTCGCGGCGGAACCCGGCTGGGTGAGCCTGTTCAACGGCAGGAACCTCGACGGCTGGGTGCAACGCGGCGGCGAGGCGCAATACGCGGTCGAAGACGGCTGTATCGTCGGCACCACGGTATTGAAGACGCCGAACAGCTTTTTGTGCACGAAGAAAAATTATGCCGACTTCATCTTGGAAGTGGATTTCAAGGTGGATTCCAAACTGAACTCCGGCGTCCAGGTTCGCAGTGAATGTTTCGACGCCGAAAAAAGCGTCGAGGTCGCCGGCAAGCCGAAGAAGATCCCGGCGGGACGCGTCCACGGGTATCAGGTGGAGATTGACCCGTCGGCGCGCGCCTTCAGCGGCGGCATTTACGACGAGGGCCGGCGCGGCTGGCTGTTTGACCTCAAGAACAATGAGCCCGCCCGCAAGGCCTTCAAGCCCGATGCGTGGAACCACTTCCGCATCGAGGCCATCGGCGACTCGATCAAGACTTTCCTCAACGGCGTGCCCGCTGCGGACCTCAAAGACTCGATGACGCCAAGCGGTTTCATTGCCCTTCAGGTTCACGGCTCCAAGACGGCCGGCCTGCAAGTCCGCTGGCGCAACATCCGCCTCAAGGAGATCAAACGCAAAGCGGCCGCCGGGACGGTCGTTCTCTGTGCGGCGGCGGCATCCTGTGGCGCGGATGGTTATCAGCCGTTGTTTGACGGCAAGACCAGCGCCGGCTGGCGCAGCATCAAAGGGCCTGATTTCCCCGGCGTTGGATGGGAGGTCAAGAATGGCGTCCTCAGTGTCCTTGCCGGCGGCAAGGGCGGCGACATCATCACGGCAAAGAAATATGCCAATTTCGACCTGATCTTTGAGTTCAGGCTTACCCCCGGGGCGAACAGCGGCGTGAAGTATTTCATTGACCCGGAAACGACAAAATCCGTCGGTTATGAATTTCAAGTCCTCGACGATGACAAGCATCCCGACGCCAAGCTGGGCACGAACGGCAACCGCACGATCGGCTCGCTCTACGACATTGTACCGGCGCGCACCGACAAGAAAGTCAAACCGATCGGCGAATGGAACGAAGGGCGGATCGTGGTCAACGGCACCCGTGTCGAACATTGGCTCAATGGCCAGAAAGTGCTCGAGTTCGACCGCTCGTCTTCCGGGTTCAAGGCGCATTTGGAGGCCAGCAAGTTCAAGAAGGACGCTGGTTTTTGCGCCCGAAAGAACGGCCATATCCTGTTGCAGGACCACAAGGACAACGTTTCTTTTCGCAATCTTCGAATCAAGGAACTCCCGTAGTCATTGTGCCCAAAACAACAAGCCCCAACGCGCGCGTTGGGGCTTGTGTTGTTGAATGGATTCGTGGTTACGGATTAACGAGACCAAAGGGGATGTTGTTGGTGGGAAGTCGGGAAGACCACGCCACATGGCTGTCAGTCCAAAGAATGTTGCCGCCTTCGCCCCTGTGAGGGCTGTCGTCGCCCTTCCACGGGGCAGTTTGTCCAACTCCCCCGAGTTGAACGCCGCGATCCCACATCAACGGCTGCATCAACGGGGCTTGCCATTGGGCATTGGTCCATAGCGAGTAGCTGATATTGTTTTCGGATGGTGATCCCAAGACCAAGCGGTCAAAATTGACTGGAGCTTTTCTCGTGGTGTCGCTGGGGCACCAGAGCAATCGCGCTGTATTGCTGAGATAATTGCTGAGCACCTTGAATGAGCCGCTGGGGTCGGCTGCTTGGCCGACGGGCATGCGTTGCTGGTTGTCGTCGTAATACATGCCAAGGCCGGTGCCGATCTGTCTGAGGTTGTTCAGGCACTGGATACGGCGGGCATTCTCACGAATCTTGCCCGCAACAGGAAACAGCAGGCCGGCAAGGACGCCAATGATCGTGATGACAACGAGCAGCTCAATAAGAGTAAAGGCACGTCGTTTGGTGGTGGAAGGCTTCTTCATATTATCTCCGCGGTTTGTTTGTCTTAATTTGCCCACAGCGTAGTCGGCAGTTCACAGACTGTCAACACGCAAATCTGCGCAATTAACGAATTTGGAAACGGTCATGTCATCGTCGGGTCTGGTTCAGCGCGAAGGCCGCCGCCAGCGCCAGCAGCGCCACCCCCGTCCAACGGTACAATGGCGCCAGCGGCGCCGTCTTCAGCCAAACCGGCCAAACCGCCCACAACACTGCCAGTGCCACCAGAAACACCACGGCAACCCAGCCGAGAAAGGCGAACGTCTTCCGTTCCTCCCGCAACGCGCCGCGCAACTCGGCGATGCGCTCCTTGTCGAGCGGTTGACTCTCCGGAGACGTGGTTTCGACCTCCTCGACAGCAAGGAACTCCTCCACCAATTCACGGCCGCGCGCGGCGTCTTGTTGCAGGACGTAGATGCCGGCCACGTGGTTGCTTGTTTCGAGCAATTCACCGGCTGTCAATGGCACTGAGGGAAGGCCTTGAAACGCTGCTTCCACCCCGTTGTCCTGCAGGTAGCCGATCAGCAAATGGCCCTGCCACGGATTACGCGCCTTGTGAATCTCCACCAACGAATCGTTGCTGACTTGTCCCGGTTTGCTCACGATGCGCCCCCTTTCGATTGGCTCAGGCCGATTTGACCACGTCCTGAATTTTCCGCGCCAGTTGGTTCAAGTAAAACGGCTTTTGAATGTATCCGCGAAGCCCCTGTTCAAACAGCTTCTTCGCCACCACGTCGTCACACGCCGTCAACAACAGCACCCGCGCATTGGGATTGACTTGACGCACCCGTTCAAACACTGCCTCGCCGTTCATCTCCGGCATGATGTAATCCAACAACACCAAGTCCACCTCGCGCCATCGTTGCCCGTACCATTCCACCCCTCGGCGCGGATCGGTTTGCGCCTCCACAACAAACCCTTCGCCTTCCAGGTATGTCTTGATGATGTCAAGGATGTTCGCGTCGTCGTCTATCGCGAGCACCGATGGCGGCCTGTTGTTGTTTGCATTCATGCTACAGCATTGTCACGCACCCCCAACACATATATGCTATCTTTCCTCATAAGAAAAGTGAAAAAATTCACCAACAAAATCGTCATCGTCACCGGCGCCTCCACCGGCATCGGACGCGAAACCGCCCTCGCCTTCGCCGCCGCCGGGGCGCGCGTCGTCGCTGTGGCTCGCAACGCCGCCCAATTACAGGAGATCGCCGGCGACACGATTCTCGCCGTCCCAACCGACGTGACCTGCGACGATGACGTGAACCGGTTGGTCGAAACGACCATCGCGAAGTTGGGCCGCGTGGACATCCTCGTCAACAACGCCGGCTTCGGCATCCGCGCCACCGTCGAGAACACCGCGTTCGCCGACGCCCAGCGGCTCATGGAGGTCAACTTCTTCGGTGTCCTTCGCTGCACGCAAGCCGTCCTGCCACAAATGAAAAAGCAAGGGAGTGGACAGATCGTCAATGTCGGCTCCATTCTCAGCCTGCTGGCCACGCCGCGCAACTCCCTCTACTGCGCCAGCAAGTTCGCCGTCCGCGCCCTCAGCGACTCGCTCCGCATCGAACTGCGCGGCACCGGGATTGACGTCATCCTCATCATGCCCGGCTACACCGACACACCGTTTTTCGAAAACCAGGTCCGCTACGGCGGACCCGTCCGCATCGGCCCGATGAAAGGCGTTCACCCGCGCACCGTCGCGCGCGCCATTCTCTGCGCCTGCGCCCGTCGCAAACGCGAAGTCGTCCTCACCATCCCCGGCAAATTCGGCGCGTTCCTGAAACGTTGGTGCCCGCGATTCCTTGACTGGACACTTGCTCGCTTCACGTGATAAACTGTCGTCATCATGAATAAGCTCCTCTGCCTTCTCGCCGTCATCATGCTGGCCGGTTGCGCGACCAACGCGCCTGACCGCGACAACCAAGCCAAGGTCTCTTATGCGGAGTTCGTCCGCACGATGCGCGCCGAGGGATTTGCCAAGGCCGACAAGAACCGCGACGGCCACATCACATGGGAAGAGTGGCAGCAATTCGACACCTCGCCGAACGCGCGCAGACATTTCGATTCGCTCGACACCGCCCGCGACGGCAAGGTCAACGCCGATGAATGGAAAACCGGCTTGGAGAAAACCGGCGTTACCATGAGCCTGTTCAAACAGCTCGACGCCGACCAAGACAACTATCTTGGTCCCGGTGAACTGAAACACCGCCCCGTCAGCGGCCTCTTCCAGCTTCAATTCTGAGGGTTGCTCAAGGCAACACCCGCGGAATGATGGGAGCGTTCCGCTTGACCGGTGGAATGGGCGATTGTAAGGTGCGCGCCCGAACCCTCGATGAAATCGCCACTCGCTTGTTTGCGTGCTGTGCTGGCCTTCTCCGCCATGCTGATCGCCGCGCCGGCGTTCGGGCTGCGCGTCAGCGACAACAAACGTTTTCTCGTCCACGACAACGGCCAGCCGTTCTTTTATCTCGGCGACACGGCTTGGGAATTGTTCCACTGCCTGACGCGCGAGGAAGCTGATCTTTACCTGCGCACGCGGGCCGGGCAACGATTCACCGTGATTCAGGCGGTCGTGCTCGCCGAGTTTGACGGCTTGCGTCTGCCAAACGCTTACGGCCATCTGCCGCTGCGCAACGACGACCCGACGCAGCCGGTCGAGGACTACTTCAAGCACGTGGACTGGATCACGAAGCGCGCGAACGAACTCGGCCTCTGGATCGGCATGTTACCGACGTGGGGCGACAAATGGAACAAACGCTGGGGCAAAGGCCCGGTGATTTTCACGCCGCAAAACGCCCGCGCTTACGGCGAGTGGCTCGCGCGGCGTTACCGCGACGCCAACATCATCTGGATTCTCGGCGGCGACCGGGCCATTGAGACCGACGAGCAACGCGAGATCATTCGCGCGATGGCTGCCGGGGTGCGGGCGGGCGACGGCGGCAAACACTTGATCACGTTTCATCCGAGCGGCGGCAAACATTCCGCCGACATGGTGCATGAGGAACCGTGGCTCGACTTCAACATGATCCAGAGCGGCCACAGTGAGAAGAACATCGCCAGCTACGACAAGCTCACCCGTGACTACAACCGCGCGCCGACCAAGCCGTGCATGGACGCCGAGCCGTGTTACGAAAATCATCCCGTCCGCAGAAAGAAGGAACAAGGCTGGTTCGACCAGTGGGACGCGCGCAAACTTGGCTACTGGGCGTTCTTCGCCGGCGCGCACGGACACACCTACGGTTGCCACGACATCTGGAGTTTCCACGACCCGAAGAAGAACCGCCGGTTCGTTGACCAGCGCACCGCGTGGCAGGAGGCGATCCACTTGCCCGGCGCCAACCAGATGCGTCACGCACGCGCGTTGATGGAATCGCGCCCATTCTTGACCCGCATCCCCGACCAATCGCTCGTCGTCGGCGACGACAATATCCGGGCGACGCGCGACGCCAACGGCAGCTACGCGATGGTCTATTCTCCATTCGGCAAGCCGTTCAAAGTTCGGATGAACAAGAAGGTCAAGGCGTCGTGGTTCGACCCGCGCACCGGGAAGACAACCGTCATCGGCGAGTTCGCCATCGCCGGCGAGCGCGAGTTCACGCCGCCCACCTCCGGCGAGAACAATGACTGGGTGCTGGTGCTCGATGACATTCCAGAGAGCCGGCAACGCTGATCATTTCGTGATAACCACAAAACTCATTCCGCGTTTGCCACACCAATTTTTTGCAGCTTCGTGCTTGCGGATGGTGTCGGGGTTTTGGAGATACTGACCACCTTTGATTTCGTGGAGTTCCTTCTTACCGTCAGCGCGCTCAATCAGAAAATCGGGGTGGTAGCCACGCACGTTGCCGGCTTCGGTCACGTACTGAATGGCAATGCCGTGGTTCTTTGTCCACTTGGCGACGGTCTTGTCGCGCTCTAGCCGCTTCATGTACTCGTGCTCCCACGAGGAGTCGTAGCGCTCGACGGAGTACGCGCTCTTTTTCGGGTTCTCAAAATCGCCGCGTTCAAAGTCAGCCATGTTACGTCTCCTTCCGGTATTTCACAATGCTTGCCACCAATCCCGGCATGGCTTTGAAGTTGGCCGCCATCCGGTGACGCCGATTCAGCGCGTGCCGTAGCTCTTCCGCTGAAGCCGCGCCCACAGTCTTGCCGGCGAGCATTCGCCTGCTGACGTGGCCCATCAAGACGCCGTAGAAGTAGCCAAGTTCGTGCGTGCCAATTCCTTCTTCTGCGAGCAAATCGTTTGCGAGGTCGCGCACGCTGCTCTTTAACAAGTCCGCTAACTGCGCAGGATCGGTTGTCTCGTCAATCGTCTTGCCGGTCCGATAAATTGCCGGAGGATCGTGAATCTCGCGAAACTTCGATCCGTCGAGCGGTAATGCTTCGACGCTCTTAATCTCCACCTTGGTGATCTCGGTTTCGGTTTCGTAGTGAAACGAGTCGAGAATGTTCTGCCAGTTTGGGTAATCGCCCACTTGGACTTCGATGTCCGCAAGATCATCCTCGAAATCGGTTTTCTCTACCTCGATTGGCTCCGGTATCTCGATGAGTAATTCCGGATGTGCGACAAACTGCGGCTTCCGTTTCGGCGGCAGGTCTTCCTCGATGCCAAACAGGTTGCCTTGGTCAACCCCGGACTTGATCTTCGCGCCGACCATTTCCCACAACCAACTGTGTTTCAGTTTCTCGTGATCCACGATGGCGCAAATCTCCTGCGCGTCTTCGCCGCGCATGTTCAAGCGCAAACCGCGCCCGACCACCTGTTGTCCGTACACACGCGAGGAGAATTTTCGGAGCAGCAGAATCACCGACACCGGCGGCACGTCCCAGCCTTCGCGCAACATCAACACGCTTACCACCGCCTCATACTCGCTTCCGGGCTTGCCCAGCATCCGCGCTTCCTTGCGCTCGGATTCGTCCGATTCTTCCGTGACCAACAGCGTCTTGATGCCGAACTCTTTGACCAGAATATCGCGCGCTTGCTCGGCATCCTTGATCGTAATCGCCACAACAAAGAGAATGGGCTTGTAGTGGTCCGCCGCCAAAATCTGCGCACGCCGCTTTTGTTCCTGCAAGCGATCCAGCGCGACGCGGATTTGTTTCCGGCATGGGTCGGGATCGGTCACCCATTGCGTGGACGACAAGCCTTTCTCGATCCGCTCGAACTCCGCATCCATTTCATCCACGGTGCGCT
>Ga0194125_10003716_pt1 | contig 24422 bp, 17 predicted proteins | sample TA2KigC250mmetaG_FD_148626 | JGI IMG/M metagenome (GOLD analysis project Ga0194125, IMG submission 148626) | Freshwater microbial communities from Lake Tanganyika, Tanzania - TA2015034 Kigoma Deep Cast 250m | ecosystem: Environmental > Aquatic > Freshwater > Lake | place: Tanzania: Lake... | reverse complement strand
CCTATCTTATTTGCTCCGCCGCGGGATTACAATAGAAATCTGGCCATCTTCTCAGCAATTCCCGGGCCGACTAAATCGACAGGCCGTTCAGGCAGTCTTCGCCTTGTGTGGCAGGCAAGAGCTGCCTAAAGGCAGGACTCCAAACGGGCGGTGGCCTTGTTCGGAGTCCTGCCTTCAGGCAGTCTTCGCCTTGTGTGGCAGCAGTCATGTTGCTGTGGTGCGCACTCACGGCGGCGGGCGAGGAGGCGGTGGCGCTGCGCGTCGAGCAGTTCACAGTGCCCCCCGCCACGGGGCCAACCGCATACGTGAGGGTCGAGAACCTGCGGGAGGCGGAGTGGCGGGGACGCATCGCGCTCCGCCTGCCCGAGGGCTGGCGCATTGAGCCGGCCGAGCGCCCCGTCACCCTCGCCCCCAAGGCTGCCCAGCGCGTGCCCTTCACCATCGTGAAGGGGGCCAACCTCGATGCGAACCGCTACCACGTCGAGGCCGTAGCCACGGGCGACGACGGCAGTCGCGTGGCCCGCAAGCAGGAGGTCGCCTGCGCCAGCGCCCCGTTCTTCAAGCCGACCATTGATGGCCGCACGGGCGATTGGGCGGACGCAATCCCCGTCTCCTTCACCGTCGGCGGCAAGAAGACGACGGTCAGCACCTACTGGAATCGGCAGGAGTTCTGTCTCCTCGTCGAGGTCGAGGAGGAGAAGCACGTGGGCTACCGCGAGGGGGCGGAGTTCGACGCCGTGCAGTTCGCCCTGGCCCCGCGGGACGCCCCCACCGCCCTGCAGCCCGGTGGCAAGGCCGCGCGGTGCGAGTTCCTCCTTGCGGACCCGAAGTGCTTCGTGCTGGCGGCGCCCGACACGTTGCTGTCGGCCGCGCAGGAGGTGAGGGAGCTGGCGGCGCTGGAACTGAAGTCGGCCAAGCTGGCGATTCGCCGCCGGGGCGGGGTCACGCGCTACGAGGCCGCGCTCCCCCTCTCGGCGCTCCCTGGCATCGAGCCGATGGAGGGGCGGGAGTTCGGCTTCTCCGTGCTGGTTCACGATCCGGACGGCACGGGGCTGCGAGATATGGGCGAGGCGGCCGGCCTGTGGCCCTGGCAGCGCAACCGCCTGGCCTGGAGCCTGTGGGCGGGCGCCCGCTGGGGCAAGGATGCGCCCTTCGACAACCGGATCGAGTGGGGCTTCTGTAGCTCGAAACGATGAACGGAGCAATGGAAGGATGGATGAATGGATGAATGGATGGATGGATGGAAGAACGGAAGAAGGACACCATCCACCCATCCATTCATCCACTCATCCATTCATCCACCCATCCCGTCATTGCCTCTCGCCCAGGGCACTTTTCTAGGAGACATTCCATGCGTCGGTGTGCGGCAATCGTGGCCTGTGCTTTGGCGGCGGCGGGGTGCTCGATGAGGGTCGCGGAGACCTATCGGACCAGCCCCGCGCGAATCGGCAGCGAAATCGGCTTCCTCACCAGTGTGGCCTCCAACCCCGACCCCTACGTGGCCGGGCGGCAGGCCGCGGAGTCCCTCAAGCGGCGCCTCCTCAAGCAGCCTCACCTGGTCCTCATCTCAGAGTGCTTCGAGGATGCGGCCCGCAAGAAGCAGGCCCTCAAGGGCATCTGCTCCGTCTTCCCCAGCGAGGTCGTCTTCGGCGGCGCCACGTACGGCGGGTTCACGCGCACCGTGGTGGCCGACCGCGATTCGGTGGTGCTCCTGGCCATCACGGGCGAGGGGGTGTCGCTGGCCGCCGCGCTCCAGCGGGACCTGGGCACGGCCAAGCTGAGCGCCGAGACCGACCAAGCTGAGATCGAGCAGCGCCTCCGCGCCGCGGGGGCGGCACTCGTCGCAAAGCTCCCCAGGAAGTTCGACAACGGCATCCTCATCGTCATTGCGGACGCCCATTCGCCCAAGAACGCCCCCCTCGTCGAGGGCATCAAGCAGGCCCTCATCCGCCCCTTCCCCATCACCGGCGGCTCCGTCAGCAAGAACGCGGGGCAAACCTACGTCTACTTCCAGGGGCGGATGTACCAGGACAGCGCTATCGCCCTGCTCCTGACGGGCGACATCCAGGTCTCGATGGTCGGCAAGCAGGCCAAGGAGGGCGGACAGGTCGTGGCCAGCGCCGAGGCAGCGGCACAGGAGGCCCTGGGGGCACAGAGGGGCAAGCCCTTCGCAGTCCTGGCCTTCGACTGCGCGGGCCGCAAGGGCAAGCTCGCCAACGTCGGCGACGAATTGGCCGCCATCCGCAAGGTCCTCGAGGAGACCCTTCCCCTCTTCGGCTGCTACTGTGCCGGCGAGATTGGCCCGGCCGACATCCCCGGCGCCAAGCCCAACGACCCCGCCAGCGGCGTCGGCTGGCACATCATGCTCACCGTTCTGGGGCGGTGAGCGGGCGCGTTGCCTGCCGGGGGGTGCGGCACGGAAAAGACACCCGCTGTCTTTTGCCGTCCACGGCCCTACGGGTGCTTCGCACAAAAGACAGCGGGTGTCTTTTCCGCGCCGCCGGGTGCACATCACCTACAATTCCGGCCCGCACCCCCTGCCGTGCGTCCATTGTTGGGGATCGCGCTGGCTCGACGGGCCGCAACAATGGAGGAATCGGGGATCGCGCGCTGGACCGTGATTCGCCATAAGGGGTTGCGATTACTAGGCATGCGTGCTCGCCAAGCCCTGTTGTGCGTGGCCCTGCGGCCCTCGGGGGGCGTGCGCGCGTCATCCCCAACAATGGCCGGAATGGCGTATAGGGCCGCTATTGGCCGTTTCATCATTGTTGAGGCCCGTTTTCGGGGCCGCAACAATGGAGCGACGGGCCGCCGGGAGGCGGAGCATGCCGAGGCGCGGGCGGCAGAGCAGAGATGCCAGGGGGTGCTCCTTGTGAGTCCCTTCTGTCCCTTGGGTCACTTTGGTCCCTTGAAGAGAAAGGGACATAAGGGACGAAAGGGACCCAAGGGACGGGGTCAGGGTTTGGCCGGAAGGCCGGCTTGCTTCCTGAGGGCCTCGACATCGAGGCCCTCGATGAACTTGGGCAGGTTGCGGTAGATGGGGTGGTGGCCGAAGCCGCCACGGGTCATCTCGCGAATGGCCGCGTCCTTGGTCCAGCCCTGGACGACGATGCGGTAGAGGGCGCACATGGCGCCGGTGCGGTCGGCCCCCGCCTTGCAGTGGACGAAGACGGGGGTGCGGGCCTTGTCGGTGACGAGTCTGAGGAAGCGCACGGCGTCGTCGGCCTCGGCGTGGCGGGCGCTCATGGGGATTTCCTCGTAGGCGAGGCCCGTGTCGCCGAGTTCATCATCGTCCGAGTGGTGCGACCGCAGGTTGATGACGGACTTGACGCCCATCTTCTTGAGCTCGCGGAAGCCTTCCGGGGTGGGCTGGGCGCCGCGGTAGAGGGCGTCGGTGACCCTGTGGAGGTTTGGCAGGCCGGGCCGGCGCACGCGGGTGGCCCAGGAGGCGGGCCGCTCGTGGGCGGCGAGCCCCCAGTCGCGGTGGAGGCAATAGGTGCCCGCGGCAAGCCAGGCCGCGGCAAGGGCGACGATGGGGAGGAGCCGTGGTCTCATTGGGACGCCTGCCCGCGGCGGCTCGCGGGCGCGAAGTGCCGCTTCAGCCGGTCAACGTCCGTCTCGTCTATTCGTTCGAGCATCTTGCGAAGGCCCTTCTCGTCCCAGGGGCCGAACTCGATCATCTCCTTGAGGGCGGCCTCGCGGGTCCAGCCCTGGACGACGATGCGGTACATGGCGCACATGACGCCGGTGCGGCCGATGCCGTCGTGGCAATGGATGAAGACGGGGGTCTTCGTCCCGTCGGTTGCGATTTCGAGGAATCGGGCGATGTGGCCGCCGCGGAGGCCCCAGGACTTGACGTCAATGTGCTCGTAGTCGAGGCCGACCTTGTCAATCATGTAGCGGTCGGAGTGGTAGTGCCGCAGATTGACGACGGTCTTGATGCCGAGGGCCTTGAGGGCTCGGAAGCCGACGAGGTTGGGCTGCGCCCCCCGCAGGAGGTCCTCGGAGAGGCGTAGGAGGTTAGGCACGCCCTGGACGTCGGAGACAGTGGCCGGGATGGGGAGGGAGTCGAGGTCCACCTCCTCGTCGGGCTCGAGGCTCTTGGCGCCGAAGTAAATGGCCGCGGCGACCCAGAAGAGGGCCAGCACGGCCTCGGGTGCTCGGCGGCGTTCCATCCGCTCAAGCTCCTAGGCGGGCCGCGCCGCGTTGGGCGGCCCGACCAAGTGGGCAGTGAGGAGGCGTTCCAGGAAGATCTCCGTGCCGTCTGCGGCGGCCGAAATGCGGTCGTGGGCCTGCACCTCGACAGCAGTGGTGGCGGTGCCTGCGGCGCGGGCGAGGCCGCGGACGAGGCGCTCGAGGGCGGCTGTGGCGTGGGCGTGGGCGTCGTCGAGCCGGGCGAAGTCGCGGACCTCGGGAAGGCCGTGGACGGCATAGCCGCCCGCGGCGTTCGGCTCGATGCGCGCGTGGCGGGTGACGACGATGTGGCTGGTGATGGCCCCGATGGCATTCGCCACGTCCGCGTGCCGCGGGATGACGGCTTGGGTGCCCAGAAGCCGCGCGGCCTGGGGCAGGAAGAAGTGCACGGGCGCGCCCAGGCCGATGATGGGACGGCTCAGCGTCACCTTCACCGAGTACTCGCCGGTGCCTCCGTTGAGGAGGTTGTTCAGGAGCGCCTGGCAGGCCGGGCAGTCGTCCATGGCGTCGGGCGTCGTCTCCTCGTCGAGCTGCTTCTTCAGAAGTTCAACAGCCAGGCGGGCGACCATGGTCTCGAAGACCCGGCTGGCCAGCTCTTGCGGTCCGCAGCCGCAGAGGCGGCTCGCCAAGTGGCACGCGCGGGCAGCCGCCGCGGCGTCCCAGCGAGTGAACTGCCCGGTGCAATGCAGCAGGTCGGTGGGCGTGAGGCCGCACCGCTGGACGACGTACTGCTGTTCGAGGCGCGCGATGGGGAGGAGACCGGGGTGGACACACTGGGTCCTCTCGGCCAGTTCGGCGGCGGAGTGAGGGCGCTGCGAGAGAACCTCGATGACACGCGCCTCGTCCTCGCGGAGGGCCAGCCCGTCGCGGCGCCCGGTGAGGGCAAACAGCTCCATAGGGCGGGTCGAGCCGTCGAAGTCATCCAGCCGCTCCTCGAGGTAGTCGAGGGCCTCGCGCGCTCTCGCGTGCTCGGCGGCGAGCCAGGCGACGGGGCCGACGCGGGTGGGGCCGACGGATAGCTTACCGCGCTCCCAAGCGACCAAGCTGTCGCCGCCGAGGCCCACCGTGCGCATGTCGAGGGCGTTGACGTGGGTCTTCCAGCCGCCCACCCGCGCGCCGCTCGGGTCGGTGCGGACCGCGCCGTCGGTGACGGCGGCGGTGTCGGTCGTCGTGCCGCCCACGTCCACGACCAGAGCCGTAGCGTGTCGCGTGAGGTAGCGAGCGCCGGCCACGCTGGCGGCGGGGCCGGAGAGGATGGTCTCGACGGGGCGCTCGATGGCAGCGGCGGCGCTCATCAGCGTGCCGTCGCCCTTGACGACCATGACGGGCGCGTGGATGCCGCGGCCGGCCAACGCCGCCTCGGCATCGCTCAGGAACGCGCGCAGGAGCGGGATGATGCGAGCATTGAGCACCGCCGTGTTGGCGCGCGTGCGGAAGTTGAGCAGCTCCGACAACTCGTGGCCGCAAGTGACCGCCAGCCCCGTGGCGTCAGCGACGATGGCCTTCACCTGCCGCTCGTGCGCGGGGTTCACCGTGCTGGCGTAGCCGGAGACGGCGAATGCCCCGACGCAGTAGCGTTCGGCCATGCGGGAGGCGAGCAGCCGCACCTCGTCGGGGTCCACGGGGCTGATCTCGCGCCCGTCAATCTCCAGCCGCCCGGCGATGACGGCCTTCGGCTCGTGCGGCACGTCGGCGGGGTCGAAAATGCCGTAGGGCGGCATGAGGAGGAGGCCGACCTTCTGGCCGCGCCCCTCGACGATGGCGTTCGTGGCCAGGGTGGTGGACAGGGCGACCAGGTCCACGCGCCCAAGTAGCCGCGCCTTCAAGCCGTCGAGCGCGTTGCCGATGCCCACCGTGTAGTCCCACTTGGTCGTGAGGGCCTTGCTCTTGGCGAGGACGGCGCGGCGGCGGAAGTCGTAGACCACGGCGTCGGTGTACGTGCCCCCGGCGTCAATGCCGAGGCCGAGGCGGGCAGCGCCATCGTCAGGCACACTGCGGATGGGACGCGATGCCTGACGCGTGACGCGTGACGCGTGACCAGCATCAAGCTCGCGGAGGGGGACGGCTTTGAGGGCGCCGGTGAGGGCGTCGAAGACGGTGGCGTGGTTGGGCGGGACAACGAGGACCTCGGGCGTCGTGGCCTCAGCAGCCAGGAGCGCCTCCAGGAGTGCATGGCTGCCGGGCAGCTCCTCGTAGCGCCAGCCGAACTCCTCGGCCATCGCCTTCGCGTGGGCCGCGTAGCGCGAGCGGCCCGCCGCCCCGGTGTCAATGAAAGCTGCCCGCTTGTAATTGCGCTGCCAACTGCTCAGGAACTCGGCGATGGCCCTGGCGTTCTCCTCGCCGTGCTTGGCGGCGAGGGCCGCGAGGTTGGCCCGCCGCTCCTCCTTGGCCTTGGCGCGGCGCTGGGTGCGTGGCTGCACCTTCTCCTCGTGCCAGCCAGCCGAGATGTAGTAGGTGCCGGGCACGCGCCAGAACTCGCGGCGGTAGGCCGCATCGGAGCCCAGGAAGAGCGCGATGCAGTCCTGCGCCTTCGGGATGGCGAGCGGCACGCCGCGGGCGCAGATGCCCACTGTGCCACGGCCGCACACGCCGTAGCCGATGGCGATCCGCGAGCAGCGTCCCTCAGCCGATGCCTGGTCAATCGCCGCCTGAAGCCGTCGCCGCAGCTCCCCCGGGCGCTCGTGGAGCGCCCCCTCGAAGAACTCCCAGGTCACGGCGATGCCCGACTTCTCCGCGACAGCCCGCAGGTCTATCGCCAGCACGCCGCACGCGATGACGTGCACGGGTTTGGTCTCGGCCAACGCAATCGTCCCCGAGCGAGTGGATCAGACGGCAAGCCCTTCTCCGTATTATAGCCGATCGCGAGGCGCAGGAACAAAGGGGATGAATGGAGGAATGGATGGGTGGATGAATGACGGATCCAGGCAGGTTCCCTCATCCATCCATTCATCCACCCATCCACTCATCCCCTCCGTATCCCCAGGCGCCTCACAGCCCCACATCGCCCAGGCGGAGCGGAATCCCCTTCGCCCGCAGGGCCGCCTGGAGGTCCGCCGCGTCGAGCGCATCCGGCGTCGTGCCGCGCTGCGCGGCGAGTGCGGCAGCGAGGCCGGCCACCTGTCCCGTGAGAGCAGCGGGGGGAATCACGCGGGTCACTTGCCAGGCATCGCCCTCCGAGGAGATGCAGCGGCCCACGACGAGCAGCCCGGCGGCCTTCCGGGGCAGGAGCGTGCCGTAGGGAATCTCCCAGACGTGGCCCACCTTCCGCCAGTCGGCCACGAGGCCCACCGAGTCGGGAGAGTGCCGCCCGTGCTGGCCATCGGAGAGCGTCGCCTGGCCCACAATGCGGCGCGTGGTGCGGAATTGGGCCATCGAGGGCAAGGTGAGCGGGAACAGGTTGCTCCTGCCCTCCGGCCCCGCGGCGGCGTGGCGGGCTTTGTAGTAGTCAAGGAGGAGCCTGCGGGTTTCGACCACGAAGTCGCTCACTTCGCGGCCGCTGGTTCCGCGCCAGCGGCGGGCCGAGGGCGCGCCGCGCCCGGCGTCGTCGCCGCCCAGGCGCACACAGTCGAGCAGCGGCGCGCCACTCCCCTGCCCTGCCGCCTGCCGCGCCTTGTCGAGCGAGGCCTGGATGGCCCAGATGGACGCCCAGTTCTCGCCGTGCGCGCACTCGGCCCCCGCGCGGGCAGCCACGTCCGCGTCGCCTGTGGCGTCCACGACGCATTTCGCTTGGAGGACGCCGCGGCCGCTCTTGTTCTCGACCTCGAGGCCCGTGATGCGCTCGCCGCTCATCACCGGGGCGCACACAAGGGTGTCAAGCCACAGGTCCGCCCCCGCGGCAACCAGCGCCTCGTCGAGCGCGAGGATGAAGGAGGCCGGGTTGAAGGCGACGGCGTAGCGCGGCGTGGCGATGGCGTTTCGCCCGCCGGCCCAGCCGGGCGGCACGTCGCCCGGGCCATAGCGGATGCTCAGGTGCAGAAGCTCCTCGGCGATGCCGAACGTCACCTGGGTCCCCTTGCCATCGCAAAGAGGCAGGTAGATGTTCACCATGCCCGTCGTCGCAAGTCCGCCGGGCAGGATCGTCTTCTCAACGAGGGCGGTCCTGCGGCCGCAGCGCGCGCTCTCCAGGGCGGCGGCGACGCCTGCCACGCCCGCGCCGGCCACGGCCACGTCGTACTTCGCGCTGAATTGCATGGCCTCACACTCCGCAAGGTGTTGGGGCCGCGTCCCGCACAGATTCAACCGGCGGGGGGCGGCCTTGTCAAGCAGGAAATTGCGCTTGCAATTGCCGGGGGCCGTGTGGTATAATCCCGCCCGTCAGGCTAAGGTTTACACCTGCGAGAGAATGTCCACGATCCCTGCCGTTCGCATGACACTCCTCCCCCGTGTTCCTGAGCGCCTGTGGTACTCCGGCCGCGTTGGCCACCCCCTGCCGTGTGGGGGTGACGCGGCCGTGCCCGCCCAAGGCACCATGCCCACTGCCCTGGAAAAGCACTGAGGCCGCCGACCGCGGGAGTTTGTTCGGGTCCGTTTTGGAGTCTGTGCATGAACATCTATGTCGGAAACCTGTCGTACGGCACCAACGACGCCAGTCTCCGTGCCGCCTTCGAGCCCCACGGCGACGTCGCGTCCGCCCAGGTCATCATTGACCGCGAGACCGGGCGTTCGCGCGGCTTTGGCTTCGTCGAGATGCCGAACGACGAGCAGGCCAGGGCAGCCATTGCGGCGCTGAACGGCCAGGAACTGGACGGCCGCAGCCTGAACGTCAACGAGGCCCGTCCTCGCGCCGACCGCGGCGGCGACCGTGGCGGCCGCGGCGGCGACCGCGGCGGGCGTGGTGGCGACCGCGGCGGCGACAGGCGCCGCCCCTACTGAGCAACCCTTGCTCAGCGTGACCAATCCAGAGGCCCACGGCCTCCGATGAGGCTGTGGGCCTCTTTTTCGCTACCGCTGTGGGCGGGGCCTCCGTGCCCCGCGCTCTTGATTCGGGCTTCACTGTGGGCGGGGCCTCCGTGCCCCGCGCTCTTGATTCGGGCTTCACTGTGGGCGGGGCCTCCGTGCCCCGCGCTCTTGATTCGGGCTTCACTGTGGGCGGGGCCTCCGTGCCCCGCGCTCTTCTGTCCTGACCTGCGCCTGTGCAGGCCAGAAGACCCAAAGACGCGCGGGGCAGGGACGCCCCGCCCACAGTGCAGGAGTTTGCGCGGGGCAGGGACGCCCCGCCCACAGCCCAAGGCCTTGCGCGGGGCGCAGCGGCCCCGCCTACAGCGCTCAGCGGACCAGCAGCCAGTCGAGCGTCGCGCCCTCGGGGGCCGGCTTGTCGAAGGCCACGGTGAAGCCCTTTTCCGTCCGCGCGGTCACGGCGCGGCTTGTGAGCCAGCTTTGCTCGATGAAGACTGCGTAGGCCACGTCGGCCTCGGCCTGGGGGAACGCCACGGCCAGCGAGGCTGCGCCCGCGGGCACTTTCACGCCGATGCCCCGCAGGTTCCTTGCCGCCTTGTCGGTGCCCGACAGGCCGCCGAGGCGCGTGACGCCTCCGCCGCCAGTGTCCACCCCCCCGCCCTTCACCTCGAGGTCGCCCGTCTTCGGCGAGACGCCCACCGTGGTCCTGCCGCCGCTGTGGGTCTGCCAGGCGAGGGTCTGGGGGCGGTTGGGCTGGCGGAACAGGATGGCGGCCTCGGCGAAGTCGGCCTTGCAGTCCAGTCCCACATTGGCAGCCGATTCCAGTGCGAGCATCGAGCCCCAGGCGGGCCGGCGCATCGGGCGCTTAGCGCACTCCTCAAGGGTTGTCGGCCCGCCCCGCAGGGCGATCCCTTCGGCCCGGGGCACGGCCCCCATGTTCGCAATGTCGAACACCGGCGATGGGAACGCGCCCGGCACTTCGTCCCAGATGAACGCGCGGAAGGCCAGCGGTGTGAAGGGGTCTGGGCCGATCGCCTGCTCGATGGGGTCGCCCTTGGCGAAATCGAAGGCCGTCCCACGGTCGCTGTAGGGGGCGAGAGTGAGCGTCCTTCGCCCCGTGCTGCCAGCCGACGGCCCGCCAGGCGTCACGCCGCGCGAGAGGTCGCAGGGATAGGTGCCTGGGGCGATGATGTATTTCAGCGGCCGCACGTGGCCATCGAAGGTGTAGTTCTCGCGGTCGAAGAGGGTCGGGCTGCCGGCGCTCTTTGCCCCCCACCAGTAGCGGCGGATGCGAATGTCCTTCGTTCCATCGGCGTTTGCCGTGAGGGCGGTGATTTCGTACCAGCGCCGCAGGCTGCCCTTCACCAGCTCCGACGCCTCGTCCACGGCGAAGAAGCGCCCTACCACGCTGTCGTCCCACGGGCACTCCTTGGTGCCGCGAATCAGGCCGCCCATGCGAATCTCCTTCGCCCCCTTCTGCACGCCGTCGACCAGGGTGGTGGGGTATGGCTTGCCCTCGAACACGTTTCCGCCGCCCGCCTCGTTGTCGTGGAACGACGAGGGGCTGACGATGAGGACGCGCCCCTCGGCGATGGCCTTCTTGGGGTTGAGGTTGATGATGGGACGGCTGTTGGCAATCGTCTCGGCGTTGGCCGCGCCGGTGTAGACGAGTTCGCCCTTGGCGGGATCGGCGGATTCCACAGTGGCCCGGAAGATGTTGGTCAGGCTGCGGATGTAAGTGGCGTAGCAGACACCGTTCTCGTCGCCCGCGGCGGAATGAACGTCGCCCATGTAGCCGAAGTCGGCCGCCACGAGATAGGTGTCGCCGCAGGCGTAGTGGCGCCGCTTGACGAAGAGGTCGAACGTCTGGTTGGAGGCATTGGCGTTGGTGGTGAGCATGAGGGGTTGGGTGTGGTTCTTGTTGTGGACGATTGCCCCGCGCTCGTGGTCGCCCGTGGTGTCGGCGACGAAGAACTGCATCCGCTTCTCGGGGTCGTAGCCGAGGCTCTTGACCCACACGCGGGACACTCCGCCTCCGTAGCCTGGGCCGCCGTGGGCGTTGAGGAACTGGCCGACGAAGAGGTTGCGGGTCGTCGGCACGTAGAAGCGGCGGTCGGGTCCGGCCTTCACGGGCTCCTGAAGCCAGTCGAGGTAGCTGCTGGCGCCCTGGACCACGTTGTTCTCGATCTCCATCGCGGGGTAGAGGCCCCAATGGGGCAGGCTTTGCCCTGGGGCCATGTTGAGGGTGCGGACCACCTTCCAGCCCGTCATCTGCGGCACGGCCAGCGTCACGTTGCCGGCGCGCAGGTCGAGCACGGTCACGCCCGGCCCGGCGTGCCAGTTCTTCGCCGGCGCGGGCGGGGCTGGAATGCGCTCAAGCCCCTGGCTCGCGTTCTCATAGGCCCAGCCGGCCGGCGCGTTGGCGGGGACCACCAGGATGCCCCCGCTCTCCCTCAACGCGCCCATTGCCTTCTCGAACGCCTTGGTGGCCTCGGCCGGCGTGGCGATGAGGCCAAACTCGTCCAGCGTGCGCAACGCCTGCGCGCCCGGCTGACCCGCGTCGGCAGCCGAGGCAAATGCCAGAACGACAAGAACAATGCCCACTCTCATGGTGGTGTCCTCTTCTCTGGTTTGCCCTGTGTGGTCTATCCTGTGGGCGGGGCCTCCGTGCCCCGCGCTCTTGATCCGGGCTTCACTGTGGGCGGGGCCTCCGTGCCCCGCGCTTTTGCTCTGCGCTCCACCTGTGGGCGGGGCCTCCGTGCCCCGCGCTTTTGCTCTGCGCTCCACCTGTGGGCGGGGCCTCCGCGCCCCGCGCTCTTCTGTCCTGACCTGCGCCTGTGCAGGCCAGAAGACCCAAAGAGGCGCGGGGCAGAGACGCCCCGCCCACACAATGCAAGCCCTTGCGCGGGGCACGGAGGCCCCGCCCACAGTACAGAACCCCCGCGCCTGGCGCAGAGACCCAGCCCACAGCGGAAGCATCCCTACCGGAGGTAATCATCCTCCACCCAGTCACGGAACCTAGGGTTAGCCGTGGTCCATGGCCAGTCCTCGGCCTTGGCGCACAGTCCCTTGCGCACAGGGTTCTGGTGCACGTACTCAATCGTCGCCCAGCAGCGCTCGTCTGAGCGCAACCGGTGCTCGTGGTAGTCCTCCTCCCATACCCTCCCGATGCCGGCCTCATAGGCCCGCCGGAAGCCTTGCCAGGTGACGCTGCCGAAGCCTCTCATCACGTCGTCGAGCGCCCTGCGTTCGCCAAGCACGAACACCCAGTGTACATGGTCAGGCATCACCACGAAGCCAAGCAGGTGCGCAAAGCCACGCTCCTGGTGCCAGCGGATGCTGCTCACAATCACCTCAGCCGCACTGGGCTCCGTGAAACAGATGTGGGCGGGGCCTCCGTGCCCCGCGCCCTTGACTGGGGCTTCACTGTGGGCGGGGCCTCCGCGCCCCGCGCCCTTGACTGGGGCTTCACTGTGGGCGGGGCCTCCGTGCCCCGCGCCCTTGACTGGGGCTTCACTGTGGGCGGGGCCTCCGCGCCCCGCGCTGCCTTGAGCGCCCAGCGCACTCCGGCTGTGTCCCCCGAACTCCAAAGCCTTCAGGGCCGCATGCCTTGGTCCCACGTCCCACCGGCACTTGGTGACGAAGTAGGCGGCCCCTGGTTCCGAGAATCTGCCCCGGTGCAGCACGCCGGAATGCGGGAGATTCTCCTTCATCAATGATCCCTCCTGACTTGTGGTCTCTCTTGTGGGCGGGGCCTCCGTGCCCCGCGCCCTTCTGTCCCGACCTGCGCCTGTGCAGGCCAGAAGACCCAAAGAGGCGCGGGGCAGAGACGCCCCGCCCACAGTGCAAGACCCTGCGCGGGGCAGAGACGCCCCGCCCACAGTGCAAGACCCTGCGCGGGGCAGAGACGCCCCGCCCACAGTTGCCTCACTCAAGCACGAAAACGGGCGTCTCCTGCTGAAGGGGGATGGCGGCCTTGCCGCCGACCGGCGCCACGGTCGAGCAACCCCCCATCAGGTCAACCACAGTCACTGGCTTCTCAGCGGCCAGCGACGCCGTGGCGTCGCCGGCGAGGCTCCAGAGGGCGACCACTCCCTTCCTACCCTCTCCACCAGCGAAGCGATAGGCGACGATGCTCGGCCCGAGGTCGAGCGGCCCCTCGGCCCGCTTGCCCTTGAGCAACTGCGTCACGGTGGCGAAGGCGCGGTAGGCAGGCTTCGGCGTGAAGTCGCGGGTGACGATGCCCATGTTGTGCTCGAAGTTGAAGGGGTCCGTGCCGTCGTTGCGGAAGTCGTACCAGGAGACGTTTGGGGCCGCGCCTGAGGCTATGGCATCAATGTAGGAGCGGGCGATGAGCTTGGCCTGGTCGCGCTGGGTGTTCACCGCGAAGTCCTGGCCGATGGCGTTGTGGGGCACGTGGGTGGCCCAGCCCATCTCGGTGATCCAGACGGGGCGCTTGACGAGGTCAGCCGCGCGCTGGAGGTCGGCGATGAAGGCCCTGTCGTCGAGCTTCGCACGGTAGGGGTGAATCGTGAGGATGTCGAAGGGCGCCCCCAGCTCCATCGTCCGCTGGATGAACTTCGCGTCAATGCCTGCGGTCGAGCAGCCGAGGACAAGGGCATTGGGGTTCGCCTTCTTGATTGCGCCGTGGGCCTTCTTGAGCAGCTCGGCGTACATGTCCCGCGGCCCTTGCCAGAAGAAGATGTTGGGCTCGTTCCACACCTCCCAGTGCTGAATGGTGTCGCGGTAGCGCTCGACGGCTGCGGCGGCGAAGCGGCAATAGTCCTCGATCCCCTCAGGCGTGTAGGGCTTGGTCCAGGGCGTCCAGTAGGCGAGGATGCCGTAGATGCTGATGCCGTGGCGCCGGGCGGTGGCGACCATGGCGTCGTAGAACGACCAGTCGAGCTTGCCCTTCTGCGGCTCGATGCGCGCCCAGTGGAACTCCTCGCGGCTCCACTTGACCCCCGCGTCCTGGGCCATCTGCGCCGCGCGGTCCATCTCCTTCAGGCTTGCGGGGTCCTTGCTGTAGCGGTAGAGGTAGAGGCCCATGCCGAAGGGCGAGGCGGGGTCGAGCTCGGCGCTGCCGTGCGGCTCGATGGGCGCGACGTGGTACGCCTGCGCCGGCGGCACGAGCTGGGCTGGGGCGTCGAGGCTGAACTCGGCCTCAAGGAAGCGGTGTTCCCCCCGCGGCGCCCCCACGCTCACCTCGAGCGGCTCGCCGTTCGGGGGCAGCGTGACCTTCTTCGTGCCTTGGGCAAGGGCCTTGCCGGCCCAGTCGCGGATGACGTGGCTCAGCGTGGCCCTGGCCGGCTCGGCCGACAGGCTGCGGGCTCTTGCGACGAAGGCCGAACCCCGCTTCTCGGCCATCAGGACGCAGCAGCGGTTGGGCTCGCAGGCCGTCTTCACGCGAATCTCGACCAGCTCCAGCTCCACGATGCCCTTCTTGTCCGCCGCGTCGAAGGTGATGCCTCCGATGCGGAGCGGGCCGTGGAGCTTGCCGTCGTTCTCCCCACCATACCAGCGCCAGCCCTCGCCGGGCGGAGCGGTGACGACGATCTCGCTCTCGCCTTCTCCCGCGAATTCGCCTATGGACTTCTCGAAGCTCATGAAGTGCGTCGCGAGCCGGAGCCGCACGGGATGCCCCGGCGCGCTGCCGCGCACGCGGATGCGGAACTCCTGGGGCAGGCCGAGGAGCGAGGCGTCGGGCGGCCAGACCGTGACGGACGGAGCGCCCTGCGAGAAGTCGAGCCGCAGCTTGTGCCCGTCGAGCTTCGTCGTGCCGCCCGGGCCGGCCGCGTGGCAGCGCCAGCCTTCATCGGGACCAAACCGCGCCACGACAATGTCGGAGGTGACCATGCCTGCTCCTTTCGCCGGCTTGCCCACGACGAGGCGGATGTCGTCGAGCCACACCTCGCCCGTGGGCACGGCCGCGTTGTCCACCAGGAAGGCGATCTGCTTGGGCGGACCGTGGACCACCCCGTCGTTCGCCCCGCCCCAGTGGCAGGTCCAGCCGGACATGGCGATGAATGCCTCGGCCCACTCCCCGTCCCGAGCCGTGAAGCCTCTTTGGAGCGTCTGGCCGGTCTGGTCGGTGTAGCGGAAGGTCAGGCGATTACCGCGGGGCTGCTTGACCCAGAGGCGGACGGCTGCGATGTCCGGCGCCTTGTCGAGCCGCAGGATGGCGGCGACATAGTTCCCGCCGCCCGTGAAATCGAAGGCGAGGCGTCCGCCCCATCGCCCATTCCGCGCCGCCTCGCGTGCCCGCTCGAATGAGCCGCGCGCCCCTGGGAACTCCGCCCCGTTCGAGAACGTCCATCGCCCCTCGGCCCACGTGGCATCGAAGTCCTCGATGGCAGGCGGCCCTTCGGCGACGCGCTGCGGGACGCACGACGCGCAGGACACGAAACCAATCCACAATGTCCGCTTGCTCATGGCAGCCATTCCCTGTCAGGCGAGCAGGTCGCGCACGTCGAGCCAGGCGCTTAGGCAGTTTGCTGCGGAACTGACTTTTCCGAAGTAGTTTCTGTTGCGGAAAGCCGAATTCGCCGAACTCGGGCCGTGCTCGGAAGCCAAAGACTGGCTGAAGCCAGGACTCCGAACGCGTTCGTTCCTTGTTTGGAGTCCTGCCTTCAGGCAGTCTTGGCTTTCCGCAACAGAAACGAAGTAGGACATGAGCGATCTCCTTTCAAGTCATCCCATGTTCTTCAAATGGCACGCCGCGTTGGCGGGAGCATTGTCGGGCCCGACCCCGAGGGGAGCCGTCAGCGGGCCAAGACGAACCACAGAGCGGTCACCCTCAATGACGATCGCGGAGGCAGGGTCGCCGGCGATCTCGTTCTCGTGAAGGACGACGCCTTCGGTGCCCTCTGCGACGCGGATGCCAGCGACGCGGGGGCTGGCCGGGCCGACGCGGTTGCGCAGGACGTGGACATCGGCGAGGGCGGCAGCGAGGTGGACCTCCGCCTCGCCGAGGCGGAGGCAGTTGCCCGCCACATCGTTGCCCTCGAGGTGGACGCGGTTGCCGGCCATGACGCGGTCGTGCTCGCGGAAGTAGACGCCACAGCCGCCGTTGTTGCGGACGGTGTTGTTGCGGATGAGGTGGTCGGTGTCGCGCCCGCCGATGGAGATGCCGTGGCGGCCGTTGTCCTCAATCACACAGCCTTCGCAGAGGGAGAATGAGACCCGGAGGCAATAGAAGATGCCATCGGCGCCGTTCCGCCGGCAGACGCAATTGCGCAGGATGGGCCGGACGGAGCCGCTGCCGGGGTGAAGACCGAGGCCAGAGTTGTCCTCGCACGTGCAGCCTTCGATGAGCGTGGCCTCGCACTGCTGGAAGCTGATGCCATCGCCGTTGACGTTTGCGACGCAGAGGCCGCGGAGGGCCACGCGGCGCGTCTGGAGGAGGAAGATGCCCCCGCCACGGCAGCCGTTCAACACGTCGGGGTTCTGCGCACGGCTGCCGTCCACGGCGAGGTCGGCGACGGAGGCGTCTTCGACGCCTTCGGCGCGGATGACAGGGAAGAGCGACATGACCCGGCCGCTGGCGCCGCGGGCGTAGTCGTGGTTGAGCATGCGGCTGATGCCGAAGCGGTCGCCCTCGCGCCAGGTGAGGGTAGCCTGGGTGTCGTAGAAGCCGCCGGCGCGCGAGTCGGTGACGAGGACGCCCATACCAACACGGAACCTGTCGGGCTCGGCGAGCGACACGTCGAAGTGGCCGTAGCCGAGGTCGGCGGAGAGGTCGGAGCGGACCTCTGCCGCCTTGCGCAGCACGGTGCTGGGGCCGGCGCCGCTCACGTGGACGCCCGAGCGGAGGTGAAGCGAGTCGTGCATCGCGTAGACGCCTGGCGGCACCAGAACCGTGCCGCCGCCCTTCGCGGCCATCGCATCCACGGCTTGCTGGATCGTCGCGTTGGTGGCGGGCTCCGCAGCGGCCATCGCAGGTCCTCCTTGGGGGTTCAACGCAGGAAGAAGGGGTTGGCCCAGGCGGAGCGGCCGGCCTGGTCGGTGCACTCGACGCGGACGTAGCTTTCGTGGCCGCCGAGGGTGTGCTCGGCCTGCGTGATGGGCGCGCCATCGCCGCTCCGCACCTGGCGGCCGGAGGAGCCGTTGCAGATGAAGTTGATGCGGGCGACGGGCGAGGTGACGGCGCTGACGCGGTTGCCTTCGAGGCGCACCGACTCGATGGTGGGGCCGCAAGTGGCGTAGAAGCGGCCGCGGCAGAGCGCGTCCATGATCGCCGCCGGCGACCGTTCGGCGGCTCTCACCACGACCCAGCCCTGGAAGCTGTCGCGCGTCGCGTGGTGCGTGTCGTCTACGGCGATGCCCAGCAAGCGGCGGCCACGGGCCAGCAGGTCGTCCCAATGGACGGCGGACATGCCTTTGCCGATGCAGACCTCGCATGTCGTGTTGAACACCTCAACCGCGAATGCGCCCGCGACGACCTCCAGGTCCTTGATGTTCTGCCCCGTCCAGTAGGGGTGGGCGAGGACGGCCTGGCCGCCGGCGTCGAGGATGGCGTCCACGACTGTCTGAATCTGCTTTGACCTGGGGACGCGGAAGGCTTCGGGCAGGTCGAGGCCGACGAGGTGGTAGCCCGGCCCGCCTGTCGGGTTGGCGCAGACCAGCTCGATGCCTCGGAGAAGGACCGGGCGGCTATCGGCCAGCGGCGCGAGGTCGGCCAGGCGGTCGTGGTCGGTGAGGGCGAGGAAGTCGTAGCCCTTCGCCTCGTAGTCGGCCACGCGCTCCTGGGGCGTCCGCGCGCCGTCGGAGACGGTCGTGTGGGTGTGGAGATTGCCTTTCAGCCACATTCCTTCACAGTCGAACGGGTTCTCGAAGCTGGTCATCTGCCGGTGCTCCCGGGGGAAAGAGGGGGCGAGGCTCCCGACGAGGCGTCCTCGCGGTAAGCGACGCGGTACAGCACGATGTCGTGGCCATCGAAGTAGTTCGACATTACCGTGTAGGCGGCCTCCTCGCGGAACGCGGCGAAGAGGTCAGCCAGCGCATCCCTCTCCTTGTGGTATGCCAGGAGATACGCGGGCCGCCAGTGGCGCAGGGTCGTTCGCATCTGCTCAACGCTCAACTGCTCACCCGCGATGGGGCGGACGTGCTTCGAGAAGAGGCCAACGAGGTAGGAGCAATTGCCTGCCAGCACGACGGGCGGCGGCTCGGCCTCGAGGCGGCGAGCCACGTCGCGGGCCATGTCGAGGAGCGACGTTCCCGGCGGCCGGGCCAGGTAGTGGGCCACGGCCGGCGCCTGGGAGAGCAGGTGCATGGCGATCAGGAGACTTAGCGCCACGCCACGCCGCCGCGGGGCCACGCAGCCCATGGTGCTCACGGCCACGTACGCCAGAGGATAGATGGTAAAGGTGAGCCATCGCGGCACCTGGTAGCTGAAGAAGCCGAAAAACAGCATCCCCACGGCGCCCCAGGCCACCATCGCAGCCAGGGGCCGGCCCGAGGCGATTTCGCCTGGGGCGGGACGCGACCGGCCGCGGCCCAGTGCAAGCCAGCAGGCGGCGCCCAACGCCGCCGCCACGACGAGCGCCCGCCGCGAGTAGTGGACGAGATGATACCAGAAGAGCTGGGCCTCGTGCGACACCACATCGCCCAGCGATGCCACGTCGGCGATATTCGCCGTTGAACTCCTCAGGTGGCGAGCTTCGCCGGGCTCGCCCACGACGACTGCGACGGCGAGGCCGCCGAGGCAGGCCGTGGCCGTAAGGATGCCCCCGATGCCCAGCGCCCGCCGCCGCTCGCCGCCGCGCCAGGCCGCGCGCGCCTGCCAGAGCCACAGCAGCCCCACGGCGGCCGGCGTGTAGACAAGGTTCAGCTTCGTCAGCATCGCGGCCCCCGCGCACGCGCAGCTCGCCACCGCCCACGTCCAGCGCCCCCGCCAGGCGACCCAGAAGTAGAGGGCGAGCAGCCCGAAGAGCGTGCCCATCGGCTCGACGAACGCCACACGCGAGAACGCGAAGTTGTCGAACGCCGCCGCGGCCAGGAGACAACAGACCAGACTCTCGGCCCGGCTGCGGGCGCGGCGGCAGACCGCGTAGAACGCCGCGATGCACCCCACCGAGCAGGCGACCGACAGGTAGCGGGCGGGCAGGAGAAGGGGATGGAAGACGTAGCCCATCGCCACGGTGAGCAGCGCATAGAGCGGGGTGAGCACATACCAGTTGGGGTCGTGCTCGCTTCGCCACGAGCCGAAGGCGTGGTAGAGCGCCGCCGCCTTCAGATAGTACCCTTCGTCGGTCAGGAAGGCCCCGCTGGTCGTCGCGATGCCGCCCGGCGGGTCGCGCTCGATGGCCACGAAGCGCAGCAAGAGCAGCCCCGTCACCGCCGCGGCGAGGGTCTTGTTGGTCGAGCTTCTCGAGGGCATCGAGGCACCCAGAGGAATCTACTTCTCAAGCCGCAGCCAGCGGCCGCTGTGCGACGGTAGCGCGATGGGCTGGGCGAGGGCAAGCTCCTCCCCCGACACGGCGTCGGTCGCCCTTCGGTAGGCGAGATCGCGGGTGTCGAGCATCGCGGACGTTGCCGGCCCGTCGTTGATGAGGAAGTAGTGGTCGGCGGCAGGTGCGGCGAGGCGATAGGCGATGGCGCCGTAGCACGCATAGGGCGAACGATGTTCGCCGAGGGTGTGCCGCACGAGCATCTCCTCGGCCACGATGTCGTCGGGGCGATAGCACATCAGGCCGGCCTCGTAGCCCAGAACGACGCCCGTGCCCTTCCCAAGACGGTTCTCGGTGATGGCCGGCGCCCCACTGTCGTAGTGGGCGAGGGCCTGGGCCGACGTGAGCCGCAGGTCCACAACGAAGCCTTCGAGCTCTACGCCCTCTATCGCGCGGGGAACGTTGCCCGCGTACTGGTAGTCGCAGATGACGCAGCCGAAGATGCCCTCGAACGCTGTCCCCTCCCCCGTCGGCAGAAGCCGGCCAAACTCGTCGTAGTAGGCCCCCGGCATGTCGAGCACCAGCCGGCCGCCATCGTGGACGTAGTTCGACAGGATGTCGAGCAGGTCGCTGCTGAGGGCAATGGCGGCAGGGAGGTAGACGACGCGATAGCGGCGGGCAAGGCCCTTCCGCAGGTCGGTTGCGGTGACGTGTTCCCAGGGGACATTGTGGTTGATGAGGGCGCGGCTGGCGCCCATGCGGGCGTGGATGGGCGTGTGCTTGAACTTGTCGCGCCCGCACACGGAGATGGCGGCCCACATCGCCTCGTTGTCGAAGTCCACGAACACGCCGACGAGTGGCTCCTTGTGGGCGGCCCACAGCTCGTCGCGCCAGCGGCGCGCGGCCTGGCCGATGCGGCCGACTTGGACCGCGCGGGGCATGGGCTTGCCGTCGCGGCCCAGGAGCGCGTACTCCCCCGCCTCCCAGCCCGCGCTTCGCCCGTTCCAGCACCAGTGGCCGAAGCCCTTGAAGCCGGCGGCAAGGTAGCTGAGCATGAGCTGCGTCATCACCCCGTCGTCCACGGTGAAGCCTGCGGTCTTGGCGGCCCCCGCCGGCTCCCAGGCCTTGCCGCCGCTGAGTTGCTGCGGGCCGCCTGTGGACTCCCACGTGGCCGCCCAGCCCCCTTTGAACCAGTCCTGAGCCAGCGACGCCTGCATGTAGATGGGGCGGACGACCTCGAAGTCCACCTCCTCGAAGTGCCAGGAGAGGTGAATCGAGGGGTAGAATGAGCCGCCGCGCGCCATCTCCTCAGCGATGCCCTCCATATCGGTGGCCCGCGAGGCGAAGGGGAGGAAGAGGCCCATCTCGCCGCCGGCGCGCAACGGCTCGTGCGGGTCGCGCTCCAGCGCGCGGTCCACCTTGCGGCGGAGCTTGGCGAGATACACGTCGGCCTTGAAGCGGATAATGTCGCGGAAGTGGCGGTATTCCTTGGGATTCACGTTGGGGATGCCCGCCTCGACCTCGCCCCAGGTGCGCCAGATGGCCTTGCCTTCCGCGATGCCGGCGTGGTGCACGTTCCAGGCCTCGTTGAGGGCCTTCACCGAGCCGTATGCCTTCTTCAGCCACGCGACAAAGTGCCGAATGGCGGCGGGGTCGAGCTTCATGTCGTGGCTGAATGGGATGTCGAGCTCGTCGGCCTCTTCCTCGGCGCCGGGCCGGGCGGCGAAGTCAATCCGCTCGCGGAAGACCTTGGTCTGGTAATCGAGGAACACCTTGTTCGTGCGCAGCTCGGCGATGGGGGTGTCGGGAGCGATGCCCAGCTCGTCGAGCAGCTCCTCGGTAATTGGCTCCCAGCCGCCCTCGTCGTACCACCAGGGGATGATCCCCTCGTCGAGCGCCATGTCCATGATCTGTTCTTGCGTCGTGCCTGGGCAGGTCATGAAGCCTTTGAGGCAGGTGAAGCCCAGCTCCTTCATCAGCCGGAAGTGCCCGCGAATGTCCGCCTCCGTCATCCCCGGCCACTGGATGAACACGCAGCCGACCGGCATGGGCCGAATCTGGCGGAACTTCCGCTGCATCGGTGTGTCGTGAAGGCGGTCGTACAGCTCAACCAAGAACTCATCATTCTCAGGCAACGTTATTCCCTCAAAATGGCCAGTGGACGCAAGCAAAGGGGATGATTGGATGGATGGGTGATTGTCTGACACCCATCCACCCATCCATTCATCCACCAGGCTACGCTTTTAGCCGACCTGCCGCACTGTGTCAAGTGCCCCGGCCTCCCCGAAGCCGTGCCGAAGCGGCGCGGGGGCCGACCTGTTCGACATGTTCACTCGCGACACACGAGGTGAACATGTCGAAATCGTGTCGGGCGGGCAGGGACTCGCGAGCCATAAAGCCATTGCCCGCCCGCACTTGTAGCGATGGCTAACTCAGTGCCACTCGCCTGTGCCTTGAGTTCGACATGTTCACCTCGTGCGCTGAGGGCCGTTCCGCCTTGATTTTCCGCCCGAGCCGGCTAAGATTGCACGTCAGCGTTCCGCTTCCTTCCTTACGGAGTACCGCCGTGGCAGGCAAGGTGTATGGGCTTGAGCCAAGAGATGTCCCCCGCGTCAACACGAGGTTTCGGCGAATCGTCACGAAGATCCCCGTGCCCGAATCCACCCCCATCCTCAGGACGCTTCAGGAGTGCGAGCCGGTCTCGATGCAGGGCCAGCCGCCCGTGGTGTGGGAGCGGGCCGAGGGCTTCCAGGTCTACGACCGCTGGGGCAACATGTGGCTCGACTGGTCGAGCGGGGTGCTCGTGACCAATGCAGGGCACGGGCGGAAGGAGATTGTCGAGGCCATCGCAGGGCAGGCACGGCACGGGCTGCTCCATAGCTACTGCTTCCCCAACGAGCCGAGGGCGCGATTGGCCAAGCGGCTGAGCGACCTGGCGAACGCCGCTATCGCGCGAATCCGCCGAGAGGGCAATCGGCCTGATCCGTCCGATCCGTCCGATCGGTCCGATCCGTCCTATCGTGTGTTCCTCCTCACCACAGGCGCTGAAACCACAGAGAATGCGATCAAGCTGGCGCGCACCTATGGCCGCAAGGTGGGCGGGCCGCGGAAGATCGCCATCGTGTCGTTTGAGAAGGCATTCCACGGCCGCACGCTCGGCGCGCAGCAGATCGGCGGAATCCCCGCCCTCAAGGACTGGATCGGCAATCTCGACCCCGATTTCGTCCAGGCGCCCTTCCCCGACGGCTTCCGAACGACCGACACGAGCTTCGAGCTGTTCCTGCGGACGCTGAAAGACAAGGGCTTCGGCCCCGAGCGGGTCGCGGGCGTGATTATGGAGACCTATCAGGGTGGTGGCGCCGACTTCGCTCCGAGGGAGTACATGCAGGCCCTCGCCGCGTGGTGTCGCGAGCACGACATCCTGCTCATCCTCGACGAGGTGCAGGCCGCGTTCGGCCGGACGGGCACCTACTGGGGCTTCGAGCACTACGGAGTTGCCCCCGACATCATTTGCTGCGGCAAGGGCATCACGAGCTGTCTGCCCCTGGCCTGCGTGATTGGCCGCGACGACGTGATGGGCCTCTACGGCCCAGGCGAGATGACGAGCACACACTCGGGCAACCCTGTGTGTTGCGCCGCCGCGCTCGCCAACCTCGACCTCATCGAGCGGGATGGCCTGGTCGAGAACGCCCGCGCGATGGGCGATCTGCTCCACATGGAGCTCAATCGCCTCAAAGACCGATTCCCCAAGCACATCGGCGCCGTCCACGGCAAGGGCCTGGTCGCCGGCGTCATGCTTGTGAAGCCGGGCACCCAGGACCCCGACGGCGAATTGGCTTTCGAGACCGTCCGCCGCTCCGTCGAGAAGGGCCTCCTCTTCTTCTCCCCCGTCGGCTTCGGCGGCGCAACCGTCAAGGTCTCCCCGCCCCTCTGCATCACGGCGGAGGCGGTGCGCGAAGGCGCCCAGGTGCTCGGCGAGGCAATTGCCGAAGCGAGCAGGGACCGCCATGGCTAGCAGATCTCGACAAACGTTGAGGGGGCGCAGGAAACCCCGTTGGGAGGTTTGGGCCAAGAGCCCAACGGGCTGGTACGTCGTGACCATGGTCGAACGGTTCGAATGCTACGACGAAGACACGGCGAATCTCAACCGCAGGTGTCTCGCCTGGGAGAACGTCTGTCTCTTCAAGGCCAAGGACCCCGACGCCGCATACCGAAAGGCGCTCAAGTGGGGAGGAATGGAGACAAGCGAGTGCGTGGACTCCAAAGGGCGGAAGGGCAAATGGAAGTTCGTAGGCATCCGTGAGATCCTGCCCATGTACGACGAGTTCCAGGACGGAGCCGAGGTTCTCTGGATCAAGCACGCCAATAAAACAGTCAGGTCCGTTGAAGCGATGGTGTGCACGAAGGAGGAACTCGCGATCTTCTCAAGGGGCATTGAGTGATCAACGTCATAACGGCGAATGCCACTGACCTAGGGCACGGGCCAGCCCGCAGGGCGACAGGTGATAGCCACGGGCGTCAGCCCGTGGAAGAGGGTGACCACCCCCATGCAAGCCCCCGCAGGGGGCGGCAGAACGGGGGGCGGACACCTGGGCACGGGGCTCTGCCGTCCCTTCGGGACTGGCCGCGGTCGGCCCTCGGTCCGGCGCGCACAGGGAGTATCCTTGTCTCGTTCGCACGCTCTGGGTCGGAACGGGCAGGATCGCGAGCGCTTGGTTTCTTGCTCCCGCAGGGAGCGCAGTCGGTTGCCGGCGGCTTCAGCCGCCGGACTCTGGCGCCGGAAATGGCGAAGTCCCGCAGGGACGGCAGAACGGGGCGCGGACACCTGGGCACGGGGCTCTGCCGTCCCTTCGGGACTGGCCGCGGTCGGCCCTCGGTCCGGCGCGCACAGGGAGTATCCTTGTCTCGTTCGCACGCTCTGGGTCGGAACGGGCAGGATCGCGA
>Ga0194125_10003715_pt1 | contig 24425 bp, 34 predicted proteins | sample TA2KigC250mmetaG_FD_148626 | JGI IMG/M metagenome (GOLD analysis project Ga0194125, IMG submission 148626) | Freshwater microbial communities from Lake Tanganyika, Tanzania - TA2015034 Kigoma Deep Cast 250m | ecosystem: Environmental > Aquatic > Freshwater > Lake | place: Tanzania: Lake... | reverse complement strand
GGCTTTGCCGACCTTATACAACAGGATGATATACCAGAGCGTGGCATCAACCGTATCATAATTGGCTGCCCGTCCGGTCTCTGCCAGCATATTCGGGATCAGTCCATTCTGGATGAAACGGCTGTACTTACGTAGGATCCGCTCCACCATCTCCACGTTGTTTTCGGAGTGTAACAACGCATTGAGAAAGAACATCGTGTCCCGTCCCCAGGCACCAAAGAAAGGATATCCCGCCACAATGTCATGGTTGGCGATGAAGTCCTTCAAAGCAAAATCTATGATCTTGAGGTATTCTGGATACTTGAAGAGCTCGCTGTCGCTGTAATCGATGCGGCTTAGCAAAGTATTATCAGTATCAGGATGTGCCGGGTAATCCAGCGGCAGAGGCAGATGCCCATAACGGTCTTCGATCCGTTTTACCGCTTTTTCCGGCTGTTCGATCACCTGGTCGGAAAGCAGGATGTATTTGCTTTCGCCGGGTTTCAGGTTGATCTGCAATTCCACCAACGTGATCTGATCGCCCACTCCCGGGTAGCCGTGCATCACCTCCCAGGGATAATAGACATTGTAATAGACATAGCGGTTTTCATTGACCTCGCCATCCAACAACGCGCCATAGACCATCAGACCATTGGATGTCCGCTTGGAATTGAACAATTGGTAATGCTTACCTCCGATGATCTCCGTCTCAAATTGTTCCCAATCCAAAGAACCCGGGGCATCCAATTCGTGATGAGGGAGCATTGTATAGCGGGGATGCAATTCCATATGCAGTTTATGCTGTCCTAGATTGGTGTACTTAACCATCACCGTATTGGTCATTTCGTCCATCATCAGTTCTTTGCGGATGAGGATCTCGTTCTGATGCGGAAGAGCGGAATACAGAAAGATCGGATAAGGTCTGAGCCATGGTTTCACCAGATACAGGAAACCCTCAGGATAGATACAATTGCTGTAATTGTTGCTATCCAGATGGATGATCTCACCCCGCCATTCCACCTTCTCTTCCATTCCAGCCACCAGATGCTTGCGCTGGAAATGGGTGTCGCTACTGATCAACAAACCGTGGTATTTGCGTTGATTGATCAGATTCCCTGTCCCCAGCGCGTACGCTCCCAGGCGGTTGGTCAACAACCACTCATGATGATGTGTCTCCATAAAGTAATTATTCATCCGAGCCCCTTTTCTATTTGATGTGTTGATTATTTTCAATACGTGTCTTTTCGTCAAGACAATTCTACTGCTGGGGCGAATGTTTTTTCCTGCATTCTTTATCAGTTGATTAACAGACATCAGTTACATACCATACTCTTCCACTTTGGGAATAGACCTGCTTTCGTCGGATCCATAGCTGCATAGATGATTTTTGGCGTTTTGTGAGGGGGGACAGGATGTTTGGCGTAAAAAGAGTGAGAGGATGGGTGTGCGGTAAACTAATGGAGGGTTAAGGTTTTAAGGGTGATATTTGGCGGGTTATTGGAGTTTGGCACAAAATCGGTTTTTGAAAGATTAATGGACAGAAGTTTGGCACAAGTAGGTTATGGGGTCGTCGAAATAATGAGTTGGTTTGTGCCAAACTTCTGTCCTTTATGAGGAACGAGCTCAGTAATGCGATGTAGGCACTGTTAACCTGGCATAAGTGCCGGGTAAAGCGGTCACTTTTCCAGCTTGTATATAAAGTATATTGTGTAAGTTGCGAGTGATAAAGCAGCGATCCATAACGGTGCTTCGAGACGTTTAAGTGATAATACCAGGGCATTTGCATCAACTGAGGTATCCGGCGGTAAAGGTAACGGCAATGTACGGGTCAAGTAAGGTGGTAATAAATAGCGCTGGTAATCATCCGGGTTAATCTGCATAAAAGGGCTCCGGCGCTTTACCTGGGTTGCGATGTTGCCATAACCTTCATTAACCTGGTCGATGTATTCAAATGCGATGATAGCGAGGGTATTTTCATAGGTGACGATGTATAAGTTACCGTCCCGGATGCCTTTGATATCACCGGTGATACGTGTGCCGTCAGTGAGAGTAATGTCAGCGCTGTAAAGAGCAGCAGCGGTCAATATCAACGCCATAATAATCAGTGTTTTCATAGGTGTCTCCTTTGTGGCTCGTGATCCACGTGTATTGGGGCATCTTTGGTGTGCAGTGGGTTTGTGTCAAGGTAATTTATGGCGGGCTGGAGGTCAAAGTAAGGGTAAATGGATGCAGGAGGCATAGTTTGAACTATCAAGGAATACGTGATAGATGGGGGATGAATGAGCGGAAGAGAGCGATAACGATGCCGACGAGGGTGAGATCCGGGGTGTCTGCTGTGTAGTGCAGGGGACGGATGGCGGGATTGTCGGAGAGAAGGAAGCCGGACCGGGTGGAGTGGTCGAGGGCGAGGCGTTTCAGGATGATGCCGTCGGCGGTGCGGAAGGCGCAGAGGCAATTATCCAGGTCAATATCGTGATAGGACCCGGAGACAATGACCAGATCGGCGGGATGGACAGTGGGGATCATGCTAATACCACTGACGCGGAAGCAGTAGTAGGGCGGGGAGAGCGGGAGCAGGGAGCGGGGCAGGCGGAGAGTGGCGAGGGGTTCGGCATTAGTGACGTCAATGGCGTGACCGGCGGCGATGTCCGGAATGATGGGAAGGCAGAGGAGGGGTTGAGGGGGTTGAGAAGGTTGAGAGGATTGAGAGTAAACGGGATTGGTGTCCAGCTCTACGTGCGCGGGTACATCATTAAACATTGAGCCGGTGCCGGTGATCAGCCAGTTGAGGTTGACAAACAGAGCTGATGATAGCTCCATTAAAAATTGGCTGCCAGGGTATTGAGTATCACTTTCATATCTACTAATTGCAGCCTGAGTTACACTCAATAACTTAGAAAGCTCAACCTGAGTTAATTTTTTTTGCTTTCTTAACTCCTTAATTCTCATACCAATAGACATTAAAACCACCTTATATACCAATAAGTATAACATATATCTTGACAATATACTTATTAGCATATTGCATGTCCCAAGACACTGACACCATAAAAATGAAGGAGGAACGGATGTCAAGCGAAAAGGTAATGGAAGCGAGTGAGCTGAGGGCGGAGCTGGCGCGGCGGCGGATCACGCGGGTGGAGATAGCGCGGGCGTTGGGGCTGAGTTTTGATTATGTAGCGAAGATCTTGTGCGGGAGGCGGAAGGCGGTGGTGCGGCGGCGAGAGATGCAGGAGTATTTGGAGCGGCAGCGGAGGATCGCGCAGATGGGCGGGGATAAAAGCGGGGATTGCGCAGACGGGAGGGTGAGATGACGGGAATATCATATCAAATCGAAGTTGAAGGCAATACGCTCAACATAACACCAGGGCATGTAGCCCTGAATCCCAACAAAGCGGAAATTATAATCGCTGAGAAGATGAGTGAGTTCTATAGTAAGTATATAAACGTAATGATTAAGCAACTCGCAAAATCAGGATTTACGGTTGTTGTCGCAGCCAGTGAAGATCTATTGAATACGCAGATGGGCGGGGATCAAGGCGGGGATTGCGCAGATGGGGGTGTGAGGTGAAGCAGATTAAGCGGATCTTCCGGAAGAGTATATGTGCGATCCGGGGGCATAAGTGGGGCGTGTATCGCAGAGAGCAAGGTTTCCATAACGGGTATGAGCATACCACTTACAGACATGCGGTGGTGTGTGCCAGGTGTTTTAAGATAGAGCGGTGGATCGACCGGGGTGAGTATAGAAGGTTGAAGAGATTGGGGAGGGTGATCTCATGAGACGAAGTAAAGCGGGAACATTGCATCGCAATGGGCGGGCAGAAGAAGGTAGGAGATCAGATTTGATGGGGGTTGGGGCGCTGAGGGAAAGCGCCCCAACGGATCAGGGCTTAACGGGCGTATTTCAAAGAGACATCCGGTTGCGCTTCGGGTGGAGATGTGCCCGTTAATCTTTGTGACAAGAACCGTGCCATACGAGGACGCCAGACCCGCGAATCTGGCGTCCATTTTTTGTGTGGGGCGGTAAAGGAGAATATGTATGGCAAGGGATGAAAGGTTCCCGCAGAAGAGCGCAGATCGATGCGCAGATAACGCAGATTGGTTGAGTGTGAAGGCGTATGCGGAACGGAGCGGTAAGAGCCGGCAGGCGGTATTGAAGGCGATCAAGAGCGGTAAGTTGGAGGTGAGGGAAGAATCTCATCCAACCATACCAGGTAGAATGTCCTGGATGATCAGATGCCATGACAACCATGACAACCATGACAACCATGACAACCATGACAACAATGACAACCATGACAACCATGACAACCATGACAACCATGACAACCATGACAACCATGACAACCATGACAACCATGACAACCATGACAACCATGACAACCCGCCACTGATAACCGATGACAAGCATGACAAGCAGGTAGATGTTGTGCCACCGGGTCATGGCAGGAGGGGGGGAGGTGGAGTCCAGGGTGCGGAACCAGGACCATGCGAACCATTCCCCACCACCGATCTGTGCCGTGTGTGCAAATTTGCACATCCATATTGTGATGGATGCTGCCGGATATGCAATAGTCGATGCAATAGTGGCCAAATGTGTCATGTTTTGGCGGATCATGCAAAAAAAGCGATGATTGCCGCCACTGGCCGTCCCAATGGATGGGAGAAGACATATGAATCCTTGGTGGATACTCCATTATTACGGTCGAGGGCTGCCAAAGCTGCCAATCTGGGGATTGGTGTACCAGACCCATGCGCCTCCGATAGCAGCGATGCTGCTGGAGGCAAGTGCAACTTGCCACACCAAGCCCCCACCTCACCATCTGGCCATCTGGCCATCTCGCCAGACAGGCTGAATGAATTCAGTCAGGATGACTCTTCCACTAAAAAAGAACTGGATACCAGCCTGCGCTGGAATGACGGGAGTAACGAGTGCTGGAATGACGGAGAGACGGAGAAAGCCGGTTCGAATCCGGTGGGGATAGATGGAGATGGAGAAGGGGCGCTGAGGGAAAGCGCCCCTACGTTGGAGGAGCGGGGCTTGGATCTGCGTCCGCGTCGGGCGGAGGTGCCGGAGCGGTACCGGGCTATGGTGGAGGCGCGGGTAGCGGTGGTGAGCGAGGTGTCTGGTTTGAAGGGGGCGGAATTGCGGAAGTGGGTGGAATTGTATAATTTGGGAATGATCAGCGGGGGGACGCTGCGGGTGACGGGTCAGTTGGCGGTGCGGACGGTTTACCGGTGGGTGAAGCAGTATCAGGATGATGGTGCTGCGGCGTTGGTGCCGGGTTATGAGAAGGGTAGTGGCGGGCGTAAGATCCCGGTGGATGATCAGAATAAACTATTAGCGCTCTTGCTGCATCCGAACCGGGTGCGGGTAACGACGGCGGTGAACGTGATTGCGGACTGGTACCGGATCCACCGGCGTGAGATGGGCTATAGCGTTAAAACGGCGGTGCGGTGGTGCGAGGACTGGCGGAAGGAGCATCTGGCGCAGTGGACGCTGGCAAGGGGCGGAGTGAAGCAATTCCAGGAGACGATCAACAAGACGATCATCCGGGACTGGGACCTGGTGGAAGTTGGCGATGCCTGGATGAGTGACGGTCATACGCTCGAGGTGATGATCATCGATCCGCGGGACGGGAAGGCGCGGAAGCACGAGATAATCGTGTGGTTCGATTGCCGGAGCCGGATGCCGGTGGGTGCGAGTATCAATATCACGGAGAATACGGAGGGGATCCAGATCGCTTTCCGGAATGCGGCGTTGTGGACGGGTTATGTGCCGTTGGCGGTGTATATCGATAATGCCAAGGCGTATGTGAGCAAGTATTTTACGGGGGAGAACAGCGGAAAGGGACGGAAGGGATTAACCAGGGAAGGCACGGAGAGGCACGGAAAAGAATTGAGAATGGCGGCTGGGGCGCTGAGGGAAAGCGCCCCTACGGACGGACAAATGGAACTTATGCAACGGATCGGCGGAGCCGATGTGAGCGCAGAGGATATAGATATGACGATGCAGGGGGTTTATGGGCGGTTGGGGGTCAAGGTGATCAACAGCATGCCGTATAATGCGAAGGCGAAGCATATCGAGCGGTGGTGGCAGAGTTTACAGGAAGAGGTGGAGCGGTTCATGACGGGTTGGACGGGGTCGAGTCCGGCGGATAAGCCGGCGACGATGCTGCGTAATGAGAAGTATATGCAGCAGCGGTTTCCGCATCAGGCGGTGACGGTGGAGCAATTCAAGCAGATCTTTGAGCACTGGGCGGTGGAGCGGTATGGCAAGCGGGAGCACCGGGGCTTGGGGGGACGGACGCCGCTGGAAGTGTTTATCGAGGGCAGCGAGCGGATCGATGAGAGCAGGCGGATCAGTGCTGATCAATTGAATTATCTGATGTTAGCGATAGATCAAAAGCGGGTAACGAACCAGGGGATCCGAGTGAACGGCGTGATCTATTGGGACGTGGCGTTGGTGCATCATGTGAAGAGTGATGTACGGGTGCGTTGGGACTATTGGGACGTGCGGAGCGTATTGGTATATGACGAGAATGACCGGTTTATCTGTCAGGCGGGGGCGCGGAAGCTGCAGCATCCGTTGGTGCGGCTGAGTGATGATCCGCAGACGGTGCGGGAGTTGGTGGCGGAGCTGAAGCAGATCAAGGGAGTGGAGCGGGACGCACGGCAGGCGGTAGCGGAGACGCAGAAGCGGATCGGTAGTGCGTTGGACGAGGTGCTGGCATTGCCGGAGACGAAGGCGTCACTGATCCAGGAACAGCGGTTGATCCCTGGTCCGGATAGCGCCGGTGCGGGAGTAGGCGCAGAAGCGGAGAGTGGAGTAGCGAAGGTGAAGTTAAGCAAAGAAGTAATCGAAGAATTACGCCGAATGGGCTTAAGATAAGGAGATAGCGATGAAAGAATTAGTAATGAGCAGAACGGTGAACGTGAAAATGGCGGAGGAGGATCTGAAGCTGATCCTGAGCCGGAATCCTACCGAGATGGTGGGTTTGAGCCTGATCTACGGAGCGCCGGGGCTGGGCAAGACGCGGTACGTGTGGCGGACTGCGGTGCAGAACGGGTATTTGTATATGCGTTTAGATGCGGCGATGACGCAGAAGGCGTTTTTGAAGGAATTGCACCGGTTGCTGAGCTATAAGTATCAGGTATTACCACCAGTGGGGAGCAATCACCGGATCTTTATGGACATCATCAGCGTGTTGCATGATGCGCCGGATCTGGTGATCTTCATTGATGAGATCGATTATGCGTTCCGGCGTCGTGACATATTGGGAGCGATCCGGGACCTGGTGGACAAGACGACAGTGACGATCGTATTGGTGGGGATGCAGGACGCCTATCATAGTTTATTGGCAGCAAATGCGCACTATTTTGACCGGTGTCTGCGGTTCACACACTTCAAACCGCTAACGGCGGAGGATGTGGCGATCGTGGTGCAGGAGGTGAGTGAGGTGGCGATGGACAAGGATCTGATCCAATTCATCCAGAAGGACAGTAGCGGTACGCTGCGTAACGTGATCAAGTGGATTTCGCTGATCGAGAGCATTTGCATGAAGCATCATATCCAAAGTGCGAGTTTGGAGGTACTGGAGCGGCTCAATGCGGACAAAAGCTAACATGGTGCGGGATTACGTGTATATGCATAGCGGCATATTCACAGCGAGACAGGTGGTGGCGGATACCGGGGTGTGTATAGCGACAGTGCAGTACATCCTGGAGCAATTGCATATAGATGGCAAAGTAAAAGTGATCAAGCGAGAAGGGCAGCGTTACATATATGTGCGTAGTCAGCCGAAAGGTAAGAAGGATGCGGATGAGGGCAAGGATGCGAAGGAGAAGCTGCTCACTAAGATGATGAAAGGGGTGTGGTACAGTAGCAAGACGCTGCGGCGAGAGACGCGGGTAAGGATCAGCTACCGGCAGTTGTGCGCATTAGTGGAAGAGGGCAGGATCATGCACCGGTTTGGAGATTACAAGAGAAGCAATTATTGGATGAGGGGGTAAGGATGCCGCGGGAAGAATTTACTAAGCAAGCCAGTTTGCTGTGGCATTACGTGCGGATGGCGGATTGGGACAAGCAGGCGGGGAGCAAGCCGTGTTCGCGGTTTGAGGCGTATCTGCTGAAGACATTCGGGGTGACGCATGCGAACTGCCTGGATCAGGAGCAGATGCGGGCGGCGATAGCGACGATGAAGCGGTATGCTGATAAAGCGGCGCATGACAAGAAGAAGCGGCTGAGGCAGACGGTGATGGCGACGGTGGTGCGAGCGGGGCATGACGTGGACTGGCTGCATGACCAGATGGAGGCGTGGGGTTATGGACGGAGCATGAGAGAGCTGGGCTATCAGGATACGGTAAAGGTGCTGCAGACGGTGCAGGGGATGTTTGGTAATCACGGAAGCAACGGAAGGCACGAATAAGCACGAAAAGGTGCGGGAAGGAAAAAAAAAAGGGAAAGAGACAAGACGATAAACGAATAAAGGAGAACAAAATGAACGAGAAGAAGAAAAGGACAAAGCGGGTGAACATGAAAAGGGTGATCCCGGGACCGAATGGCGAGACCTATCTGGCGGATGTGTTGGATAGCACGATCGTAAAGCGTGATGCGCTGGTGCGCCGGCTGATCAGCAGGGCGGAGAAACTGAGCGAACTGGTGCAGAAGTATGCGTATGATGTGGCGCGTGACGTGGATGAGTATCTGGCGGGCAAAGCGGGCGAATATGGCGAGGAATGGGTAGGTAACACGATCCTGCGGACGCTGGACGGTACGATGCAGGTGGAAGTGGATATCCAGCAGCAGAAGTCGTATGATGAGCGGTTGGCGATCGCTGCGGAGAAGATCCGGCGGTGGATCGACAGCAAACTGGATAACGTGGATGATCCGGGGACGCGGGAAGCGCTGATCCAGTTGAGCAGTATCGCCAAGGCAGCGTTGCGAGTGGATCAGCAGGGCAAGGTGGATCAGAAGAAGCTGAATATGCTGAAGAAATTTGAATTTGCGAATGCGCCGGAATGGGTGGAAGCAATCCGACTGCTGAACGAGAGCGAGCAGATATCTGGGAAGAAGCGTTATATCCGGTTTAAGAAAGCGGGCGCCACGGGTAAATTGGAAGGGATCCCGGTGAACTATTACGAGTTTTAGGAGGAAGCGATGAGTGACGCAATTACCATGGGATACCTGCTGGTGTGTGCGCTGGTGATCAGCGTTGTAGCATTGGTGGGAGTGTTGGGATTCTGGCACGAGAAGCGGTATTACCGGGCGCTATATCGCAGTGCGATGCAGGACAGGTGCCGGTATAAGCATGCGGGTTTGAAGAATGCGGAGCGGATAGCGGGGCTGAAGCGTCAGGTGAGCGATCTGGAGATCGTGCGGGACAAGATGGACAGTGACCTGGACGTGAGTCATGAGCATATCCGGATGATGCAGGAGACGATCGATGATCTGGAGAAGCTGGTTCAGATGAAAGATGAGGAGCTGAATGTGTGGGAGAGATTAACCACGGAAGGCACGAAGAAGAACGGAAAGGACGGACAAGCGATGCTTATGCAACAGGCCTGCGTTGGTGGAAAGGTCGCATTGGAATGCGGCCATACGGATCGATCCCTGGCGATGGTGCGGACGCCCGCTGAGGAGACGTTGCGGTTGTGCCTGGAAGGAAAGGTGCGGGATCTGAAGCGGATGGAAGCGGTAAATGAGAACCTGCGGAAAGAGAATGATATTCTGCTGAAGCGGGTGGCAGGCGAGACGAAAGCGAGCTGGCAGTATGCTCGGGATCTGGAGAAGAGCTGGGAAGAGCGGGATAAACAGCGGGCGGAATTGCGGTTGGCGCAAGCTGAGATCAGCAAACTACGGAGTGACTTGAAGCGGATACATGCGGAGCTGGACAAGCCATTTATCCAGGTGTTGTCGGATCGTTTGGAAGTCAGGGCACCGGTACTGGAAGAGGGTAATGAGCTGAGAGAGCAGTTTCCGGAGGGGAATGTAGCCACGGAAAACACGGAAAAGCACGGGATGGAAGGACAAGAGGGTGGTGCTACGGAGCCTTATGAAAAGCCGCTGTTCCTGGAGATGGCGCTGAGCCCAAGGCTGAGCAAGGTCTTGGCGAGCGGAAAGGAGTTTCTGCTCGTGACTGAGACGGAGCCGTATTACCTGGATGTTTATAGGATAATCCGCCAGCAGGAGAAGGAGCAAGGCACATGGACGCAGCAGGATGAGGAGCGGTATGTGGAGGCTTTGGAAGATAGAATTAAGGAACTGGATTCCTGCCTACGCAGGAATGACAAAAAGGAGGTGGGTAATGGCGAAGGCGGAATTTAGGGATCAGCAGCAGTATTTGTGGAGTTTGGTGCGGGCATTGGAGAAGCTTGCCGGTAGCTGGACGGCGCTGGGGGAAATTGCATATGGGCAGAAGTAAGATCCAGGATCAGGTGGGCTGTGAGGTGCAATTGTGCCAGGCAGCCCACTGTGATCCAGAGAGGAAGCGAACATGCGCATTAAGAAGAGAATACTTAAGCGAAACGGCAAAACTGCGGGAGCGGTATGCCGAGGCGCAGAGCGAAAGAACGAGGAATATTTGGCGGAAGCGAATGGAGCGGATGGGGATATGGGACGAGAACACCGAGAAAAGCGGAACCGGCTGATCAAGCGGGAAGTCCAGAAACTGATCGAAGACGGGCTGACGTTTAAGGAAGCGCGTTATGTGGTGGCGGAGAAGTACTTCCTGAGTGCGGAGCAAGTGAAGCGGATATACTATGAGACCAGGGAGGATTGAACGGATGACGGATCGGGAACTGTGGCAGAAGGCGGCGGAACTGATCGGGGTGGAGACACTTCAGAAGCGGTTTCGCCGGTGGATATTGATGGTGATTAAGAAGGTTGAGAAGGTTGAGGGGGTTGAGGGGGTTGAGAAGGTGGCAGAGGAGATCATCCGGGATCTGAATGCGAAGGCGGGGCGGGGCTACCGGGCGACGAAGCAGGTGATGGTGATGATCAAGGCATTGATAATTGAGGGGTATATCCTGGAAGATTTTATGCGGGTGCATGAGGTGAAGGCGGCGCAGTGGCTGGCGGATGAGAAGATGGCGCTGTATTTGCGACCGAGCACACTATACCGGAAGAGTCATTTTGATGAGTATCTGGCGGAGTGGGATGAATTTGAGCGGAAGCGTCAGGAGCGGGTGAGTAAGGGTTCCCGCAGATCGGCGCAGATGGGGGCGCAGATTGACGCGGAAAAAGAGGATCCAAGGGTGAAGGATCGGGATCTGATGGTGCGGGCTTGGTGGGAGTTTGACAAGTGGGTGGAGTTTGTAAGGTGGACGAGTCAATTGAGCAGTGCGGAGGCGCTGAAGCGGTATGAGATGCCGGATTGGATCAGAAAGTTGCGGGAGGCGGAAGGATCGCTGATGAAGGTAGCGACGGGACGGGTGCCGGCATGGGTGGAGAAGGAATACCAGAAAGCGAAGCGCGAGCGGAAAGCCCCGGGATGACCGGGGCTTTTGATTTAACCACGGAAAGCACGGAAGGGCAAGGAATGAAATTGAGAATTGAGAATTGAGAATGGAGGCTGGGGCGCTGAGGGAAAGCGCCCCTACGATGGTGGTGGCGGTGCATAATGACAATATATTGGGTTGTGCGAGGAGGATAATGTTATGATGGAGAGGCGAGGTTCGTATGAATTGGAAGTTTAGGAAGACGAGGGCAATGGGCGTAAGCGCGGAAGCGCTGGCAGAGGCGCGCAGATCGGCGGTAATGAAGGATATGGTGTTGCCGCGGTATGCGTGGGCGACGGTATTGGAGCGGATCACGCCAGCAGAGATTATCAGTGCGTTGCGGGAGTACCGTGAAGAGGGCAAGTATAAGGAGTTGAGTGAGTTGTTTGACTTATTCATCGATGCGGACGACAATTTGCAGTATCTGGTGGATGTGCGCAAAGAGGCGATCAAGCGGGCGCTCTGGAGTTTTGGCGAGACATTACCTAAGCCGAAGCAGGAGTATTATGACGGGCTGCTGGAGCGTTATCTGCCGGGTTGGATCGATGTATTTTTGGAGCAGAAGTTGTATGGCTGGCATTTTGTACAGATATTGTGGGCGTTGGAAGAGGGCAAGTATGTGCCGGCAGGGTTGCGGGAGTATCACGGGCTGGATCTGCGGAAGGTGGATAATGAGATCGTGATGTATCACAAGGACAAGCCGTATGAGCTGGAAGAGATGCGGTTTGTGCGTTATCTTTATCGCCGTCCGAAGTTGCACAGTATCCTGAAGTATTATGTTTTTTATTGTTTTGCGATCAATAACTGGGCGCAATTTACGGAGACATACGGTAAACCGCAGCGGGTGGGCAAGTATGAGCCGACAGCAACGGCGCAGGAGATCGCATGGCTGAAGCAGGCGGTGACGGCGCTGGGCACGGATCAGGCGGCGGTGGTGAGCAAGAACACGGAGATCGACTTCAAGGACTTTACGGGGAAGAGCGAGAGCCGGGATCTGTATATGGTGCTGTGTGAATTTGTGAGCAGCCGGGTGACGAAGGTGATCCTGGGTCAGACGATGACGACGGAAGCTGCTAAGTATGGGACGCAGACGCTGGGCGAGGTGCAGGCGGAGGTGAAGGAAGACATACTGAACGCGGATCTGGCAGATCTACGTGTGTTTGTGAACGAGATATTGGACCGGGTCGATCGGATCAACTTTGGCGGTGGCGGGGTGAGGGTGTGGTTTGAAGCGCCGAAGCCGGTGGATCTGGAGAGACGGATCATGATCGATGAGAAACTGGTGCGGTTGGGCGTGCCGGTGGCGGTGGATCATTTTTACGCAACGTATGGAGTGGATCGACCGGGGGAGGGTCAGGTGGTGGTGGAAAGGTTCACGCAGATTGACGCGGATAAAAACGCGGATAGCGCAGATGAAAAGAAAAGCAAAACGGATCGGACAGAAAAAGCGGATGGAGCGGATAAGGAATTGAGAATGGAGGCTGGGGCGCTGAGGGAAAACGCCCCTACGGATGGTGACAGAGCAGTGCCGAATCGGAGTTCGGCATCCCAGGCAGTAGGATTGGCATCCTGCTCTACGGAGGCAAATGCGGGCGTGGGTGGAATGGACAGAAGTTTGGCACAACTGCAGATGGAGATCCGGGCATTGCCGGAGCTGGAGGATCTGGAGGCGTATATTCCCAGGGGGTTCATTGCGGAGTATGGTCAGGAGCTGGGCAGAGCGGCGGTGCTGGAGTATGTGGCAAACCGGAAGCGGGGTAATAAGACCGCCAACCGGGGCTTACCGTCGATAGAATTCGAGTGGGATGCGGAGAACGTGCGGACGATTGCGGCGTTGCGGAACCAGGCGATGATCATCAGCGGGGTGCGGACACGGACAGCGGTGGAAGCGCTGAAGGCGGAAGCGGTAGCGGCAGTGGCAGCCGGCGGGAGCTTTGCGGACTTTATCGAGCGGGCGGAACTGGCGGGCTATGCTTCGGCAAATCCGTATCATCTGCGGACTGAATTTGACAATGCACGGACAACGGCGGCGCAGTGCGGGCGGTGGCAGCAGTGGATGGCGGACAAGGCGCTATTCCCATATCTGAAGTATGTGACGATGCGGGATGAGCTGGTGCGGGCAGAGCATGCGTTGCTGGACGGGATCGTGCGGGCAGTGGATGATCCTTTCTGGGATATGAATTACCCGCCTAATGGCTGGAATTGCCGCTGTGACGTGGAGCAACTGACCGAAGGGGAAGGGGAGAAAGATCCGGGGCTGACGCGAGAAGATCCGGGCGTGGAGCATGATGCGTCGTTTCGTGGGAACGTGGGGAAAAATGGCAAGATCCCGGGTGGAGCGGAAGCGGATTATGAGCGATATGCGGACCGGGGGGAAGGAGAGGTTCCCGCAGATGGCGCGGATAAAAACGCGGTTTGCGCAGATGTAGGATTAGCCACGGAAAACACGGAAGGCACGGAAAAGCGCGAAAAGAATGGAGAATTGGATGGTAAGGTTGAGGTGGTGAAGGACGTGCTGAATTATCCGGTATTAGTGGATCGGGATAAGCGGCGGGCTGACAAGGGACGGCAGGCGGTGGAAATGTTGCGTTCTGCGAGCGAGATCTGGCAGGGGAAGGGTGTAACCTACTACCTGCGGAGGAAGGGGCAAAAAATAGGGGTTATGAGCGTCACAGAGGGCAAGGCGAACATGGTGGTGGAATATCCGGTGAGCGAATACATGGGACAAGGACGTCGTGGATTCCAGGAATATGGGGTGTGAGATGGGTTGGTTCCCGCAAATGACGCAGATAATCCCACAGATAGCGCAGATGGGGTATAACCACGGAAGACATGGAAAGGGGGCAGGTGATGGCGCATAAGAAACAGACGATCGAGACGGCGAGACAGTTTTACGTGGTGGAAGGCAAGAGTGTCCGAGAGATCAGCGAAGTGATGAAACTGCCGCATGACACGGTGTATAAGTGGGTGAAGAAGGGAGAGTGGGACAAGGATATCCGTGACGGCAGTGGGCTGGCTCTGAGCATGGAGATGGAGCGGCAGTTTGTGGGCGAAATCAGGAAGGCGCTGGATGAGGAGCGGTTGACTGATCCGGCAACGGCAGATGCGCTGTGGAAGATCGCGAAGATGATGGAGAAGATGCGTCCGAAGCGGGTGATGCTGAGTAACGTGTTCAGTTTTATGGAGGATGCGGTGAACTACTTTGTGCAGCATGAGAATGATGGGGAGTGGTTAGAGAAACTGCATAAGCACATACCGCTATTGGCGGACTGGCTGAGGCGGAAGTATGCGGGGGATCAATGAGCCGGGTTGAGATAATCCGGAACCGGAAGGAATTTGAGGAGCGGATCCGGGAACTGACGGCGACGATCCGGGAGCGGGCCGTGATATTTCATAACGATACGGCGGATCAGCAGCTTGCGCGGGTGAAGAAGGCGAAGGGCGATCCGCTATATTTTGCAAAGACCTACTTTCCGCATTACGTGACATCTGAATTTGCCGAATTTCACGAGGAGGAGATGCGGAAGGCAGCGGAGGCGCTGGATGATGATGAGAGCCAGATCATGGCTGAGATCTGGTTCCGGGGGGCGGGGAAGAGTTCGCTACTGGCGATCATCCTGCCGATCTGGGCTGCTGTGACGGGGAAGGTGAAGTTTGCGATCCACGTGGGTGCTGACCGGGAGTTGTCGAAAGAGCGGACGGTGGCGATCCGGCTGGAGTATCAGCACAATGCACGGCTGAGGCATGACTATCCGGAGATAGCGATGGACGAGGGGATCGGCGAGGAGACGGACTTTAACACGCCGACAAATGAGCGTTATCGGGCGCAGGGCTACCGGCAGACGATTCGGGGCAAGATGAACGGACCGCATCGGCCGCGGCTGATCATTGTGGATGATCTGGAAAGCCATCTGGACACGAATCCACGGATAGCGAGGCAGAAGTATGAGTTTGTCACGGAAGAGGCGTTTGGTGCATTTGGCGAGAAGGGCGGACTGTTGATCTGGCTTGGCAATCTGACAAACAGCCAGAGTGCGTTGAAACAATTTGTGATGAAATGCGAGCGGGAGCCGGATAATCGATTTGTGCAGGTGCGGACAGTGCGGGCAGTGGAAGAGGGCAAGAGCGCATGGGAAGCGGCGTATCCGATGAAGAAGCTGGAAGCGATCCAGGCGGTGGTCGGAAAGCATGGATTTGATCGGCATTATATGATGAAGCCGGGGATCGATGGCGATGTGTTCCAGGAAGAATGGCTGAAGCAGTATAACCCGCACAATCCGTATAACCAGGAACTGGTCAAGAGCATTAAGAACGTGGGCTTTAACATTGTGCTGCCGAGCTGGGAGGATCTGCAGGTGGCGCGGACGGTGACATATTGCGACCCGAGCTTGGGTGGTGGCGAGACGAATGACTATAAGGCGATCGTGACGATAGCGCAGTTTGGCGGGCTGTATTACGTGGTGGATATCTGTCTGCGGCGGATGAGCATCCTGGATATGCTGGATTATATGTATCAGGTGGATAAGCGGTTCCGGACGCGGCATTTTATGGAGAGCAACTTTTGGCAGAAGCTGATCTGGCAGTTTTTACCGCAAAAGGCGGAGGAATATGGGTATATGCTGCCGGTGAGCGGGGTGGAAAGCCGGCTGAAGAAGGAAGAGCGGATCTTGATGCTGGAGCCGTTGTATCAGTGGGGGCATATCATAAACTGCACGGTTGGCGAGGACTGGGAGCAGATGAAAGAGCAACTGGTGGGCTTTCCGCACGCTGAGTATGATGATGGACCGGATGCGTTGGCGGGAGCGGTAGCGCAGTTTAGGGTGATGAGCCAGGGCGCGGGGTATGAAAGCTTGCAGAGGCGGGGAAATGTGGGGATGTTTTGATGGGGATTAACCACGGGAGGCACGGAAAAGAACGGAAGGGAAAAGAACTGGATTCTATCCTGCGCTGGAATGCCGGGGCTAAGGAAAAGGACAGAAGTTTGGCACGAAAGAGGAGAAAGTGATGTATATCGAAGTAGATGAGCTGGTAGTGGCGATCGGCTTCCAGGCGCCGGCAATGGCAGCGGGGAAGGAAGAAGGTGAGTTTGAGGACGAATGCGAGGCGGTGATCGAGGCAGTGACGGCGGTGATCGATGCGATGATCAGCGGTCGGGTGGATCCGAAGGACGTGGAGGATAATGCGATATTGAAGCGGGTGTGTCTGCAGATCAGTAAGTATGACGTGTTCAATCAGTATGCTCGGGACGAGGTGCCGGAGAGCGTTCGGAAGGACAAGGAAGAGGCGATGAAGACACTGGCTCAGATCCAAGAAGGGAAGATCGACCTGGTGGTGGCAACGCCGGGTGCGGTGGAGAGTTTCTTTGGTAGTACAACGCGGCAACTGGGGGAGTATTTATGATGGGGCTTAACCACGGAAAACACGGAGAGCACGGAAAAGAATTGAGAATTAAAAAGGGGTTGAGAGGGTTGAGAAGGTTGAGGAGCTGGGGCGCTGAAGGAAAGCGCCGCTACGATGAGCGTGGTGAGCGGTGCGTGAGTTAATGATATTGGTGGGACGATTGGCGGTGCGTCAGATTCAGCGTCGGATCCGGGAAGCGCGGGTGGCGCCGCGGACGGACAAGAAAGGGACGACTTTGGTGAAGCGGGGGCATCTGCTGCGGAGTATCCGGAACAGTGAACGGGGTGACAGCGTGATCATTACAGCGGGTGGTCGTGACGTGCCGTATGCCCGGATCCATCACGAAGGCGGGGTGATCCGACCGCGGAATGCGCAGTACCTGGCGATCCCGTTGACGCCGGAGGCAGCGTTGTATAAACCGCGGAACTATCCGGGTGAGACGTTTGTGGCGAAAGGCGTGATTTTTGTCAAGAAGGACGGCGGAAAGCCGGTGCCGGTGTATGTCTTGAAGAAAGAGGTGGTGATGCCGGGGCGGGCGTATATGTATCTGGATGAAGGAGATCGGAGCGAGATCGAGACAGCGGTGCGGGGCTGGCTGATGAATCAGGAAGGAGGCAGGTGATGCTGAAAGAGGTTGGTGAATCGATCAAGGCGGTATTGGAGACGAAATTTAAGCAAGTGGAGTATTATGAGGGTCAGTTTGAGCGGTTTGACGAGCAGGTGATCAATCCACCGGCGGTGTATATCGATTATGTAAGCGGTGAGGGGACTGAGACCGAGGATCCGTTTGGGACAATGAACTTTATCCTGTTTTTGATGACGAGCAAGCTGGAGCGGAATCCGGGGAATATGCTGGAGATGATCGAGACGGTGATCGGGCTATTCCAGGATAAGGGTTTGCGGGATGAAAAGAGAGCGTATCTGGGTCGGGGGTATTATGAAGGGTACCGGAATAATACGACATTTCCGGGGTTGATCATTTACGAGGTGGCGTTGAAGGTGGTGAGGTGAATTACCACGGAAGGCACGGAGAGGCACGGAATGAAATTGAGATTTGAGAATGGCGGCTGGGGCGCTGAGGGAAAGCGCCCCTACGATGGTGGTGGTGCAAAATGACAATAAATCGGGAAGGGATAAATAAGGTGAGTATAATTGAGACGAGAGGTGAGCAATGAATAAGCGCAGGAGATTGATCGCATGTGGCGAGCAGAACCGGGGTAAAATGCCGGAGGGGATGCTGGTGTGCGATAGTGCCATTGTGTGCAGCTCCATGGAGAACGGCAATTATGCGGTTCAGGTGGCCTTGGTGGGCGAATGGAAAGAGCGGGACATGATCGTGACGGAGCAGCGTTTGCAGGAGATGGTGAACAATTATGAAGCGGAAGGGCGCGATTTGTTGTTTGATCTGGATCATAACAGTATTTGGGGTGGCGGCACGAAGGCCGCGGGCTGGGGCAAGAGCATGCGGATTGATAATGGGCGGATCATTGTGGAGATGGAGCCGACGCCGGCGGGAAGGGCAGCGATCGAGAACAAGGAATACCGGTATTTGAGCCCGGTGTACGAAACGCGGAGGCGAGAAAGAAATACCGGCAAGGTAATGACAGATTGGAGAATGCACAGCGTAGCGCTGACCAATACTCCGTATCTGCAGGAACTGCCGGCAATAGCGAATAACGATACCAATGGAGGTAAAATGGATGAACTGCTGAAACTGCTGGGGGTAACCAGCGAGGAAGAAGCAAAGGCGGAAGTGAAGCGGCTGCAGGGCGAGATCGTGACTTTGGCGGAAGCGAAGGTGGCGAATGAGCAGCAGGTGGCGGAACTGAACGTAAAATTGAACGGGCAGGAAGTGGAAGCGGCGATCAATAGAGGCAAGCTGCTCCCGGCTCAGCGTGAATTGGCTGTGGCTTTGATCAATCAGGATCGCAAGCTGTATGAGCAACTGATCAGTAATTCGGCAGCCCTGAATCTGACCCGGGAAAAGCAACTCCCGGCGGGAGAAGGCGGAACAGGCGGTGAGGGCAATGATCTGGATAAGGTGAAGAGCTATGCGGAACTGGTGAATAACACCGCCCTGGCTCGCAAAATGTTTGATGTGCGTCCGGAGCGGTTCAACGAACTGTATGACGCATACATGAAAGGAGGGAAGTGATGGCGACGGGCTTTGGACAGAAGCAGTTTCTGGCGAAGGTGATGGAGATCGAGATCGAGAGCAAGAAAGATGAGATCGACATCCTGGCAACGGTGCATGACCGGAGCGGAGAACTGAAGGGACAGGAAGACACTTTGGTGATTCCGAAATTTACGCCTGGGGCGGTGCTGACGATGCCGATCACGGGCGAGAGCTTTGATAACGGCTCGGTGGAAGACACGATCAACCTGGCGATCAGTGATGAGAAGGGATATCCGATTCTGGTGGGCGTGGGCGAGCAATTGGAGACGAACATCAATCTGCGCGACACACGTGCCTGGGGCGGAGTGCAAGCACACAAGACCTATCGAAACGGGTTGTTACTGGCTGCGATAGCCGATGCAACGAAATCCGGACAGCGGTTGAAGAAGAAGGACAGCACGGACAACAAACTGACGGATGCGGACTTTATAGCAGCTGCGACGGCGTTGAACAATGCTAAAGCGCCGTTTAGCGACCGTTATGCCGCGATCGGGGCGAGTGACTATGCCGATGTGGTGAGCATACCGAACTTCATCAGCCGGGACAAGATGGGTGACAAGGGCGAAGTAATTCCGTTGAATCTGATCGGAATGATCCGCGGATTCAAAGTGATCCTGGTGCCGGACAGTGAGATGCCCGTGCTGAATGCGACCACAGGACAGGTGGCTCAAAGCGGAAAGGACTGTGCGATCTATTACCAGCGTTATGCGGTGGCTTACGGCCGGCATGCGTATAAGATGCTGGGACCGGAGATGGACGTGGGCAGTGGGAAAGAGAAGTGGAATCTGTATGCCAAGCAGGGCAAGTGCACGCAGAACGATGACTATGCCGTAACTGTGCGCGACAACTGAGATGGAGGTGGAAGATGCGTAGCATGAAGTGGATGAACGGGCTGGGGATCATATTATTCATCGTGCTCCTTGTGGTGGCGCCGGCAGTGATGCCGGCGTCCACCGAAAAGGGAGATAACTGGCTGGACTGGTTGAAGCCGATAGGCGTGATACTGCTATTGCCGGTGGTCAAGCGGCTGTTTCAGTGGCTGGGGCTGGAGATCGGCGACAGTCAGATCGAGGCGCTATTGGTGCGCATCATCGAATGGATAGTTGTGGCGGAGAAGAAGCATGGCAACATAAGCGGTGCGGAGCGGAAGAAAATCGTAACGAACACAGTGGTGGCGATGTTGAGCCGACGTGAGGTGAATGCGCTGGTGAAGAAATACGGCAGTATCGAGACCGCGGTGCAGGCGGCATATGAGGTTAGCAGTATTGCGCAGCGGAGCAACGCCATCGGATTTGTTTTGAAGAACAAGAATGAAGGAGGCAAGTGATGGCAGTCAGGAACTTTGACAGCATCTTTTACCGGGTGGCAGCGACGCCGGTAAGCAGCGTGACGAAGACGGGTGCCGGAGCAACGCTGGCAATCACCAACTGGACGAAGCTGGTGGGTTTGCCGACCAAAGATGGCGTGAAAATCGGGATTGAGGCTGATGGACAGACAGAACTGGGCGGTGGACAGACCTATACCGGCAGTGAAAAGGGCATGGCAGAGATCCATGCGATCGGGTTCAGTGCAGCCAACTTTGCGACGTTGCGCAGCGCATTACTGAATGTGAAGGTGGATCTGCTGTTCATCGACAGCGAGCAGGATAGTGTTGGTCTGGCCGTGTGGAACACGATCGTGTATCCAGCGGCGGACTTTCAAAGCGGAGAGCAACCGACGCTGAAGATCGGCGGGGAATGCAAGCGTGGGACGGGGGCAGCGAATACACCGTTTACGCATGTAACCGTAAGTGTGTGATGATTATCCAGGTGCAACTGAACAGAGAACGGGGGCGGGCAGAGATGTCCGTTCCCGGATATTAACCGCGGAAAAACCGAAAAGCACGGGCGGGGATAGAATGCGGATGAGACGGATAAAGGATGGACAAGCGGAGCATGTGCAACTGAACAGACCGGCGGTGCCGGTAAGAGAGGAGATAGATGAGAAGGTTTTATGAGGTATTTGTCAGGTTGGCAGGGACGCCACTGGCGGAGGTTGATTTGGCGACTGATGTGCTGGCGGAATGGGATCAACTGGAACTGCCGGATGAAGTGGCGCGGATCACGCTGGTACAAGGCGTGGTGAAGATGCTGTCCACGGGTCAAGGGCTGACGGAGACGGAGGTAGTGGAGACCGAGGTTGGGACGTTGCGGGTGAGCAAGGAGGAATGGGATTATCTGCGGGCGGCGTTTAACAACAAGCGGGTGGACGTGATGCTGGTGGATCCGGAGAATACTGATATGGTCGTATGCGCCTGGGGGATTCAGGTGAACGTGGTGAAGTTGGCAGAAAGCGGGAACACGATTACTGTCAAGGTGATTGGCAAACGCGAGATCAGCAGCGAAGTGACGGGAGCGGCGTTGAGCGTATTGGCGGCGGAGCCAAGCGGGATACTATGGGGTTATGTGCGGAATGAAGGTGGAGAGCCGATCACGGAAGTGGGCGTAACAGCCACGGGTGGCGGATATACGATTGGCGATATGGCGGACAAAGACGGGATGTATCTGCTGTTGCTGAAATTGGGCACGTATTATGTATGTGCAGTCAAGTCCGGGTATTTATTCCCAGAGCCACAGAGTGTAGATATCAAAGCCGGCAAGATTCAATACAACATATTAGGGACACCGGCATGACCTGGGAGCAAGTAAAACTGGTGATCCAGCGGATGTGCCTGGACATGTTTGGCAAGAAAGCGGAGATCCCGGCGGACTGGGATTTGGAAGCGATCGCACATGCAGTGGCGGTGAAGGCGGAGCAGTATAGGGTAGATCCAGTGCTTGCTTTAGCACAGGGTGTATTAGAAAGTCATTTTGGCGTGAATCCGGCAGCGGTGCGCACCAGGAAGACACGTAACATCTATAACGTGGGCAACGTGGATGATGGCGGGAACCGGTTCTTTCCGAGCTGGGAGAGCGGGATAGGAGCGTATATTCATCTGATGGCGAGGGAGTATCTGTATCGTAATGAAGGTGATACGGTGACGGTGGAGATGATGGTGAAGCATGACTTCGTGAGACCGCGGGGAGGCAGGTATGCCACGGCGGTGAACTATACGAAGAATGTGGTGAAGATTGCGGAACGAATCCGGAAGGTCTTGGGGGAATGATGCTGAATCCGGGAACAATCGTGATAACCATAATAGGGTTGATCAACGCATACGTGCTGTATTACCTGAAAAAGCGCGGGGATAAGGAAGACGGACGGGATCGGCGGATCGATGAACTGGAGCAAAAGATGGCGTGTTTGGACAAGGACATGGCACTGCTGCGGAGTGGGAGTTTGACGGAAGACCGGTTGCGTCAGATCTTGCGAGAAGAACTGACGGCGTTTGAATTGAATCTGATCAATAATGAGCAGATCAGCCCGAAGGGCGTGCGGAAGAGATAGAACGCGGATCGGACGGATGAATAAGGGATAAGCGGGATTATGCAACAGACCGGCGATGCCGGCGAGAGGAAAGATAGATGACTAAAATAGTATTGGATTTGAACGGACGGTCGACAGGGGTCGTGGAGCTGGTGAAGAATACTGATCTGGACGGGACAAATGCGAGTGCTGCGTCCGGAGTGATCGATGCCACCCGGGGCAGGTTAGTGCGGTTGGTGGCGACGGGCGGTAATGTGAGATACGTGACGGGAGCGACGCCGGTGGCAGTCAGCACCGATATTATAATCATGGAAGGGAGCGAGCTGTGGATTCCGGTGGCAGCGGGGCACAAGGTAGCCGTAATCGGCGGGATATGCAACGTTAGCGTGGCGTTATGAACCGGCTGGGTCAATTGGGGCGGATGAGCTGGCTGAATGGCAATGTCAGCGTCCGGAAGAGGATATTGCCGGAGACAAAGGCATATATTGCTGCCATGACAGTGCGGCCGACCAGTGCCATAGCCAATGTGTATAACACCTTGATTAAATCAATGATATCCTCAGGAATATGGGATAAATTAGCTTGTTTGGAGCTGTATTATACCGCACACACAGAGCAGGCTGGTTTGCTGAATGTGGTCAACCCTGCTGAGACCGGGAGAGCGGTTAATACGCCGACGTGGGAGCAGATAAAAGGTTACACTACAAACGGTTCAACGAATTATGTTGACACCGGATTCCAACCGACTGATGATGGCATGAAATACAAAAGGAACAATGCGATCATCGGCTGGGTAGCACATTGGGATTCTATCCCGCAAACCAACGGCTGGTATGATGTCGGCTGGTCAACCGGGACTGTCGGTGACGGCATTATCCGGTTGCATATATATAGTGATGGTAAGCTTGCTTACAGGATGAACGGAGCAGCGGCACTTACTGCTGCTGGAACAATCACCAGTAATTCCCGCTATATTGCTATGACCAGGGCGTTATCGACGCATCATCATTTCATCGTGGACGGTAATTATTCGGTTGCGGTCTCCGCAAACAGTGCTGCAGTGGGAGTTCCTGCCGGAACATTGAAAACAATTGTTTTGGGCGGGAGTAACATAAACGGTGTGTTTGGCAATGGGAAAGCAATATACCCTGCCGTGTTTTTTGCCGGATTGCATTTGACCTCCGGAGAGTGGGCAAGTTTCAACGGAGCAATTGCTATCTATCTGGAAGAGATGGGGGCAATATGAGCATGATATATCTAACGGCAGAACAAGCTGATGCCGTTCGCGGCGTCTATGATAACATCTATGTGCTTGATCCGATTGCCCATGCTGACGGGTTTGTATTGCCTATTTGCGTGTTAGCCAGTACTGCTTATGAAAGTGTGCAGGCGATATTGGCTGCTTGCCCGAGAGTAGAAGTCACATTTACTGCACCGGCAGCAGAATAATCAGTAAAAGAGGAGATATGATGGAGATCAAAGTATATACGAATCTGGACGTGGTAACGGAGGCGTGGAACATATTGGATGAGATTGGGCTGGCAGCGATGCTGGACGGTGGCGAGATCAAGATCGAGGTGCGGGCGCTGCTGAACAAGCTGCTAAAAGGTGGACAATTGAAAGAGTTCCTGGCGGTGATCACGAAAGATAATGCTACTGACTGGGGAGCGCTGAGCGGGAATGAGATCATTGAGGTGATCGGGCGTTTTTTTTCCGTTATGGGCAGCGATTGGAGCGCGTTGCCCGGGCTGGTGAGCAGCGTGAAGCAGGTGAAGGCAGCGGAAAGCGGGAACGGCGAAAGGTGAATCCGTTTTGGGTGATCAAAGGGGTACTGCTGCGGAAAGGGATGTATTGTGCGGGGATAGAGATCGATGAGGCGCTGTGGTATGGGTTGGTTCACGCAGATAACGCAGATAAAAGCGGGGATAGCGCAGATGGCAAGGTAAGATGAAGAATATGACAATCA